>JGI994J12354_10001976_pt1 | contig 20492 bp, 13 predicted proteins | sample IntmicLarv3ML3BL_FD_12354 | JGI IMG/M metagenome (IMG submission 12354)
GGAATTGCACCTCCCTGCTTTTCAAAATATTCAACTTCAAATTTAATCATTCCCTATATTTATTCTCCTTTCTACAATATAGGTTTTATCCTATATTGTCAACCATTTGATACTCCGCTTATAGTTTTCTACTTTTTGCTTGGAATTTTGCGCCGAATGACACCTGAAATGTTACTATATTTGGTATTTTAATACTTAATAGTCAAAAGCGGGGATGCTGACACATTCCCGCGAATTTATTATTCTACTATTGCTTTTATCTCTTCTTTCATATCAGTCAAGTTGGCTATTTCCTCAACGCTTTTGCCTTTGGATAATAAAGTTTTTACTAATTCAGCCTTTCCTTTAGCTATTCCCTTTTCCCACACATAATCTTCTCTTGCCTGTGCTCCATCTATTGCTTTTTGTCTGGCACTTATCATATCCTTCTCCTCCTGCTCAAGATTTTGATATTTCGCTACTCGACATGCTTCCTGTAAATACTTTGGTGCTTCTTTTGTCACTTCTCCCGTTTTAAAATAATCAAACCACGCTTTAATATTTTTCTTCATCGCACTGGACGATTTCCCTAATTCCAGAAAAATCATAGTTATCAACTCTTCTTTGTTGACGCTCTTGTAGTAAATATCATTCTCCTCATCATGTACCCTAAACTTGTGTATTGGATTATCGTCTTCCAAAAATTCGCTTTCTACCATGATGCAGACACTATACACTGGTCGTAACGCTGAATATTTCCTTTCGCCTTCAGCGTAGGCTCCATCGCTATTTTCCAATTCATGTTTTCCATAATTGGCCGAATAAATCTCTGTTACATAAAACAATGCTCGTTCTTTAAATAATTTTTGCCCGCACACTTGCATTTCAATAGTTACTTGCCGCCCATCCGATAATCTAGCCAGGACATCCACTTGCGTATATCTAACATAAGGCTGCTTGCTCTCATCATAAAATGTCCTGATATTATAGGTGTTTTCGACATTGACTTCTGTCACATCGAGTTCCAAAATATCATTGATGAATCCGATTAAAATGTGACTGTTTTGTGGACTAGCAAAAACTTTTTTAAATATAATGTCATTTGTCGTCAGAACTCTTTCTTGCTGTATTGCCCTTTTTGTTTCTCTTGCCATTAAATCCTCCTTTTGGGGTTGCAAACAACAACGTCAAAAGAGAATTTAATAAGCATAGTATAACCTAAGAAATGACGCTTCGCAACGTGTAAATTTGCATTTTTTCAAGTGTTTTGTGGTATCTTTGCGCCGAATGACGCTTGAAGTGTTACTTGTCGTAACTGTCAAGAAATCTAGATACTTCTTGTTCATTTATAATAGCAAATTTTATCGCTCGTGTCATCACAAATTTTCTCTCACTATTCCGCTGAACATTATAACTATTTTGATTTGACAAAAAGGTGCATTGCCAATATGCAATGCACCTCACTTTAAATTTTTATGTTAGTTCACGTTCACACATATCAAGTGCTGATGCAATCACCATATCCATGTCATAGTACTTGTATTCCCCAAGTCTTCCGCCAAAGATAACTCCCTCTTCCTTGTCAGCAAATCGTTTGTATTCTTCATATATTCTGCCGTTTCTCTTATCATTTACTGGATAGTATGGTTCATCGCCTAACTTCCATTCCGAACTATACTCTCGACTTATCACCGTTTTAGGCAAATCATTGCCCTCTGCATCTTTGCCGAACTCAAACCATTTATGCTCGATGATACGCGTCCAAGGCGTCTCCTTATCCGTGTAGTTGACCGCGACATTTCCTTGGAAATTAGGTATATCTAAAGTCTCGTTTTCAAATCGCACCGAACGATATTCCAGTGTGCCCATTTTAAAATCAAAATACGCGTCAATCGGACCAGTATAAACTACTTTTTTAGCTATCTTGTCAAGTTCTTCTTTGTGTTCAAGATAATCTGTATTTAATCTAACCTCAATACCTTCCAACATATTCGCTACCATCTTCGTGTATCCCCCTGTTGGAATACCTTGATATAGCGCATTGAAATAATTATTGTCAAAAGTTAATCTTACTGGCAATCGCTTAATGATAAAAGCCGGCAATTCCTTACAGTCACGTCCCCATTGCTTTTCTGTATATCCCTTTATGAGTTTTTCAAAAATATCACGCCCCACTAAAGAAATAGCTTGTTCTTCCAAGTTTTGTGGTTCTCCTGTAATTTCTTTACGTTGTTCTTCAATTTTCGCCATTGCCTCTTCTGGTGTGACCACACCCCACATCTGATTAAAGGTATACATATTAAATGGCAAAGAATATAATTCACCCTTATAATTAGCCACGGGCGAATTTGTAAAGCGGTTAAACTCAGCAAATTGGGTGATATAGTCCCATACTTTTTTGTTGTTAGTATGGAAAATGTGCGCACCGTATTGATGAACATTAATTCCTTCGATTTCCTCGGTGTAAACATTTCCCGCGATATTCGGTCTTTTATCTACAACGAGAACTGATTTTCCTTGTTTCTTTGCTTCATGCGCAAAGATTGCCCCATACAATCCTGAACCTACTACTAAATAATCGTACATGTTTTTCTCCTTAACTGTTATTTCACTATGTCTTAGTATCTCTCTAATTAAAAAACTCTTGCACTGCGCTAAAAATTTTTACATCTCCATCCCGCACTTCTACGCTATCGGAAATTTCTACGCCATTCGGCTTTTTAACCTTAATCTCAATCACCGTTCCTTCCGACATTCCTTCACCAAAACTTTCCGCCAAAAAGGAATAAAAAGTTGGATGATTTTGAATAAATTTAGTTTTTTCATTCATTACCTTAATAACAACTATTGGATTAATCATGCCATCCCCTTACATATTTTTTATGTTTCTAAATATCCTTATCCATTATTTGAATACTAGAGAAACTAATGTAATTCTCTTTTCCCTTGATTTGCGATGCTCCTATCATAAACTGATCATAAATGTCGCTATCTGCGATAAATTCAAAATTGAGTTTAATTATTTCACTATTGTCTCTTGCCTTGGGTAATGAATAGCTACGTATCACCTGATATAAATCGCTTCCAGAATCCTTTATGTGAAAATTCAAGTATGATGATTCCGACTTGACCTGGAATTTTATTTCACAGCTATAATTATAATTTTTTTTCAACGGCTTTGCCAGCGGAATACACGCAAACCTTCCTATCTTTGACATGCCCGGTTTCACAACCAAAACTGTTTTTCTATTGATATAATGTTCTTCCCACACATCTTGTTCAAATTCAAAATGTAAGAATGCTGCATTATATTGAAGCGCCGCATTACTTCTACTGTAAATTTCATCATATTGTCCCTTGTTTGGCTTTGATGCAAAATTAACTGCCTCTGAAAATGGCATTTCTTTAATTGCTTTATAAAAAACATTTCTTTTAGGCGGTGCATAATTACGTGAATCGTTAATGGCGTATCCATTACCTCCAAGCCACCACAAGGGCACTTCCTTTTTGACTGCCGTCTTGTCTCGACCTATACTTTCCAAAAACGCCTTGCCCTTCTGATTGTTACATAACACTACCGATACTCCTTGTTTTGTATCAAGTTCTGGGTCTTTGCCGCCAATTCCCCAGAAATCTCCCATCGTCAAATCTCCCAAACGCGGTGCCTTTTGATATTTGCACTTCTCGCAATGCGGAGCGCACATTGTATGGTTATGGAACACTCTTTGGTAATCATCTTCTTTGCCTCCCATTCGAATTATATCTTTTTCAATCACCGTATCTACTTTAACACATACACAATTCCAACCACGTGTCTTATTTCTAAACTCATATTTTTTCACACCCTCTGGGAACGTGTCCGCAATATATTTTTTAAAGAATGCGGTAGATGGTGCATTAGCGCAAAGTAAATCTACCGAGATAAGGTTGTCATATTCCACGCCTAAATAGGTATGAAGTCCAGCCACCTGGCATGGGCATCCCGAAAACAATACACTTTTATTGTTTTTCAGCTGTCTTTCAACGTCTTTAAACATATTACCAAGATAACTTTGTAAATACTTTGATTTTTGAAGTTTCGGCAAATCTACTTCGTCATCTATCATAATATGCTTTACGGATAAATCATCTGTCCACGCGGCACCTACCACACACCCGTCCTTTTCAAAAATTTTTTGTGCTAATAACGGAAATATTCCACCACTTGAACTACCAAATAATATATCCGCATCTGCCGCGATAACTTCATAACAACTTGGGGTTGATAAATTTTTTCTCTCTGGCAATTTAATTGCAGGACAAACCTTTACGCATTTGCCGCATTCAATACATTTACCAATCTCCAGCTTCGAACGATAATACCCCCATCCATCTGCCTCTAACTTTAAAGCTTCCGTAGGACAAATACTGACACAAGCTCCACATCCTGTACACATCTCCTTTTTTAGTGATTTGATTACTGTATTGTCGGGAATTATAACCGATGCCAATTCTTTTTTAGGCACACTTATAGCATTTTTCAACCACTCAATCGCCCTCTCTCTCTCTTTATCTATAATTTCATTCGCGTAAGAAAAATTCATAGGATGTAGATATTTTTCATCTGCAGGAATAGCTTTACTATTAACTAAGCGATCCTGCAGATTCATTTTACTCAGTAATGATACAAAGCGTTCTATCCCCCTTTCATAATTCGCAATACTAATGAACTCTTTGTTAAAAATAATCGCAAATGCCGTACCATGAAAACTGTCTGTTATAACATATGAAGCATTCATAAAATATTTAACAAAATCCGCACACCATATATTAGGCAATGTCCCAGGGAGCCCCAAAAGTTTTTTGTTTTTTTCATGATTTGCCGAAAAACCATCCAAAATATTCACTGTCTTAATTCCCAATTTTTTCGCATAAAACTCAATCGCCTTTTTCTTGTCTGGCGATGGATCTAGTATATATGTTAATAAATATGGTTCCTTTTCTTCCTCCAGCTGTGAATGCTCTGCCAATTCATAAAACACGTTTGTTTCAACATTAAAAACTGGCTCCATTATTTGGGTTGCCCCAACTCCGTACCTGTTTTCTAATATCTCAACACCAATATCCTCTCTAGTTGAAAGTGCGCTGTATCTTTCAAAGAGTTTTTTGAATTCTCTTTGTGTTCCCTCCTTTTCTGGAATGTACGCTCCAAAGGATGTTGCAAAACTCACCCTTTTCTTTGACTCCTCCGCAAAATCCAACCTGAAGAATTTCGTATATCTAATATCCTGCCCTTCTCTAAAGTTCCATATTTGATCAGAACCTGTCAAAAACATCTCACAATAATTATTATACTCTGCAACTCTTTCAAATGGTAATGTTTCGGAAATATCCTCTTGCGGGTACATTTCCTTAATAAATCTTTTCACATGAGGCTCAAAGCCATTATGGGGCGTTACAATATTCAAAACTGATAGTCCAAATGAAGTCAAAATTTTGTACGTTGCGTAACCATTTAAAACACTACCATAATTCCCCCAATACCAACATCCTACTACACCTATATCATAATGATCCTTCATGCCTCTTCCTCCTCTTAACGACTATAATCCCTTTGGCGCATTTTCATTTCGCATAATATGTCCTTGGTTAATTTGTTCAAACTGGACCGTTGTATTTGACTCGTGTCTACTAGTTAATGTTTCTATGTCATACACAAATCCCGAATATCTCGATGGGTATTTCGCAAAGAAATAAATTGTATTATCTCTAACATAAAACTTTATATACTCTGTTATTTCAGGCACTCCACGCTCCCACTCTGACTGGTGTATATGCAATTCATATTCACCTTCTTCATTGTGCCACGTCCCCGAAATAAATAGAGTGTCACTTTTTGATGCTTTAACATTTTCTAGTCGAATAAATTTAATTTCGGCATAAAAATCACTGTAATCAAAATCTTCTACTGTCAATTTGAAGAGGTTTGCTCCAGCTTGCTCTTGCTTGTCTGTACATTCTACAAAAAATATAACTTTTCCTTTCAGGCTATCCATATACTCCATCCTCTCTTTTTCTTCTGTCAATTCTCGCACACGATTTTCCGCTTCCCAAAGCCTTCTTTTCAGTTCTTCTACTACTGGATTTGGCACGAATTTGTCGTCATTAAGTGATACATTTTCATGTAAGAATTTATATTCCATACGTAAATACGAATAATCTTCTGGCGATAATACAAGTGCCTCTTCTATATCTGAAAGATTGTAGTAATTCTGAAGTTCTGCACAATGCTGCTTCATGGTTACTAATCCTGAATGATGTGTCCAGTATTCGTATAAGTCCTCTGGCTTTTTGATGAAATGAATTATTTTCGCACGCAAATCTTCTGCATTGCCCGCCTCAAATCTAAACAGCTCACTGTTTGTTAATTCTGACGCCCCGCCTGCCGAACTTGCCAATACTGGCACTCCATACGCTACGGATTCTATCGCAATTTGTGGCAAATTGTCTTCCCACAACACAGGAACTATACTAAGATTACATCCCTCAAAAATATTATCTAAATCTTCGTGTGTATATCCTTGAATGACTTTGATAGAACGAAATCTCTTTAGCATAGTATAAATCTCAGCATGTTCTGGATTTCGTACTGTTAATACAATATCTATCTTAGATGCAAATTCATCTTCTAACTGCTCAAGCGCATCTAGCAAAAATGGATACCCCTTTTCTTCATAGTTGATATCATTTCCTAAAAATACGATTTTCAGCTCATCCCCTATCTCATTTCGCATCTGCGCCATTTGGTGCTTTGCTACTGCCGTTCCAATATATGAGACTACCATTTTATTCTCATCAATCCCATTAGATGCTGCAATATCATACACTCTCTGCGAAACAGCCAATATATGATCACAATTTTTATTCAACTTTTCTTTCGCCGTATTTTCAAAAAGAATCATATCTTCTGGCGAAGCATCTCTATCAAGTCGCTCCAAATTGAGTTTTTTAATGAAGCGAGCTTCGGAAATCGCTTCTGAAGGATTAACATTTTCAATTCCACGATGATACATTGCTGTTGCAATATTTCTTTTCAGACCAACCCGTGTACATGCGAAGCAATCTGTGCCTGTATGTTCTGGTATACAATTACAATGATTATGTCGTTGATAGTAAAACCCTGTAACACAAAACGGAATATAATTATGAAGCGAAAAAACAAATTTAGTGTTCGGATATTCTTCCTTTAAGTCTAGAATATCCATTGACAATCCCTCTATATTTTGAAAATGTATAGCTTTAAACGGCCCCTTTTCGTCAAGAAATTCTCCAAAAACTTTTTTCAAGTTTTCATTTTCACATGCTACTGTTGGATTAACAAACATATTATCCTGCGCTGCTGGAATTGGAGAATTTACAATTTCATACTGATGGACTCTCTCTCCAAATACGTTGTCAATCTTTCGTATGAAAGTTTTGTCTTTATCCGCTGCGTAGGCAAAGCCACTTGATAAGAAATAAATTGATGCCGACGGATACTCCTTTAACAAAGCGGATATAATATTTCTACTATAAAGGTTGACCCCTCCTCCCCAATTATGCTTGTTGTCAAACGGTAACCAATTATAAATTAAAATTTTAGGGGAATTTACATCTATCGTTTTCATTGGTGACGCATATGCAAAATATTTATACTGATCTGTGATATTAAAGTCCGTGCTAATCACATCACTATCGAGCCTTCTCATCAAGTTTTTAGCATATTCATTTATAACGTCATAGTTACTTCCATAATCACATTCCTCAAAAGCACCCGTCATATACATGATTGCGCGTGCATATGCGTACCGCTCTGTTGCAACATCTGTCATCCCGTTACTTTCAAGCACATCCAAATTATCCATCATGCGAACAAATGGTAATGTTGGGTCACCCTGTGCATTCGAAGATGAATTTGGATTGGTTTTTCTGTAATAATAAAGTGGCGTGGCTGTCCACATAATTGTCTTAGCCTTGCTTACTGTCTCAAAGAAAAACGGATTATCTACCCATCCTCCTCCTTTAGCTTCAATGAATTCAATTTTATTTTCTTGCAAAAATGCTCTTCTGTAGATACCACTCCAGACAGATGGATGTCCCCACAAAAGTTCGCGATGCTGCCTTATGTTAAATGGCTCTTTCACTTCAGGCATGTTTTGGCGTTCTTGATTTGTCACAGCCTCTGGGGTTTGCCCTGCAAAATCATAATAATCCCAAAAGTTCCCCTTAACAAGATCGACCGTTCCCTCATAACTCAGTTCATATAGAGTTTCATACATATCTTCTGTGATGAAATCATCACTCTCAACAATCCCTACATACTCACCCTTTGCTACTTTCATCCCCGAATTAACCGCTTTTCCATATCCCTCATTTATTTTATCGATAACAATAACTCGCTCATCAATCTGTGCATATTTGTTCATTACATCTACAGTGCCATCTTTACTACCGTCATTAACACAAATAATTTCTATCTCTTCTAACGTCTGTTCAAGAACACTTTTTAGCGTTTCTTCTAAATATTTTTCAACATTATAGCAGGGGATTACAATGGAAATCTTAGGCGCCTCAGTTTCGATGTTTTTTTGTAGCTCTTCCGCTTTGCTTATCATGTTGTCTTTTGCTACATTATCCTTTTTCTTCATGAATTTCATAATTTCCCTCACCTTTCTCTTTAAGTAACATCACGTTAATTTCAACCACTTTTTCCAATTTTCCAAACTATATAGCTCTTTTTTTCTTTTTCTATACTGCTTGACCACTGTGTCATATTCTTTAATGCACAAGCGATAAAACTTCATGTACGCTATGATCAACCGCGTAAATTCTTTGAATTCCTTTTTCGTCACAAATCCCTTTCCACTCGTTTCATCATAATTCAAAACCCTTTTTTTTCTGTAGAAAAATAAAATGTGTGGTCCTACCATTGGAACTATCGCATCATCATACGCCGTTAAAAACATTCCATTTAGTAACAACTTTCTGACAAACCTATGTATCTTTCCTTCATGCTGGTTTGTAGTTGCTCTATATTTTTCCAAGTCAACTGGCATTTCCAAATCATTGGCGTCTTTCATTTGATATCCATATTTAATAATCTCTGTATTAAGCTTCTCCCCGTCCACATTTTTCAGAAACTCTATACCTTTCAAAAAATCATTTGCTGCATTTAGCAATAGTTGCGCATTTTTATAGCGATATGTGAAAAGTTCCTGCTGAAACCACTGTCTTATATCTTCCAAAAACTTTTCTTTAGGATAATTTATGTTATTAATAGCATTATCAATTAATCTGTTTCTAAATATATAATAGTAGGCTGATGAACTATACTTAGTTTCAAATGGTTCATGCCAAACACAAATTCCATTCATTAAAATCAAATGTTCCATATTACGGAGACCATAATCCACATCATCTCCCCGTATAAAAATAGGTAATGGCAAATTATCATTTCTGATGACTTTAATCGGCATAACACAATACCACCAGGCATTATAATCACATAATTCCTCTACTTCATTGTAGATGCACGCTTCCACATCTCTAAGATCTAACCCTTGTTTGCGGCTTACCAAATCGCCTTTATTCCATAATGCCCCCGATTCCGTTTGTATCCACACTTCATCCATTCTTAGCATTGCTCCACCTATAAACGCTTCTTGATATTCTTTTCTTATAGTGGTTAGCAATGTATATGTTCTAAAAATAGATTCTGGTTGAATGACAACATCATCATCCATCAACAATGTATGTGTGATTTTTGTTTCTTCTTTCTCCCTAAGAATTTCAATCATGCCTCGCGTGAATCCGCCTGCGCCACCAGTATTTTTATTCGGAAAAACTTTCACATGTTCAGATTCGATTTTTGCATGTTCTAAACTTTTGCCATTATCGACAATATAGACTAATAACTTATCATCCATCGACTTCTCTTCACCCACAAAAAATGTTTTTTCAAGAAGTTTCATATTTTTATAAATAAATTCCTCTCTCTTGAATGTACAAATATTTATACCGATTTTAATATTTCGTATTTTCACGTCACCCAAGTTCGTATAATAACCACCTTCATAAAATTCACCTTCACCTTCAAGCGATGTTATTTTAAAAGCAAACATCCCCCCTCGCTCTTCTGTACAGAAGGGCAAATCAATTTTCTGTCCTTTACCTTTTGTATCCACTAACGTTTTACTCATTACTGTACTTATCGCTTCGCCATTCTCTCTTTTAATGCAAAGCAGCTCTACTAAGAAATAACCTTTGACGTTAATCTTCAAATACACATTATTAATCACAGTGTATTCGAACCACTTATTTGCCGAAAAACTATTGAAATATGTGTTGAAAACTATTTCCTCATTCCTTTTCATAGATAAGCATTTTGTTTTAGCATCATATGAAATATCATTTTCGCTCCTGAAATACAATTCTGCTTCTTGACAATTATTAGACGATGGATATATGATGTTTTGTAATTTCATTCTGATTTTCCTTTTCCGTTCATCTTCTTAGCAACTGTTTATATGACTGGAATGCTTTTTTTCCTTTTCTGATACTTTTAATCTGCAAAACCCCAAACATTACTATGGCTCGTAACAAATCTGTCGCTAGGCTATGTCTATTGATTGTTTTTTTGTTCTGGTTTTCAACAAAGAACGTTGCTCCTTTTAGGTAATCCTCAAATGCCACCATCACTACATAACTCTCAGCAAATCTTGTCGCTTTTAAACTGTAGAGCATCTTGCGATTAAACGCTTTTGTCACTTCTTTAGATGTAGTATACTTTTCGTGTATGACATTAACTATCGCAGCATTGCGAATATCATAGTATAAAATTGTTGAATCTTGCCGTTCTTCATATGTTTCATGCCAAACTTGAACCCCATTCATTAGTAATGGCTTTTTACCACACCTCAACCCATACTCAACATCGTCACAATGAAGAAAGAATGGTAACGGCAAATTCTTTTTTGCAAATTCGATAGGAAAGCAAGCAAACCACCATCCCGAATATTCGCCTAATTCTTTATTCATCGTCTGTAATTTGTCACCCTTACTCATATCTTGGTTGTACCCTATATGTCGTAGGTCTCCCTTATTCCATATCTCCGAAGCGGTGTATTGGATTTCTCGCTGCTTCATCTTAAACATTCGTCCAGCAATGGGATGATCTTGATACTGTTTACTAACAAGACTAAGCAACGCATATAATCGATAAAATGTTTCATTGACAAATTCCACATCGTCATCCATAAAAACTACATGACTTATTCCATATTGTTGTATATCTTGCCTACTTTCCAATATTCCTCTTGCAAATCCACCACTTCCACCAGTGTTATTATTGTGAAGTAACTTGAAATATACTTCGTCACTTTCCTTTAGTTCTGATGCGTTGTCCACCACTTGAACACTCATTTTTTGATAATATTTTGAAGCCTGTCTAAAAAATAAGCTGCTCTTTAGTTTTCTGATATTTTCCATGACTTGCCGATTGCGCTTATATGTGCATATAACTACTGACAAATGCACGTCACTTAATTCATTCGCTGCTGCTTCCAAAGTATACTGCATTTGCTTTATCCAAACATCAGCGATGGCTTTAACCTTAAAATATACGGTTTCATCTTCACTAAGTGCGAATTGTACACTGCTCTTTTTCATTTCTAAATGTTCGATTGTGTGTTTTGAAATTAACTGCTCACCTGTTTCGCCCCAAGAGTAAATTTCTAATTCTGCAATACCTTTAATCTCTATCTCTAGATTAAAGATGTTCTTATTAGTATATTTAGCCCATACGGCACCATCGAACAAATTCATATATGTCTTGGTTGAGAAGATACCATTAGGTTGCACTTTCACCGCGTCTGCCATAATTTTAATGCTTCCGCTAGCTAAGTAATATATCTCCTGCCTCTGACTGACCTCATTAGGCAAAAGTACCGACTGTAAAACTAATCTCATATCTCATTTTGCCTCCTTAACATATAATGGATTTATCCACGATTCCTGTTAGCCCTGCCACAAATTCTTTATTATCATCACTAATAACATTTAACATCGGTGCATAAGCATCTCTACCTTCTATAGTGAATATCTCCTTCACCACCTGTGGCAACCTTTTGTATCTTTCAACAAAATCTAGTATTCCTAAATGAATTTCATTTATTTTCGCTTCGTCAATATGACTTTCTCTAAATTTCAGTACAACATTCTCTTGTTCCCTTAGGTAGAAACCTTGAAAACTGCCTTCCGTTGACGTCATCAACAACTCCCAGAGTAGATTGTGCCCTCTTGATTGACTGTGCCGATTCCACAAATCTCTGTTTTGGCTCTGCGAAAACATATAGCTTGTTAATTCACCACTACGGATAAATGTTTCACTTGCATCGGGATACAAGCTATTTGCTGTCAAGGTCCCTGCAATCAAGCCATACATCTTGCAATCAATATCCCAACTTTCAACCATTTTCTTGAGGAAAATCGCACCCGTTCCCGCCCAACCAGCATCTATGATCGCTACTTTTTTGGCGCCTTTTATCAACTCACTATAATAACGCTTTCCTCCTTCCGATTGTTTTTCATATATATCCAGAATCTGATTCCAATTCATCTCTATATATTGTTTTACCTTATCAACATTTTCACTTGTCAATTTGTCTTTTGGTGACACACCACCTACATAAAAGTCTTGCGAAAGATTCTCAATGTCCATTACTGCAAAAATATCTTGCAACTGACATCCTTGATTAACCTTGTCATACAATAGTTTTTGCAAGTATTCGCTCTTATGGAATTTGGCTCCTATTTTCAATGCCGCTAGTCTTGACCAATATGCATATGACACCACTTTTTTTTGTTGTGGATAAATTTTTTCGTATGCTTTACGCAATATGTCACCATCTCTTGATAAAAACAGGGTTTTGTCGATTGCGTTTTTTTGCACATAGTCATGAATAAACTGGCAGTATCCTACGACAAAAAGTCCACCATAGATGTATCCATATTCATATTCCTGCGAATATTTTTGCAAGCCATTATAGATATGGCTATTGACCATTCCTCTGTATATTCCACCAACTACTGCCGATATATCTTCTGCTCGAAATTCTTCACCTAATTCACTTACATTCTTGTACTCATATGTTTCAATACCGTGCTTTTTAGCCTGCTCAACATCAGCAATGTGGTTATCTCCAACATGGATATACCTTTTGTTCTTACCTTCACAGCGTTTTATCTCATCATATATATTGCCTTGACTCTTAGACATCTTAACGTCACTTGAGATATAGTAGCTCGCAAATTGTGAATACCCACAGTCTTCTAATAATTTTCGCACTTGTTCTTCTGTAAAATATGTGTCTGATGTAATAATAATTCGCGTCTTTGTTTCCTCAAGCTTCTCTACCACCTTTTGCATATACGGATTAGCGAAGCAACATTGGAATTCCGCTTCCAATTCAACAAACATTGCTTCTTTCTTATCAAGTCCTGTCTTGTTAGCTACAATTTCGTATATCTCTGTTAAAGTTACTTCGTAATGATTTTCATCTTTAAATTTTTCTTCTCTAGCTTCTTTTTCCGCCGCAATACGAATACGTTTAAAGTCCATGTATCGCAATTTATGACCAACTGCGAAGAAAAGTTCATCGGGCTTTCCAAATGGTCTAAACAACAATGTATCGAACACATCAAAAGATACGACGTCAAATGGTTCTATTTGTGCGACCAATTTTTCATGCCCTAGAACATTCGCATTTATCGACTCACTGCCGCACTTCGGTAACTTTTTATCCACTGCCATGTAATTCTCTTGGTAATCATGCTGGCTATTTTTAATTGAAATTAAAGCTTTGACATTCGCCCCAATCAAATACAACCACGGCAAGGATTTGCCCTTATACTTCTTACGCAAACTATTATATTTCTTTTCAATCTTTGGTTTCCGCGTAACCAAAGCGTGGTATATTCGTTGTTTGGAAATCACTTTTTTATCCTTTTCGCTTTATAAGAATTTAATTACAATTTTTGCATTACTTTATTTTTATTCTTTTCAAAGACATATTGCCCTGCAAAATAAGACAATAACGCCCATACAACCATTCTAATAATATTGGAGATGCTTGGTAGCTGTTGATACATAATAACCGCTCTAAAACTAGCTATATATGCATATATTGGATTGTTTTCTATTACCGCCCTAATGACTCCCGTCAACTGGTCAACTGGGTAGAAAAGCGCCGAACAATACATCCACAATGTTAATACAACTCCATACAAATGTTTGACATCACCAAAAAACACATATGCTATTGCCATAGCATCAGCAATTCCCAATGCAAATACCAACAATAGTACAATGATAATTGGACTAAAAAGCATCGTCCAGCTAGGCGGTGTCTTAAAAACAAATAGCATCGCCACAAATGCAATTAGTGAGTATCCCAAATTAACTAGTGCCGTATACACTCTTGATACAACGAATATATGCATAGGGAACTTTACTCGCAATAAAAGTAGCTTATTATCTACAATCGAAGTCATTGCCGAATTTGTTGCTGTAGTAAATAATTGCCATAAGAGAAATCCCGTCAAATAATAAATCGGATAGTTTTCTATTATTCTATTGAATATCTGTGTGAAAATAAGTGAGACTACAGCCATTGTCAATAGTGGATTAAGAACACTCCACAAGATCCCAAGTGTTGACCTGGAATATTTCCTTTTAATTTCGCGAGCTGTTAGTTCCCTAATTACAAACCAATACTGCTTTCGCTCTTCTCTTTTATTTTTTCGCGCTTCTTTTCTTTGCTTTCTATTCATTAATTATTCTCCAGATACTTCTTGAATAAGTTTTTTTGCTTCGGCAATAGCCTCGTCACTCAAATCAATGACTGATAATTTTCGCCCTGGCATCAGATAAGTTTCAGCTCTTAAATTGGCACCCGTTGTTGTGTACGATGTCACTGTCCACTCAGCCATATCGGAAAGTTGCATCTTAACTAATGACGCAATTTGGTCTGACGGCATATTGGTTTCAAAGCTTCCTGAAATCGCCTCCAACACCGATGTATAATTAGTTAAAAGTGCCGATGATGCCATCTTACTAATAACCGCTCTTATCACTTCCATCTGGTGCCTACCCCTTTGGATATCGCCGAGCGCGAAGCTTTTTCGTTCTCTTGCAAAAGCCAGTGCTTCTATGCCTGTTAGATGATTCACTCCCACATGATAGGTTCGGATATTTTGAACGCTAAACTCATGCTCCGAATTAACATCAATACCACCTAAAGCGTCTATGACATCTTCAAAACCACTGAAATTCACGCGCATAAAGTAATCCACATTAATGTCATACAATCCCTGTAGCGCTCCGATTGACTGGTCAATGCCATAAATACCCGCATGCGTTAACTTGTCTCGTACACCATTCGTTTGCGGATATGTAATGTAAGAATCACGTGGCGTAGATAGTAACAATATATTTTTAGTTTTAGTATTCACCACCGCCAAAATATTAACATCGCTTCTAGATTTGGCTGAAATATCACCATAAGTATCAATCCCACTTATATACATAACAAATGTTTCGGGAACTTCAACAGGTATCTCTACTGCATCACCTTTCTCAACCTCTACCTGATGTTTTACCTCAGTGATCTTACGTAATTCTCTCGATACCCATTCATATTCATCATCATCACTGATAATTCCTATGTAAGCTTCATTCATAATGACGGCTCCCCGTTTCCCATTTTTTAGGTCACTCATCATCACTAACATATCTGCATATTCTTGAATGTCTAAAGATTTGCCTAGCGTTGTTTCCAGTTCATTAATTGTTTTGTCAACATTTTCTCTATCAACATCTGCTGAAATACCAAAGCTATAATCCGCTACATCTTCCAACTTTTGTGCCCTATCCGTCTCTAATACATATACTCCAACCACGTCTGTTTGAATTTCTGGTACTGAAACTTCTTCAATCGTCCCTGCTGTTTTCTGTGCGTAAATAATTCCGATAACAAATACCACTATTAATAGCGCAGATAAAGCACTAGCAATTATTGACTGGCTTCTTTTCTCGTGCATGATAGCAAACACTACAGCTACAATAGCCTGTGAAATTCCAATTATTATCAAGAATTTTGCCGGCAATAAATTCATCCTTCCACAAAAAAGCAAAAGGTATATTGATGCCACAATATACAAAGCTAATAGTGCGTATCCCACTATTTTAAAATTGTCTTTTTCTGCTCCGTTATTCATCTTATAAATTCCTTCTTTCCATCCTGTTTATTTCTGTTCTTTGTCCATGTTAATATATTGTTTACACACATTCTTTGGCTCTCCAAATGCTCGAAGTTTGCCACGTTCAATCCACACCGCTTTAGTACAATTTTCTGCAATCGTAGCGGGCGAATGTGAGACAATCAGCACCGTCGAACCGCTATTCATCATCTCCTTGATGCGTGCGTTACTTTTTTTACGGAAGAACATATCTCCCACTCCTAAGACCTCATCTAGAATGAGAATCTCAGGTGTTTCACGAATCGTCGCAATAGCAAAAGCTAATCTTGAAACCATCCCTGACGAATAATTCTTTACTCGTTCCTCCATAAAACCTTCTAATTCCGCAAAAGTAACAATATCTTCGTACTTCTCATCGATGAATTCTTTCGAATAACCATTGAGCGAACCATTCAGATAAACATTTTCTTTACCTGTCAATTCATTGTCGAAGCCTGTTCCCAGTGTCAATAATTGAACTCTTGATCTATCCACTAAAACTGTTCCCTTAGTCGGCGTCAGTGCCCCTGAAACGATTTTTAGCAAAGTGCTCTTACCTGAACCATTGGTCCCGATAATACCCAATACCTCGCCTTTATTGACTGTGAAACTAACATTGTCTAAGGCCTTAAAGTTTTCATTATTAACTTGTCCCTTTATCCTGCGAATTAGTGCTTCTTTTAAACTGCTTGCCTCTTCTCTTTCCAGCTTGAATTTCATCGTTACATGATCAACAACTATCTCAATCTCCTTGTTGTTTGCCCACGCAGCATACAATTTGTCAGCTCTTTCCTTCCCTCTTCGCCCTTTTCCGCGGTTATATTTTGCTAATTGCTTTTTGCGATATGACATTCTAACCCTAATTAAGAGTAAAATCGCAAAAATTGCTATTAACTCAACTATAACTATTGTCGTCATGTTTTTATTTCTGCTATTGTTTTTTGGATCCCCTTGCATTAAAATTTCCGGTTCACTTTTTTCTGCTGGTAGTGTTCCCTCTTCTACTATCGCTTCTGCTTGATAAACGTTTTCCTTATGTACATCTATTTCATAACGATACTTCGTTCCAATACCGTTGGTAACGTATATCGTGACCTGTTTAAATGTCCCTGCTTTATTCGCAATAACAATTTCAGCATCCAAGCTACTTGGTTGTGTTTTCACGATGACTTCTTCACTATTCGTTTCTAAGGTATATACATACTCAACTTCTTTCGCCGAGAAAATTGGAAGCCGTTCGCCATTTATGGTTATTCCTTGCATCCCGCTTTCTTCTGGATTTCCCAAATAGATGTTCCCGCTCCGTACGTTTTTTTCGGTATAAACATTCTCACCACAGATAATGACCGCTTCAGCAACAGCAATTATCGTTCTGCCGCCGACAAGTGGTTTGAAACGCAAAGTTTTTCTATACTCCTCTGCGTCTATATTGTATTCTTCGATTGTTATGACATTCTCTGTTGCCGTTACGTCACCTGTTTCATTTTCTATAATATTTTCATTATAATGAACCGTAAGCTTCACACTATCAATCGTCTCACCTTCAGGTGCATTAACATACACTCCTATCGGTGACACTTCATCAAACCACCATTGATACTCATCAGAACCAAATTCAACGTACTCGCCTTCTCCTAGTGCATACACTTGTGATGGTAATGCCATGAGTGCAAATAATAAAATCACAAGGCAACTCAAAACCTTAAAATTGGTTGATTTATAAAATTTTTCTGTCTCTTTTTCTGTCTCACCCATTATCTCTTCTCCGAAAATTTTTCTTTAAATATAGCAAGTGCTTATAAGCTGCATACTGTAGCAGATGCCATTTGACATTTTTCCCGTTTCTAACTGCGCTTCCTTCAAACCAAGCGCTTTCTTTAATTGTTGTATTTTTACCACCCAGCAAAGTAAATATCTTGTTGAACAGATGATTTTCTGCTAATTCTTTGTCACTCAATTCTCCCGCTACTGGTTGCATGCAAGATTCCAATACATCATCTGAAAACAAAATCCCACCATATAATTCAACCTCTTCTTTTATAGGTTTTGCCATAAACAGCTTTAACAATTCAGCGATAACTTTCCTGTCACCATCAACATCTATTTCCTCCAGTTGCATACTTGCTAACTTTTTCATCAACCGATGCGTATAGTGTTTGATATATTTGCCAGTTTCTCTGACAAAGTCTTTGCGCTCTTCGCTGATTTCATCTTGAATCACTAGATATTGATTGTTCTCTTCTTGATATCCCAACGCCATCCCATGTGGTGCCGTGATAATTGCTTCAAATAGACAATTACTAAAATTCACCTTTTCTTTGATGTTGCCCTCTGGCGAAAAATAGTAACAATGCCATCTATCTCGTTCACTCCCCGCTGGGATTTCATATAATCCCCAATAATATCCTTCTAGCTTTTGCTTTCCACCTGCTAGTTGAATAAGCAAATCCAAGTTCTTTTGCATCGTTCCTGTCCATCCACTATCAACAATAGCCATGCCAACATCTTCTAGCAGTCCTTCTTGTCGAAGGTATCCTAGCAAATTGGGTAGTGCCTCATCTGACTTTTCTTTCATATATTTCAAAAACACTTCACTTTGCGCTAGCATTTTTTTAACTTGTTTAAGTTCGGCATAGGGGATTATTTCTTCAGCATCGTAGTTTACTTTAAGGTCTGCTAGAACTTCCCCGCATTCTTCTTTGCTAAGTCCTGCACGCTTTAGAATCTTCGTCATATTAACATCAATACTATGGCGACAAATATACTCCATTGCCTCCTTAGGATATCGACTAAACAGCGGAATTCTAATAGCATAACGTGAACATTTTAGATAACGACACTCTAGTGGCAAATGCATCAAAGCACATAGTTCTTTTGCTGTGTGATACATAAAATAGCCGTCTCTAGCCATGAAATACAAGCGCTTCTTGCCCGTTCTAATCGCTTCTCTTAAAACCCACAAAACGAACCCATTAATAGTGGGGCTGAGCACGTAGTGGCTAACTATTGCCATTGTATTCCCTTGTTCTCTTTTCGATTGCGAGACCGATAGCAAACTGCTCTTTTTTAGATATGCTTTATATTGAGGTGCTTTATTTTTAGCTAGCATCATTATTAAGTACCTTTCTTCTCCAGCGCATCATCTTTGTCGGTATTATTCCCACAAACAGTGGTTTCAACACATACGGTATTGTCATAATATTCATAATTCCCAGTTTCTTAAAGCCTTTGAATCTTACCTTTACCTCTTGAATACGATAACTATATTTGCGTCTATTATAACTATGATAATCCTCTCGGTACTGCAGTAGACATTCTTGGATGTTAAAACCTTTAAGACCCTTTTGTGAAAGCCTCATGAATAATTCATAGTCTTCACAGCGTGTAGTTTCTTTGGCCACTTTGTAGCCCTTATTATCTATTAATACGTCGGCTCTAAAAACCACCGATGGATGAATATACGGCGAATACTTCAAAAACGCTCTCTCACCTGGTGTGACTTCACGTATTTCTACTCCCCATACACCTTTTTCATCTATCAATTCTGCATTACTTCCAACCCATTGGTACTCACCATATTCGTCTAGAAACTGACATTGTTTCTCTAAACGATTTGCTTTTGCTATATCATCCGCATCCATTCTAGCTATATATTTTCCTTTAGCAATGCCTAAGCATTTATTTAGCGCGGATGCCAATCCTCTTTGGCGTTCATTTCTAACTAGCATAATACGACTATCTTTTGCTGCTATCTTATGGTACAGTCCCTGATAAGATATGTCCGAGCCATCATCGCATATAATCATTTCCCAATCAGGCATCGTTTGCTCAATAATAGAATCAACTGCCTGCAATAATTGTTTCTCGTTGCTTGGATTGTATACACCCATTATTACGCTTGTTCTCATTCTCTTTCATCTTTCATGTAGAACTATAATTTTTCTGCTTCTTTGTATACCTTCTTCATTATCTTAGTTGTTTTTCCTTGCTCAAAATCTTGAACTGTAATGCCGCAAGCCTCTTTCATTTTCGCCTTTTGTTCTGCGGTCATCGCAAATGCCTTTTTGATATTTTCAGCATATTCCGATGCTGCATTGTTTTTACACACATAGCCATTTTCACCGTCTACGATATATTCTTTTGTTCCTCGATTATCTGCCACAACGGCGGGTATTCCCATCGCCAATGCTTCTAGTCCC
>JGI994J12354_10001977_pt1 | contig 20484 bp, 18 predicted proteins | sample IntmicLarv3ML3BL_FD_12354 | JGI IMG/M metagenome (IMG submission 12354)
GCGGACAGCGGCACCGCCCCGTGGGAATACCACACCGCCAAGGGCATCTTCTCTTCGCCCGTGGTTGACGCGCAGGGCACGGCCTACATCGGCTCGGCGGACAAGTTCTTCTATGCCATTGCCCGCGACGGCACGGTGAAGTGGAAGGTGGAAACCGGCGAAATCATCGATTCCTCCGCCCTGCTTGACGACGAGGGCCGGGTATACTTCGGCTCCGGCGACGCCAAGGTCTATTGCTGCGACAGGGAAACCGGCGAAGTGCTCTGGACACAGCAGGCCGCCACCGCGCAGGAGGTCTCGAAGGAGTTCGGCATCGATACCTACAACGTCAACTGGTACGAGGGCAACATGGGCATTATGCCCGACGGCACAATCCTCGCCCCCAACGATAACTATCTTCTGCACCGCCTGAACCGCAGCACGGGCGAGGTGGTGCAGCGCTACCTTGCCAACGAGATGATTTGGTCGCTGCCCAGCTATAACCAAAAAACGGGCAACCTCTTCTTCGGCACCATCTACAGCGTGTCCAACAATGTCATGAGCTATGATGCCGAAAGCGGAAACTCCCGCTGGAAAACCGGCGGCATCGGCGCAACGGCGGCCACCACCATGCTCACTTCTTATAAAGAAAAAGGCGGCGTCATTGTCGGCAGCTACGACGGCACACTGCGCTGCCTCGCGCAGGATAACGGCAAAACCCTGTGGAAGCAAGCCCTGCGGGATCATATTTATGCCAGCCCCGCCCAGCTTTCTGACGGCACGGTGATCCAGGCCGCGGCGGACGGCACGGTCTATGCCCTTGACCCGGCTACGGGCGAGCTCAAGTGGGCATTCGATACCCTGGAGCCCATCCGCTCCAGCCCCGCCGTGGACGCCGCCGACCAAATCTACTTTGGCTCCGGCGAGGGCAAGCTCTTCTGTGTCAACAGCGACGGCACGCTGCGCTGGTCGTACCAGTGCATACGAGAAGGCCGCAACGACCTCAACGGCTCCCCCGCCCTGGGCTATGACGGCGTGTACATCGCGGGCGAAAGCGGCACCATCTTCTTTGTGCCCTACGACTTCCCCCTGCGGCCGGAAAACGCGAAAAACGCCCGCTGCGCAACCAGCCAAAACCTGCCCGGCAACGGCGGGCATCTGCTCTACACCGCGCCGCTAGGCAGCCTGACCGACCCTCTGCCAAGAGAAATCGATGCCAACCAGTCGCTGACCTTCACCCTTGTGGCGCGAGAGGACGGGAACACCGTCATCGGCCAACTTGACCCGAAGAGCCTTGATGTAAGCATTGCGGGCAATGAAGGCTTCTCCGTCCAGATATCAGCGGACAAGCGCTTTCTCATCCTGATCCCGCAGGAATACTGGGTGCCCGACGCAAAAGGCGATGTGGAAGTGAAGATCACCGGTGCATATAAAATCAACCCGAGCCGCGCGGGGATGCTGTTCTTCGGCGGCAAAAAAGGCGGGGACCTGAACGAAACCTTCCGCTTCGGCATTCAGCAGCGGGATGCGTCGGAGAACCCGTTTGTATACCCGACCGCGGAGGGCAAGCCCGCTTCTCTGATTGAGCTGCGCCGGCAATCGATCCCCAACCCCGGCATGCTCCCCTCCCTCAACCAGATCGGGTTCGACTCCCTGCATTATCTCGCAAGCGCCGTGGACGAAATCGACGGGCAGACGCTCTTTTGGGTAGTGGGCGGCAAAAAGCAGCCGGACGGCAAAGTCGTGCCCGACCCCGCCTCGGACGTGCGCTTCCCGCTCATGATGGCATACCGCGACGGCCTCGCGACCTTCACGAACTACGAGGGCTTCACGATCAACTTCGTAGGCTCGTGGGAAATGCCGATTGCCTCCTACCGCATCGCGGCGGCCTATGACCCGGCAACGAAGCTCTTTGACCCGGTGCCCACCTATAACGTGACCGCCAACTGCGACGAAATCCAGTTCTATGGCCCCGGGCTGAAGCTGATGGGTATGTCGGAGCTCAAGGGCGGGCGCATGTACACCTCCGGCAGCCTGGAGCTGGCGGAACTGGAACCAATCGCCGCACCACAAATTCCCGGCACCGTGAGCGTTGGATTTGAGAACGCCATGCTCAAAGCGGAGATTTCCGGGAGCGGCCTGAAAGCGGACGAGCACGCCTTTGGTCTGCTGGTCACATGCCCGGCGGACAACACGGTGATGCCGCTGCCCTATGCCTACGGAACCTCGGTGCAGGCGGGCAAAGACGGCGTTGTAACTTCTGTCTCGCTGGATACGGGCAAACCCCCGTTTAGTCAGGGAAAGACCTACCATGTTTACTTCATGGTAGATGCCTATCCCGTGGATGTGCTGACGGTGAAGTATTGACCTGACAGCCAAAAAGCGAATCCCAATTTCTTTGGAGGTAAAATCAATGCTGATCGAAGGTGCTTTTCTGAAAATCCCGGAGGTGCTGTTAAGCTATGAGGATAGAAACGGTCTTTATGAAGCAAGCATTGTCAATATCCTCACCAACGCTGTTATCCTTGAGTTTAACGCGCGAAACATAGACAATCCCTTGACGAAGTTGCAGCTTGAAAAAAGATATGACATAAGCGCAAATATTCGCTGTGATTTGTTTGCAAATTTTGATTTCATTGATGATGCGCTGCAGGGATACGGCTGTTTTCAGGAAAATTGGATCGAAACAAAATACTTCGGTGATTTGGAAAGAGCAAAGGGAACCCAGACAAAAAGCGAAAACCCAGCAAGAATCCTTTACGATTTATACAGATTGGCGAGGTACGCGAATGCGGAACGCGCCGTCAATAAGGGCCTGTACTTTTTGGGCGTCTTTTCCCATGCACCCGGCAGGTATTTGGCCTTCAACAGGCAGGATTCTACGGAGCGAACTTGGCTGAAAAGCTTGCTGACATGCGGCGTTCATGATATATCGTTTGATTTGGACGATGAACCTGGCTGCATCAAAAAGATATTCGGCCAAAGCAGCTTGCGTTTTGCTTTAAAAACACGCACTTCATTGTTTGAACCTTTGGATAGTACCGGCGATGGTTTCTTTGGCTATTTGGTGCAAATTTTATCGTTTGATATCGTTGAATAATATAGACTGGCAAAATTCCGTTCCAAGATAAAGCTCGTAATGAGCCGTTTTTGCTGATAATTCATCCAATTCGCAACATATTCCCACATACACCCCCCGTTCCTGTAAAATAGGTGCGGGGGGGTGTTTTTTATGACATTCGGAGAGCGCATACAAGGCATGATGGAGGAGCGCGACATCAACCAAAAACAGTTGGCGTGTGAATTGGAGATACCGGCCTCTACGGTGCGCAATTATGTGCGCGACCTGCGCGCCCCGGACTTTGAAACACTGAAGCTGTTTGCCCGTTTTTTTGAGGTGTCGATTGATTATCTGCTGGATTTCAGCAAATACGATGCCCACATAGAATCCCTTGAACTGGAGGTGCTGCGTGTGCTGCGGCAGCTCACGCCGGAGCAGCGCATGATCTATTTGCAGCAGGGCAAGGTGTTTGTGAACGCCAACGCGCAAAGCAAAAAATTATCTGTGCCGACTTCCGCCCAAGGTAAGGTTGGGTAAAACGCCCAAACCACCCCACCCGCTTCGCGGGCACCCCTCCATTGGAGGGGAATTGGTTTGCCTGCGCGAGATTCACAAAAAACACAACCGAAGCGGGCGGCTGCGAATAATTCCCCTCCGCTGGAGGGGTGGCCACAGGCCGGGGTGGTTAAAAGCCAAATCCATACGATCCTCTAAAATACACAAATCAAAATCACCGCATGAAAGGGGTGCAAGCTTTGAAACTGATCAAATCAATCCTGTTCTATGGCCTGCAGTTCACCTGGGGGCTGCCGCAAAACCTCGCCGGGGCAATCATGTATCTGCTGCAGCGCAAGAACGGCAAAACCGAGCGCTTCCACTACGGCATTGTGACCTACATCGACAAAAAGAATTTTGGCGGGGTGAGCCTTGGCGTGTTCACCTTTGTTTGCGCCGGGCGTTCGGAGGAATGGATGCACGACACCTGCATTCATGAATACGGCCACACGTTCCAGTCCCTGCTGCTGGGGCCGCTGTATTTCATCGTTGTGGGCATTCCCTCTTTTGTGTGGTGCAATCTCCCAGTGTTTGCCAAGCAACACAAGGCGGATCCGGGGCACTACTACAAGCTCTATTGCGAAAGCTGGGCCAACAGCTGGGGCAGTTATTTTGCGAAAGATACGTTTCTTGAAGAGAAATATTTCAAGGGCAAACAAAACAAAGCCTAATATTTTAGGGAGGGATTCCATTGGGTCTTGGCAACAAAGTGAAAAACCTGCTGGGCATCGAAGGCTCGGCGAAAGAAACCCTGCTGCCGATGGTAGCATACAGCAGCGCCAACATCGGCGTCGCCGCGGGCAGCCAGATAACCGGGGATTTTTTGCTGCCGTTTTTGACGCTGACCGAAGGGCTTTCGCTGGGTTCTGCAACGGTGATGATGTTTTTCCGCAGCGTGTGGGACGCGATCATCGACCCCTTCATCGGATTCATGGTCGACCGCACGCGCACGCGCTTTGGCAAGCACCGCATCTATGTGATTCTCATGGCCATTCCCTTTGGCATCACATTTTCCCTGCGGTTCACCTCCTTCGGGATTTCGTCGCAGGCGAACGCGGGCGGCAAGCTGTGGGCATACCACCTGGGCGTGGGGATGCTGTTTGCCACGGTTGCCAGTGTTCTGACTATTTCCCACGAGTCGATGCTTCCGACCTTGGCCACGGGCTACTTTGAGCGCACGCAGTATAATTCCATGAACTACATCATGAATGCGGTTGGCATGGTGCCCGCGCAGTTTTTCGGCATGTCAATGGTGGGTATTCGAACCACAAAGGAGTTCGACGCCTCCATGCGACCGACCATATTCAAGGTCGGTCTGATTGTCGGCCTGCTGGCGATTATACCGATTTTGCTTTCTGGCATTTTAACAAAGCAGCGAAGCTCCAAACACGACGTGCTGCCGCCGCTGAACGCCGGAATCTTTTTCCAGGAATTCAAGCAGGCGCTCAAAAACCGGGCCTTCAAGCAATATCTTTCCATGTACTTTCTCTATCTGTTCGGGGCTTCGTTTTACAGCGTTTCCAGGCCGTTCTTTTTGCGGGAGGTTGCCCGGCGCTGGGATCTGAACAGCCAGCTGAACCTGCTGCGGGGCGGCTTTGAAATGGCGATGTTCCCAATCAACTATGCCCTGACCAAAAAATTCGGCAAGCAAAAATGCGCAACGCTCACCGTTCCTATGCTCTTTATCTGCTTCATCTTCGGGTTTCTCATCAGCCCGCAGGCCGAGGGCAGCACGCTGCTGTCCGTTGTTATTGTTTTGTTTGCCCGCGAGATATTTTATATCATCGGCTATTCCGGCTACGGCTTCATGGTTTCGAACATCTTCCCCGATGTGACGGACGTGGACGAGATGATCACCGGCCGCCGGCGCGAGGCCACCATTACCACCTTCAATTCTTTCCTGAAAACCATGACCGGCGGGTTCATGGCATCTGTGGTGGGCATTTTGCTCGAATGGTTCGGCGTAGCACAGGACAGAACGACGGTGCCGCTGTTCAGTTCCCGCGCAATCAACCTTTCGCGGGCGCTGACGCCCTCGTTTGGGCTGAAGCTTTCCAACGCCTTTTTGCCCGTGATTTTTATGGGTCTTGCGCTGCACTCGCTGCGTAAATATAAGATGAACAAGCAGGACCACGAGCTGATCCGCCGGGCGATTGCGCAGCGGCATGAGCAGGGAGAAGCCGCGCTGACGGACGAAGAGCGCGCAACGCTCGAGGAAATTGCCGGGCACAAGCTCGAGGATATGTGGCTTGGACAGCCGGCAATGGCAATGGCAGAAGAATAGCCGCAAAGAGAACTGAACAAACCCCTTGAATCTCTTGTATGTCAAGAAGTTCAAGGGGTTTGTGCATGTAATAGTGCTCCGGAAAAGATGCAAGTGCGGACGCGGGGCACCTGCTTCAAACAAGAAAAAACGCCTGCGCGCGATTTGCTCGCCGCAGGCGTGGCCCGCCTGGAGGGATTCGAACCCCCGGCCTTCAGAATCGGAATCTGCTGCGATATCCAGCTTCGCTACAGGCGGATTGAACGGGATGTGTTTGCCGAACAGTATTATAGCACACCCCGCAACTAATTGCAAGCATTTTTATTGGATGCATCAAACCGACAGGTATTTTTTTATCTCCGCCGGGAATTGATTTCCGCAGCGGCTCAGTTCGCCCAGCACCCGGTCAACCCCATATTCCTGCGTATGCCAATTGTCTTTGGTGATGCCATATACTTCAACCGGCACAACAAACAGCGCAGCTTCCGGGAACGCAAGCTGGTAGAGCATCAGGCAGCGCCTTGCGTGGAAGCTCTTGCAGCAAATGATAGCGCGCCGAACTGCAATCCCCAGTTCATCCATTTTATTCCGCGAGAAGAACGCGTTATCCCTCGTGTGCCCGGATTGATCTTCCCAAACAATGGCATCTTCCGGCACGCCGTTTTTCAGCAGAACATCCGCGTAAAACGCGCAGTCCGTTGGATATGGCTTATCATAAATGTCCGTTTTTCTCTTTACGCCGCTAAATTTCCCGGTTTTTACGCTGACTCCGCCTGATGGCAGCAGCAGCGGCGCCGTCCCCGCATGGAACAATTCCGCCGACCGCTCCGGAATCGCGGGATCGGATCCGCCCGGCATGAATATGACATCCGCCCGTTCAGGCTGATGTTCAACGAAAATGAACTGCGTGATATCTTCGATGATACTCATCGTGATTAGCCCTCAATTTCCGCATAGAACGCATGCAGCGTGGCGTAAATCTCCGCGCCCGCGCTCACATCCAGCGCCCACGCACGGAACCCATCATCTTCCGGGAAGCCGTCAACCCAGGCCCTCGGCAGGATGTCCTTGTTCCATGGACCGATGCCCTTGGTGCGGTGGTTTTCATAGGCGTAGTCGATGCTGCCGCGCATGTTCTCGATAAACGGCTGCACGCCGTTCCAATAGGGATAGAGCGCTGTGTAGCCGTTGAGCAGGATCAAATTGAACCAGGTGGTTGTGTGCACCGGATATTCCTTCACGCCCGGCACAACAGAATCCTTTGCAAAAAATGTATCTGCCGACTGCGCCCAACGAATGGCGTCATCGAGGTATTTCTGCTCATTGGTAATCCGGTAAAGCTCCACAGCGGCGGTGATGGGCGAGCCGCTGTTGTAGGCATAGGATGTTCTGTCCGGATTGCCGATGGCGGTGATGTTGTTTTCGGCATCCTTTTCAAAGCGCATCAGGTCATGGAACGTGCCCTCTTCATTTTCAAGGTAATGCAGGAAATTATAGCCCGCTTTTGCGTAACGCAAATAGGTTTCGTTGCCGCCCACGCGATAAAGCGCCGCGAGGAACTGCGCCGCGGGCCCGGTGGAACAGGTGTGCACCGCATCGCATCGGTGATCCCAATAAAAACCGCCGACTTCCTCGGTTTGGACCCCCCACCCCCTATCCACGAACAGCGAAGCGGGCAGCGGCACATAGGCCTCGGCAATCAGATAATCCGCAATTTCGTTTGCCAGCTTCAGATATTTTTCGTCCTTGCTCAGCTCATAGAGTGCCACAAAATCCCGGCCGATCCACATGTTGTCGTCAAAGGCGATGCCGTCGGAATCCGTCCCCTCTTTGCGAGAGTTGCGCTGCACCACATAGCCCGCGAATTTGCCGTCCACCTCCTTACGGTAGTGGCGCAGGCCTTCCAAAACGCAGTCCATTTTCTTCAGGTACGAGGCGTCTGTCAGCGCCAACTTGTAGGTGAGCGAAATCAGGCCGATGTACTCCCAGCAGCTGCTGTTCTCAAAGCTGCAGGGATGAAAGCTCAGCCTGTTGCGAAAGGCTGTGAAATAAAACTGCCGGTAATAGCTTTTGGAAAGCACCTGCGCGCGCTGCCGGGTCTGCTCCGCCACGGGCAGATTCACCGTGCTGTCGGGCTTTGCCGGGCGCAGCGCCTTGTTCTTCCACGTTGGAAAAACAAGCCCGCTCACCGCCATGACCCCCGAAATGATAATCGTCACCATCTGCATCAAAAAATTCATGTGCCAAATTCCTCCTGTTGTTAAAATGTACTCAAAAATTTCAGCGTTTGTTCCAGCGCAAGGCGCCCGGCCTTCTCCTTCAGGTCAAACTGAAATTCATGCTCCACGATTTCCAGCTCGCCGTCAAAAAACAGCGCCTGCACCGGCACACCCGCAGCCTTCAGATTCCCCGCCAGCTCCTTCGCGTGATCCGGAAAGGTCAGCATATTGCCGTCCGTGATGAAGGACGGCGGGAACCCGCGCATCACATGCCGCACCAGATTCGCTTCCACTCCCGCCGGGGTATCGCCAAAGCGTTTGCTGCCAAAGTACGCCCAGCCCGTTTGCGAAACCAGGAATTTCATCATCGGGTTGGTCACGCGCACCATCCGTTCCACAGAATATGGCCCGCAATAGAGCAGCGCGCCCTTGAGCGCTTCCCTCGTAATCAAAGGGAACGCTTCGGCATCGTGTGCCGCCAAAAAGCTTTCCCGGTACGCGTCGTTGGTTTGCAGAATCAAAAACTGCGCCGCGATGTGCGCACCGGCGGAATCGCCCGCAAAAAACACCTGCGTGGTATCAATGTTCGCGGCCACGGCATCGTATGTTTCAGTCAGGAATGTATAGGCCTCGCCCGTTTGCAGCACCGGCGTGGGGTATTGCGCCTCCGGCGCGCGTGTGTAGTTGATCGCCGCCACGGCATACCCGTGATAGGCAAGCGCCTGCGCAAAATAGGTCACGTCCCGTTTATCGCCGCCGACAAACGCGCCGCCGTGCACCCAGATAATCAGCGGGCTGGGGCTGTCTTTTTCCTTTGGCAGATACAAATCGAGCACCTCGTCTTTTGCATCGCCGTAGGAAATATCGTTCGTCACGGTCACCTGATCCGAAAACGAGAGGTCGTCCGGCGGCAGCTGCGGCGGCGTGTCAAACATCTTGCGAATCAGCAGCGAGCCCGCCACAGGGCTGAAGCTGAATAGAAGAGTCAGCAAAAGAACGGCAACAAGAAGTATGGTCAGGAGCACGCTGATAATCGCCGCTATGCCGCAGTTTGCCTTCCTGTTTTTTGAAAAATAACGTTTCATATGAGCCTCCGGTCTTTTTTACGATTCCTGTGTTGTTTGCCCTATTGTATCACAAATATGAATTTTTCGCAATCACTTTTTTACAGAAAATAAAAACGTGCCAACGTGCGTCATCTTGGCTTTACAAACAGCGCCGCGCGTGCTATAATAATGCTGTAATCGCAAAAGAAGGGACACACACATGGAACGAATCGCAAGCTTTTCAGTCAATCACGACACGCTGCAAAAAGGGGTCTATATTTCCCGCACGGACGGCGATGTGGTCACCTACGACATCCGCATGAAGCGCCCGAACCTGGGCGATTATCTGAGCAATGGCCAGCTGCACACCTTTGAGCATCTGTTCGCCACCTATGCCCGCAATTCGCCGTTTTCCGGCGATGTGATTTATGTGGGCCCCATGGGCTGCCGCACCGGGTTTTATTTCCTCGTGCGCGACAAGATTTCGCACGGGCAGGTGCTTGCTATATTAAAAGAAAGCCTTGATTTTATCATCGGCTTCACGGGGGAAATCCCGGGGAGCAGGCGGGAAGAGTGCGGGAATTATCTGGAGCATGACTTGGAGGGCGCGAAGGCGGCGGCAGAGGATATGCGCGGTGTGCTAGCGGGGTGGAGCGAAGAGAAGATGCGGTATATTTGAAGAGGGGTATCAAAATGAGCAATGTGAAGCAAGAAAATATTGACCGGTGGAGCGGCTTCGCTGACATTTATGCGAACAGCAGGCCGGTGCCTCCGCAGATCGTCACCAAAAGCATTTTGATGTATTTACCCTCGCTGCCGCAAAGCGTAGTTGATCTCGGCAGCGGCACGGGGCTTTCTGCTGCCATCTGGAAAGATACAGCGCAAAACGTCATCGGGGTTGAGCCGAACGACGACATGCGCAAAGTTGCGGAACGCAATGCGGCGGGGAACATCACCTATCAAAAGGGCGTCTCCAACCAAACCGGATTGCCTGCAAATTCCGCCGATGTGGTCACCATTTCGCAGGCGTTCCACTGGATGGATATCCCCAGCACCCTTGATGAGGTGTTCCGGATTTTGAAACCGGGCGGAGTGCTGGCAATCTATGACTGCGATTGGCCGCCCAGCATCGATTGGGTGGTGGAGCAGGAATATTACGCGCTGCAGCGCAAGTGCGACCGCATCAATTTTGCGCAGGCAACGCATGCCGTGCGCAACGACAAAAGCGCCTATGTCAAGCAGCTCAACGCCTTTGGCAAATTCCGCTTTGTGAAAGAAATTGTGTGCCACAGCGTGGAATCCTGCACGCCGGAGCGGATGATTGGCATCGCGCTCAGCCAGGGCGCCGTGCAGGACGCGCTGAAAGCGGGCGCACCCGTGCAGGGCGACATCGACGCGTTTTGCGGCGTGGTGAACGAACGGTGCGGCGCAAGCTTCGATATCATCTTATCTTATCGGCTGCGGCTGGCAGTCAAGTAATTATTCAAATGAAGAGTATCCATAACGACTAATCTTTGCGGGAGACATTCATATGGGACAAAAAATGCGGGTGCGGGCAGCGGCAATTCTGATACATGAAGATAACATATTACTGACCGAATTCTGCGGGGGCAAATACTATAACTTTACCGGCGGCGGCATAGAAGCAAACGAAACCGCAAAGCAGGCTGTGGCCAGAGAGGTTTTGGAAGAAACCGGACTTATCGTTGAGGTCGGGGAGCTGGTATTCACCCTTGAATATGAACCAAAAAGCTGTGATTGCTATTATGGCAGCAGTCCCGGAATCAGCCTTTTTTTTAGATGTTATTTGGATACGGACACACCGCCGCAGATACCATCCCATCCCGATACCAGCCCTGACGACCCTTCCATCGCGGCAATCACAAAATGGATACCGATATCGGAATTGAAACAAATTCATTTTGTTCCAAAGATATATGACTCACTGATGAAGTACATTGAAACAGGCGTTTTTGCCCCTTCGTTTTGGGAAACGCATATTCACGAAGAACTTCGCTGATTTACATCAAGTAGTTGTTTTACCAAAGGAGGCAACCCACATGCTCTGCAAATACAACGTCACCCCGCTGGACCGGCGAACCTTCGTGATCGAGGAAAAAACGCCGTTCTCGCAGGCCCTGTGCTACCTGCTCTGCGGAGAAACCGCCGCCATGCTCATTGATACAGGGCTGCCGCTGGGCGACATGAAAAAAATTGTGGACAGCCTGACGCCCCTGCCCATGTTCGTGGTCAACACCCACGCGCATGTTGACCACATCGGCTCCAACTTCCGCTTTGCCGCATGTTATTATCATGAGGACGACAAGGAAGTTTTTGCGCTGCACACCAACCCGGATTACCTCGTGAAGCTCGCAAAGGGAATGCTCCCCGGCTTCGTCGGGTTCCTCGCGCCCGCTGTGAAACGCTTCCTGAAGATCAACACCGCCGGGGAATATCATTATTTCAGCGATGGGCATGTGTTCCATCTGGGCGGCAGGGATATCGAAGTAATCCACACGCCGGGGCACTCAACGGGCTCTGTTTGCCTTTGGGAGGCGGAAACTGGCATGCTTTTCACCGGGGACACCCTGTGCGAATGGGGGCTGCTGCTGGGGCTGGAGGGCAGCTGCCCGCCGGAAACCTATCTGGAATCGCTCCAAAAAATCAAGGCGCTGCCATTTGCAACGCTGCTGCCGGGGCACCACGGCTGGCCGGTTAATCCGAGCTACATTGAGGAATACGAGGCCTGCGCCAACAGCATTTTGGACGGCAGCGCAAAAATAGAGGTCGTGCAAAAGCTCAAGCTGGCAACCCACGGCAGAATTTTGATTACGCTGCCGTAGGTAAGTGATGATTAAGTGCATATGCAATTGTAGGGGCGAACTGTGTTCGCCCGCAACCCCAAGAAAACAAAGGTTTTTCTGTGGGCGAACACAGTTCGCCCCTACAAAATGCAAATAAATCATCACTTACTTCGCGTTATTGTGGCTGGCATTGATATTCACTTGACATTCCGCTTTTTTTGCTATATGATACGAGCATAGGGTTATCACGATTTTAGGAGGTATTTTGTATGAACGCAAGCAAATCTTGGAAGCGCAGGGCGTTATCCCTGTGCATGGCACTGCTGCTGCTGTGCGGCGGTCTGCCCTTGGCGATTTCCGCAGCGGAAACAACCACCCCGGAGGACAGCATCCGCGCGCTTTCGCAGCTCGTTGCGGAATACGATGAGGATACATTTTTTTCCTCTATGGTTCTGACAGCGGGGGAAGCGGAGGCCGCCATTGACGGGGAAGCGCTGCCGCTTGGGGAAGCGCCCGCCATTGAACAGGGGCAGGCGCTGCTGCCAATCGAAGCCATTGCCGCCGTGCGCGAATTGCCGTCCGAAACGGGTTCGGTTTCGGCAGAGCAAGCTGAAGAAGAACCCGCGCTGATCACCCAGAGCGAGGCGGAAGACCTTGGCCTGCAGGTGCAGGTTGCGGACGGCACAATCTTGGTCACAGCACCATTCCAAACGCGACGGCTGCTGGTGAAAACCACCAACGGCAAGCTTTCCAGCCGCTTCGGCGCGACGACCGTCCTTTCGCTTTCAGAAAACCGCTTTGTCCTGCAATATGACACCGAGCAAGCGGCACGGGACGCCTGCCTGCGATTGGAGGCAAGCCCCGCTGTTCTCTATGCCGAGCCGGACGGCGTGCTGACTTCCTCGGAAACGGAAGCCGCCGAAGCCGTTGAGGCCGCGGCAATCGGCTGGGGCGCTGACCGCATCGGCGCGGCCGCCTTTCAGGCGCTGCTGCCCGCGAGCCCCCCGACAATCACCGTTGCGGTGCTGGATTCCGGCGTTGACGCCAATCACCCGGTGTTCGCGGACCGCCTTTCCGATATCCGCTGGAATTTCATCGGCAACAACAACAACACGGCGGACGGACACAGCCATGGCACACACGTCGCGGGCATCGTGGCGGATTGCACGCCGGGCAATGTGAAAATCATGCCGGTGAAGGTGCTGAGTGACGCGGGAAAGGGCACCGACAGCCTCGCGATGGAGGCTGTGCGCTATGCCGCCAACAACGGCGCAAAGATCGTCAACATGAGCCTCAGCGGCGCGGAGGCCACCATCAGCAGCTGGAACGACACCGTCAACTATACCACCCGGCGCGGCGTCACGATCTTTGCCGCAACCGGGAACGGCGACAAGGATGTCAAGCATTATCCGGCAGCCATCCCCGGCGTCATTGCCGTTACCTCAAGCACATCCTCCAATGCACCCGCAGCCAGTGCGAATTACGGCCCCCATGCGGACATCGGCGCACCCGGCGACAGCATCAGAAGCGCGATGCCCGGCGGCGGCTACGGCAACAAAAGCGGCACCTCCATGGCAGCGCCGCACGCCAGCGCGGCAGCCGCGCTGCTGCTGTCTTATCAGCCCGACATGCCGCCGGAAGCCATTTTGCCCTATCTGCAGGCCACAAGCAACCCATGGGCCACCAGCACGCAGCTGCACGGCGCGGGCATCATCAACCTCACACCGCGCGTCATCACCCCAAGGGGCATCATTCTGGACGAAGGGCAAAGCGCCGATCTCAGTTATATTTTTGCCTGCCCCCCTGTCTCCTATGCAAGCGCCGATTTCACCAGCAATGCGCCGGATATCGCGGCGGTTACCCCCGACGGCGGCATATTAGGTCTTCGCCCCGGCAGCGCGGTTGTCTCCATGCAAAGCGCGGCGCTCAGCGCAGCCGTCCCTGTTCTGGTTCGGGCAAACGGCAGCATCCCGAAGCGCCTCACGCTGCGTTATAAAAAAGATTACCCGACGTTCCTGCGCCTCGGCAATCCGAGTGTTTTTTGGAAGAGCAGCAACAGCAAGGTGCTTGTTGTGAACGCGGACGGACGCATAGAATACAAGGGGCGCGGCACAGCAATCGTTTACACCATGGTCAACCGAAGCGGCGCGGAGTTCGCGGTTGCGGAAACCAAAGTGACCGTGAAGTACACGTTTTTTCAATGGATCGCGGTGATTTTCCTGTTCGGCTGGATTTGGATGTAACTCCTAATATATAAACAGCCGCCTTGATGATATCATCAAGGCGGCGTTTTTTGATTGCGTTATGTTTGTGGCCATTTTAGATAATTGTATTGATTTGGCCTTTTGACCACCTCGTCCGCTTCGCGGCCACCCCTCCAGCGGAGGGGAATTGGTTCGCCTCTGCGATATTTGCGAAAAACACAAACGAAAAAGGCAACTGCAACTCATTCCCCTCCGATGGAGGGGTGGCCGCGAAGCGGACGGGGTGGTCCGGGCGCATACACAAAAAGTATTGCATCACTACAATCGTTTAAAATAGTTATGTTTTTTATGATTCCCGCGTATACGCCGCGCCGTTGCCGAACGCCCACGCGCCGCCGCCCGCTCCCAGCTCAAAATGCAGCTTGGCAATGCCCATATCCAGCACAGCGCCGGTGTTGTTACTGTCCGGAACCGCCGCCGTCACCTCGCCGCCTTGATACGAAAACACAACGGGCTTTTTGTTCACGGCGGAGGGCGCTTTTTGCACGGCTTGCATCCCCGCCATGAACCACGCAGGCACGTCAGCGTCAGCAGCACAGAACATCTTCTCAACAGGCTTGATTTTGCGGTGCGTCACGCCATAAATGAGCCGTTCGCGCCGGCTGTTTTGCTCCTCCGTGCGGCCAATGGTGATTGTGCACACAACCATTTCGTTTTCGGAAATCTTAAATGGACAGTCTTTGCGGTCAAAGCTGCCGCCCACCCAGCAGGTGCCAAGGCCCATCGCCACAGCGTGCAGCATGAGCAGCTCGCCGTAATAGCCAAGGCGTTCAATGGCTTTTGCATCGTCTTTTTTTGCAATCAGCCCGGCATAATTTTGCACGCCCGCAAACATGCCGTAGCTTTTGCGCAGGCCGTTGAAGGCTGTGCCGTCGCCCAGCACAAGCTCGATGCGAACATCCCCTGCCCTGCTATATTCCTGCGCAAGGGCTTGCAGCTGTTTTGCCTTTTCAGCATCCAACGGCTCTGGGATATACTTGCGCCTGGAGCGGCGCACGTCAATCGCTTCTAATATTGTCATCATATTATGCCTCAACTGGCTCGGCCGCTTCTTTGCGGGCTTTCAGTTCTTCGATGATTTTCGCGTGGTCGGCACGCTTCATGTTATAGAAGAAGTACGGAATCAGCCCCACAGCCGTGCTGATGATACCAATCACCAGCGGCACATAAAACAGGCCTTTCATGGTTTCCGGGCTTTGGGTCGGGGCATTTTCCTGGAACTTGATGAAGTGAATGATGATGGCCGTGGAGGTGGAACCAAACGCGCCCACAAGCTTGCCCACCAAGCCTTCGGCCGCGTAAACAATGCCGTCATTGCGCTTGCCCGTGCTCCATTCCGCGTGATCCACGCTGTCCGCGATCATCGACCAATACAGCATGCCGCGCAGCGCGCCGGGGATGTTTTGCAGGAACATAATCAGCGCGATGAACAGCTTGGACTGGTATCCGACCATAAGATAAAGAATGCTGATCAAAATCGAAGCAACGCCAAGCCATATAACCAGATTGCGTTTTTCATAACGAGCGCTCAGCACCGGGCTCAGCCACGAGGCAAGAATCAGTGCCGGCAAACCCGCAATGCCGATGAGCGGCAGCCAAAAGGTGCTGCCAAGGTTGTAGTCATAAAACCACATGCCCGTGTTGCCCGCGCTGATGAGCCCGCCGATGGCATTGGAGGCAATCAGCACCAAAAACAGCTTGTTCTGGAACATGCTCTTGATGATGCCCATCACCGTCTGCGTTTCTTCCGGCGGAACGATGTTGCGCTCCTTCACATTGTGATACATCAGGTAATTGAAAATCAAAAACGCAAGCGAAACAAGAATCGCAGAGATCAGGTACATCCCCGCTTTTCCGCGCACGTTATCTTTGGCAACAAACCCCAGCAAAATCGGAATCAGCCCGCCGATGGCGCCCGTGCCCAAGTTGGAAAAGAGCCGTGAGTGGGATATGATGCCGTCGCGCTCCTGTATGTTGGGCGAAATGGAGTTATAATAGCTCATGAACGACGTGCCGCTGAGGGTGTGCATCGCCTCAAACGGGATATAGCACAGCAGCACAAAACCCATGCGCAGCCAGGTGTTGATGTTTTCGTTGGCACTGAAGGTGATCGGCAAAAACATCGCCAGCATGAGCAGCGCCGCGGGCACCGCCGTGCGGCGGAAAAACTTCCGCGCTTTTTCGTCTTTATAGGTTTGTTTGTCAAAATAAGCGCCCACAATCGGGTCATTCACGCCGTCCCATATGCGCTTTGTCCACTCCAGCAGGGCAAGCTTAAATCCCTTGAGCCCAAGGATATCCGTATAAAAATAGCTGGTCTGCCCCATGAGCGAGTAGGACATATCTCGGAAAAACGCGCTGAGGTAGAACGCCCAGCGTTCTTTTGTGCCCACATATTCGGTCTGCTGGGTCGTATCCATTGCCTCGGCTGTTTGTCGGTCCATTTCCATGGAATTCCCTCTTTCTTCAAATAAATTGAATTTAAGCTGCTTAGAACTGAATCGTCTTTCCGCTTTGCTCTGATCGATAGGCCGCTTCAATCATGCGGGTCATGAAAATGGCTTCTTCCAGCCCAAACTGCGCGGGCGCGGGCACGCCTGCCTCACACGCGGCAATGAACTGCGCCAGCGGGGAGGGCTTGGATTTCGGCAGGTCTTCGCTTGCGATGGGGGTCATCTTGCCGCCATCCGCGTTCAGCGCCTGCGCAACCTCGCCGCCGCGCACAAACACAGAACCTTCTGTGCCGTAGACCTCCAGCAGGTCGGGTACGCCGTCGGTCACGAACGCGGTTTCCATCGTGCCCAGCACACCGCCTTCAAATTCCGCAAGGGCAATGGTATTTTCATCAGACGATGTGCCGTAAAGGTTCGTCATCATGGCGGAAAGGCGCTTGGGCATGCCAAAGAGCTCCGCCAACACATACACCGGGTGTGCGCCGAGGTCCATCAGTGCGCCGCCGCCGGAGGCTGCCACGTCAAACCAATACGCGGGGAGCCAGTTGCCGCTCACGCCGCTGTGGCTGCGGCGGAACCGCGCCCCTGTTACCTTGCCGAGCGCGCCTTTTTCCACCAGCTGCCGCACATATTCCACCGGGGGGTCGCATTTGCAGGGCAGCGAGATGGTGAAGATCACGCCGTTTGCCTTCACCGCCGCGGCGATTGCTTCCGCGCCCGCCGTGTCCGCCGCAAGCAGCTTTTCCGTGAAGATGTGCTTGCCCGCCGCCGCCGCTTTTGTCAGCAGCGCCGTGTGCATCGTCGTGGGGGAATCGCACACCACGGCCTGGATATCACTTGCCAAAAACGCGTCATAATCCGCAAAGAAAGGCGCGCCGAGCTCCGTTGCCCACTCTTCGCCGCGTGCGGGGATTTCGTCCCACACGGCCGCGATGTTCACATTGGGGTCATCCTGCAGCTGCTGGGCGTAGCCCCCCGCGTGCACGTGCCATTTGCTGATCAAACCGACTGATACCATAATCTTTCCTCCGATGTGTTATTTTTTTGTTATTATATCATATTCTCTGTCCACATGCAACCCTTGATTGATCAAAATTGCCCCACCTGGCGGTTTGCCGGGCGGGGCATGGTGATTTTTGCAGTTATCTGCTGTAATACGCGTTGATGATGTCGTTATCAAACGTGTAAATGATATCGGGGTTGGGGAGTTCATTAATCTCCATGCTAAGATCATCGCCCATCTTAGTATAATGCTCTCTCTTTCTTTCAACTTCCGCGACAAACACGTGCTTGGGCACCCGGAAATATTTGACCAAGGTCACAAGGGGCATTTCATCCGCGGTTCCGTTTGGAGCAAAGTCTTCCGGGGGCGGCACACAGGTTACCCATTCATCATATTCATCCGAGTCAACCAAAGTCCAAAAAGAACCATATGAAACATAATAGCAGTACCGAAACTGCAGAGGGCCCTCAAAGTCATATGGGCTTCCGCCCGCAAATTCTCCCAAGATTTCTTCTATAGGACTAAGCTTCATAGAATCACGATCAAACTCCGGCAGCACATCAGGAATCACTCTGTATTGCGCCACCCATTCATCTTCAGACATTTGCCTTGTTGTGGTGGTCGTTACCCGTGGGGCAGTCACCGCCTGTTCGCTGACAGTAGTTTCTGTCTCAAGCTCTGCTTCATTTGCGCCGCACGCACCCAGCGCAAAGACGCAGACAACAATGCAAGCCAAGGCAAGAATTTTTTTCATGTGGATTTTCTCCTGACCATATATATTCAATGATATTATATCATAAAGCAGAACGATGTCAAGCAGTACACCCACGATGTGGGGCAATTTTTTTCTTGCTTTTATTTTTATTTTATGCTATACTTTGATAGTTACTGCTAACTCACCATGAAAGGCGCTCATATGAACATAAAAAAGATTGTTTCCTTTGTTATCATAGCCGCGCTGTTCGTTATGACGCTTGCCGCCTGCGGGCAAGCCCCGGTTACAGAAGATCAGCCTGACAAGCTCAGCATTGTTTCCACCATTTTCCCCTCCTACGATTTTGCGCGGCAAATCACCGGCGATCTGGCCGATGTGACGATGCTGTTGCCGCCGGGGGGCGAGAGCCACTCCTTTGAGCCAACGCTCCAGGATATCGCGAAAATCCAGAACTGCGGTGTGTTCCTCTACGGCGGCGGGGAATCCGACGCGTGGGTGGAGAAAATCCTTGCCTCCATCGATACCTCCAACATGAGGATTGTCACGCTCATGGACTGTGTGGAGGTGCTTGATGACGAATCGCATGACGAACCCGGGCATATCCATAGCTTCGAAGAAGAGCAGGTTTATGACGAGCACGTTTGGACTTCGCCCCGCAACGCAAAGCTGATTGTGCAGGAAATCCTCAAGGCGCTGTGCGAAGCAGACGCCGAAAATGCCCCCGCTTATCTGGAAAGCGCGCGCAACTATCTTGCGGCGCTGGATGCGCTGGACCAATCATTTCAGGATATCGCGGACAACGCCGTGCGCCGCACCATCATCTTCGGCGACCGCTTCCCCTTCCTCTATTTCACACACGCGTATGCCTTGCAGAGCCTTGCAGCCTTCCCCGGCTGCTCGCACGAAACACAGCCAAGCGCCGCCATGGTGAAGCAGCTCATCGACAAAATCAATGCCGAAAAAATCCCCGTGGTGTTCCACCTGGAGCTTTCGGACACGAAGATGGCGGAAACAATCAGCGAGGCCACGGGCGCAAAGGTACTGCTGCTGCACGCCTGCCACAACATCTCAAAAGCGGATTTTGCCGCCGGCAAGGGGTACCTGGACTTCATGGAAGATAACCTGCTGGCACTGCGCGCCGCGCTGCACTAAAATTATTCACGCACGGCTAAATTCCCCTTGCAAAAAAATATTTATTTTTTTGTGAAAAAAGCTTGACAAAGCGCAAAAGCAATGGTATAATAAAGGCAAGTAAAGAAGTGTTGTTTTTCCAATCACTAGGTTCCGCTTCTTTCATTACATTTGCTTTCTCCATTTTGCTTCATACAAACCCTTCAACCCTAACGCCCGGAGTGTAACAACTCCGGGCGTTAGGGTTTTTTGCCGCCTGCGGCTGGCTGCATATACGTCGGGTTGTAGGGGACGCTGTCCTCAGCGTCCCGCATCTTAAAATAACCAGCGTCCCGAAAACGCAATCCCATAAGGTTTCTTTCTGTGGGCGGCTGGGGACAGGCACCCTTACTGCACTGATTTTTTTGCAACTTTTCCGTCAAACCCCTTGCATATCAGAACAAGATTTGTTATAATAACAAAAAAGATTATAAGGGGGATTTTTTTCATGGAACTGATCCACACGGAAGACCGCTTCGGCAAGGAAGGCCTGACATTCGACGATGTGCTGCTGGTGCCCGGCGAAAGCGATTTTACGCCGAACCAAGCCGACATCAGCACACAGCTGAGCAGCCGCATTCGCCTGAACGCGCCCCTCATGACAGCCGCCATGGATACCGTCACGGAAGCCCGCATGGCAATCGCTATCGCGCGTGAAGGCGGCATCGGCGTCATCCACAAGAACATGACCATCGACGAACAGGCCGACGAAGTGGACAAAGTCAAACGCAGCGAAAACGGCGTAATCGTCAACCCCTTCTACCTTTCCCCCGAACACAAAGTGCGCGAGGCCGACCAGCTCATGGGGCGCTACAAGATTTCCGGCGTGCCGATCGTGGACAGCGCAAACAAGCTCGTGGGCATCATCACCAACCGCGATCTGCGCTTTCTTGAGGATTTCTCCAAGCCCATCAGCGAGGTGATGACCTGGAAAAACCTCGTGACCGGCCCT
>JGI994J12354_10001978_pt1 | contig 20483 bp, 13 predicted proteins | sample IntmicLarv3ML3BL_FD_12354 | JGI IMG/M metagenome (IMG submission 12354)
CGATACCGACGCAATGGCACGCCATCATGGCCAAGCAAGCCGTGCCAATACTGCTCGGTCCCATACCGGCTTGTCCTGAATCTAAACCAAATTTGTGCCTGTGCACCATGAGCAACATTATGCCATGTCATACGCCGCAGCTCACCCGGACGAAGATTGCGCCCGAATTTTTCCCATCCGCACGCACCGGCACTGTTTTCTATTATCCAAAAATTTTTACGCTTAACACTGCGAATAAAATCAAGACTTGCCGCACCACTGCGGATTTCGCCAAGCCGGCTGTCCCACGAACCGAAAAAGTTGTAATAATAATCATTTCCGGCAACATCCAAAAGCTCTCCCAGCTTATAATTGTCAACGCTTTCGGCAAAATTCATCATGTTGTGCGTGACAAACCAATCGGGATTTGCCGCTCTGAGGATATCGGTCTGCGCTTTAGCAAACGCGATGATATGGTCTGAATGAAACCGCTTATAATCAAGGTCAAGAGAGGGATTGCTGCTTTTTTGACGCGGCATATGAGTTTGACCCCAATTGTTGTAACACTGTCCCCAAAAAATCATCCCATATGTTTCATTGAGTTGTTCGATTGTATCATATTTTTTGCGAAGAAATTCACGAAACGCGTTCTCGCATGTGGGACAGAAGCAATAAGGTCCCCAAAATTCGTTATCAAGCTGCCATCCCGCTACATTCGGATTGTCTTTGTAGTGTTCTGCCATAGCCTTGGTGATTTTTTCCGACATAAGACGATATGACCCGGAGGAAAAGCAATTAGCCTGTCTGTTTCCGAAAGGATTTTTTTCGCCGGTTCTTTCAATAGCAACACAATCGGGATACTTGTCATACAGCCATTTCGGCATGGCCGCTGTGGGAGTACACAGTATAGTTTTTACCCCGTTTTCACCCAAAACGGCAATAGCGCGGTCAAGCCAATCAAAATCATACTCGCCCTCGCGCGGTTCCATTTTCACCCACGAAAACTCCGCAAGTCTTGTGATTGTGAAACCCGCCTCCCGCATCAGCCGCGCGTCGTATTCCCACCGCTCCTCCGGCCAGTGCTCGGGATAATAATCTGCTCCTATATACATATTGTTCAACCCCTCTTTTCAGCATGCCGCCGCCTTGTCCACAGCGAAAGTAACACATGGATGAGAACAAAACCTTGCCGCAGGTATCTCCGCCGCATTTTCTTTTTTCATTACCTTTTTCAAAATATCCGCCTTGTTTTCGCCGCTTGCCAAAATCAGCACCCGAGCAGCGGAAAACAGCGTATCCGTTGAAACCGTAACACCATATTCAACACTACGCACCTGACCGAAATATTTTATAGATATTGACTTGGACATCTGGTCGAGCGGCACAACACCGCATATTCCTTCAATTTTACTATCCGGTTCGTTGAATCCCACATGCCCGTTAAGCCCGATTCCAAGCATGGTAAAGCCGATTCCGCCATGGCCGGCAATCCACGCGGCAACCTGTTCACTCTCCAGTGTAAGGTCGGACATACCATCAAAAATACGCATACGCTCCGGCGCAATCCCTGCCGGACCGTAAAAGCAGTCGCGCATCACCTGAACACAGGAGCCTTTGTCCTCATATCCCAGTCCAACCCATTCATCAAGCCCGACATAGTACACCGAATTAAGGTCTACCAGCCCTTCCTTCTGCATGGATACAAGGTATTCAAACATTCCAAGCGGAGTATCTCCAGCCGCAAAGCATAACAAAGTGCCGGGGTTTTCATTGATATACTCCGCCGCCGCCATCGCGGCATATACCGAAAGTTCTTTATAGCTGTCTAAAACTTTTAATTCCAACCCACATCAACCTTTACGTTTTATTTCGTCCATCATCATAAAAACGAGTCCCCAAACCGGCTCATAACCGGCGTTAACACACACAGCCCGCTTTAATTTTTCTGATATAACAGGCTCGGCAAGCGACATTATATATCCATCCCTCGCAACGCTGCCTGCAAAAACCACATCAAACATATCATCCGTCATGCCAAGCTTTTCCGCACCCGCGATAATGTATCCCGCAATACGCTCCGCCATATGCCGCACAATTTTCCCCGCCGGACGGTCGCCGCTTTTCGCCGCGGCAATAACCATTGGTGCAAGCTCCTTTTCCTCGAAAAAGAGCTGTGGAATTTCGGGAGACCCCGTAGTAAGCGCTATTTTCAACTCAAGCGGAGATACAATATCCGGATGCCCGATATGCTCCAAAACAATGTCTGTAAGGCAGGTCGGCTCCCCTAATCCGGTGTACGCGTCAAACACCGCGCAAACCGCCGCCCTTCCCAATGCACAGCCGCCATGGTCAAGGTCATCAATGAAGTATCCGTAAACGAACTGTTTTCCCGCCCGGTTTCGAACCGCGCAGTTAAGCCCGGTCCCAACGCACGCTACCGCTCCATATCCCGCGTCAGTCCCGCCGCGCATTGCCCCGATACAATCGTTAACAACCTTCACATGATTTACACCGGTATATTTTTTGATCCCAGACTCCACAATCGCATATTCAAAATCCCAATCAGCGCCGTTGAATCCTGACTGACACATATCAATATCATTACACGAAAGCCCGGCTTTTTCCAGCGCACGATTAACTGCCAAAGCAACGCGCATGTATGGGTTTCCCCAAACCTCACGCAATGCTCCACTGTCATCCGCCATAGCAATTTTTCTGCCATTTTCGTCGGTAATCAGCGCATGTGTTTTGCTCCCACCGTAATCTATAGCCAACAGCTTCATGAGAAAAACGCAGGCAAATATTCGCGGTGCGCCTCCAAAATTTGTGGCAGCAGTTTTGCTGCTGTATCATAATCTCCCACAAGCGGATGATGTGTGAGCGCGAGCAAAGCCTTGTCTCGGCTGCCTTCAACGGCCGCTTCAACCGTTAGCAGCTCATACGATTTTACCGATGCAATAAGCCCGCGCACCGCAACAGGCGGCGGTGCCACAGCCAACGGACGGATACCGCTTTTATTAACTATTACAGGAGTTTCAATAACCGCATTACGGGGAACAAAATCCAAAATCCCCTCATTTGGCACATTAGCCACCGTCCACAAATCATCGCCGCTGTGCAACGCAGACATAACACTGACCGCAATATCAGCATACCCGCCACCACCGCGCTGCGCCAGCAATTCCGGCTTGTCATCGCATGCTTCATCAGCAAAAGCGGCATATATTCCCGCTTCCATTTCCAAAACCTGTTCACCGCGTGTCTGCGGAGCATTTTTTAACTCATCAACCTTTTTTTGCGTGTGATAATAATACTGCAAATATGAAATCGGAAGTGCGCCGATACTCTTGATAAGCTCGGGATCAACCGGCCCGACATGCTGTGCCATTGCCATAAATTCATCATCATTAACCGGGCGGCCGTCAACCGTAACATTGTAAGAAAAGCTCAAATGATTAAGCCCGGCAATATCAAACCGCACAGACTCCGGGTCGGCGTCCAACGCTGACCATGCCAGCCACTTAGCGTTAAGTCCTCCGGCACAAAGTCCGGCAATCCGCGCGCGGGTATATTTGTTCACCGCCTCGGCAACAATACCAGTTGGATTTGTATAGTTAATAATCCACGCATCCGGTGCGTATTTTTCCACGCTTTCGGCAACGCGCAGCATCTGCGGCACTGTACGCAACGCCTTTGCAAACCCGCCCGCACCGGTAGTTTCCTGTCCGACAAGTCCCATTGACAGCGGAATCCGCTCGTCCAAAACACGACAGCGATTGAGCCCCACCCTCATCTGTGTGTTTACAAAAGCACATCCGTCAACTGCATGGTCAAGGTCGGTTGTTTGCTCAATTTCAAGCCCAAGCCCCAAACGCTTTGCAAAACGGCGGCAGAATCCGGTCATAACATCAAGCCGCGCGGCATCAACATCCATAAGTGTAACCTTGCTTACTGGCAGAGCATCACGGCATTCTGCCAGCTTTTCAAAAAGCTCCGGAGTGTACACGCTTCCCGCACCGATTATAGCAATTTTCAAAGCCATCACACCTCATCAAAATTTTAATACAATTGTCTTTTCACACTCAAGCGAAATTGACTTAAATTCCGCTACGCCGTTTTCGCATGTAATGCGGGTGAATGTACTCTCGCTGTTGGAGCTTACAGACTTGCTGGACGGCGATATATAAAGATACAGACTGTGCTCTGACAGTTTTTCCGCGAACGCTTTCAACCCAATAGTCCATGTAGTTCCATTGTTGTAATCATCGTGAATAAGCTCGCCGTTTATGAACGCCCATCCGATATCGCCATCATAGTCAATTTTTAAATACAGCTCAGACAAATCCGCCATACATGACGGGTCAATTTTCAGCTCTGCCCTGTTTTTATATGGCATGGATATTTCCGGTGTAATTTTACATGCTTCCATCGGCTGGTGATATCCAAAAAACATTCCGCTTTTCCCGGTACTTTCAAGCTGACACGGCGGCAAAGCGGGATAGCTTAGCAGTGTATCATCTCCACCGCCGATTCGTTCAATATACAATGTATCCCCGCCGCCATAAACCACACCGCCGCTCAATATCGCAGTGGGTACGCCGCACACATCAGCTCGCCAAAATCTGAGACTTTGCGCGCGGGTCAGCACGCATATTTTAACGCCGCTGACGGTAAATGTACCCATTACTCCGGCACAAACCGAAATCACCGGCATACCGTCAACCACCGTCACCGATACATTTTCCGCATCCGTAACCACGCTGCCCCGCTCAAAGCACATTACACCGTCAATGCCATCGTGGCAGAAGAAAAATGCGGCATCCGCTACTGTAGTAATATACTGGGCAGTTGAGGTTGCAAGTGTAACCGAACCAAGCTTCAAATTAAACGGCAGCATGCAGGATGCATCTTTTGGAAGCGTAATTTCACCCGCGGCGGGAATGGTCAGCTCGCCGGTTTTTGTGCTGATGCAAAAGCTAAGCCCGCTCTTATCCGTTTGATTAACGTGGTCTTGATAATTATTCAAAATCAGAAAGCCGCTTTCTCCGTTTGAGCGCACACCATATCTGACAGCCGTCACATCCTCCGGCGAAATTTTCGACTGCTCCGGGTCAATCACAACGTCCATATCACACAGCGAGCCTTCGCACGCTTTGAACATATAGTGCAACAGCCGGATGCGGTGATATGACTCCTTCACCCTTCCAAAATCTCCTATTGGAGCCTGAAAATCATACGACACACGCGGAGTCAGCTGTTCATTCATGCTGATGCCATTGATAACAGGATTGCGCCCGCCGTGATACATGTAATACCCGATAAAGTTACACCCGCCTGCCACCTTGACGAGAATCATAGCCTCCACACTTTCCGGCTCGACAACGAACCGATATGGATACCAAACCTGCATACCTCCGCCCAGTTCACAGCAAGCGTAGGGGTATTTTTTATCATAATCTGAGGGGTCATTTTCATTATGACCGTTCACGAATATATAGTTTCCGGTGAGCGAGTGGTCATGGTCTCCACCTTCCCAAAATTCCCACGGACAATAAGCGTACCCACCCCATAGCGGCAGCATTTCATTGTCTATACACGGCGCCCCGCCCCATCCGGTACAGGTCAAAAAGGCGGAGGAAATGCCGGCATCCTGCGCGATACTGCGGAGCATTTCGATATGTGCAAGCCCATCCCGGCCTTCAATCATCCATTCCCTGTTTACTGCCACAGTAACATCCCATGGCGAGCATGCGGCCATATACTCATTTTCAAGCTGGATTCCGACAACATTGCCGCCTTTTGTGAACATCAAATCGGCAACCTGTTCACCGATTGCGGCAAAATAACGGCGCACATAAAACAAATACCCTTCATCGTTTGTCCGAACCTCAAACGGCCGTCCAAACATCCAATCCGGCAATCCGCCGTTACGGCATTCGCCGTGCGCGTACGGGCCGATACGGAGAATCGCACGCACATCGTGCTTGGCGCAAAGCTGTAAAAACAGCCGGATATCACGGTTGCCGGTAAAATCTATGTTACCTATCTCGTTTTCGTGGTGGTTCCAAAACATATACGTAGCGATAAGATTCACGCCGCCCGCTTTAATTTTGAGAATTTCCTCCTCCCAAAAGCGGGAATCATACCTTGAAAAGTGGAATTCCCCGCTCACAACAAAATGCGCCTGTCCATTTTTTGTCATATAGTAATTGGTAAAATCCACAACCTCTCCCGATGGAGACTCCCCCCTCATCCGAAGATGGCCTGTATATATTTCCTTGTGTGCATGCTTCACATCAATATTTATCATAACTATTCCCCCGTTATCTTTACAAAACATTAGCAGTAACCGCTTCACTCCACCGCCAAATGTGCGTATGAATACACTCACCGGCTTCATTGCGGCCATCATAATAAAGCCGCCCCTCCTCAAGCTCCGGTATACTGTCCGCCTCACCGCTGACATATCTTTCGACTGTACGTTTTGCCGCCTTTATTCTTTGCATAAGACCGCCAAGCCGCAAATCTTGAACATCAAAGCCGTGCGGCTTGTTTTCCATGTGCCATTGTTCAAACAGGCAGTCGTAATATACCTGTACTTTTTCCAAAATGTCACACAAATCGTTCCCGGCAATACCTTCCAGCGTACCTCTATCCTCACTAAGATATGCCGAACGCAATCGGAGTCCTATATCTGCCTTGTCGGCGAGCAAATCGCAAAGCGCGGACAGGGTTTTGAAGATATATCCATAACTCCCCGCTTCCTTTGCCGCCGAAGAAAGCATTGCCTTTGACTGCTTATAATGCAACCGAAATTCCGCGGAATTTACATGACGGTCAAAAAGCCCCATCAACGGGTCGGCATAAAGCAAATATACCGCGGGATTAATCTCATACCCGCTCCGTCCGCCGTGTCCGGGCAGCTGGTTCGGCAAATCCAGCAACATAAAATCAGACAACAAAGCCCCGATACACGCCATCAGTCGTTCCGCCACATATTCGTCAGAGGTATCGCCGACATAACATCCCTCGGCATAAAGCTGCAACACCGGAAGTATGGTATAATTTGATGCTTCTCCCCCGCCGTCGCTCCATGCGGTAACCATTACCTCTTTTATATCATTGTCGCGGCAGCTGTCAACCGCGATACGCGATACACGCATCGAATAATCCAAAAACGGTGTTACACCGCTCCATTTCCACGCACCGCCGGCAAAAAGCACATTACGGTCGGATAGTTTGTGCACCCGAAGCATATCATCAAGAGCTTCCTTGTTTTCTGAAACATAATCCCAGTGAACGAGCGTTACATCCTCCGGTATTTTCGCCTTGGCACTGTCCGAAAGACGTCCGTCAACCTCTGCAAATTCAGGGTTTCCGGTGCGGAAAAACATATCCGACCACATCATTGGATGCATACCATACCGCTGACAAATCTCCATCACACGCCCAAGATGAATTGCCATAAGCTCCGGCTTGGGCTTGTGTCCGTTTTGGCTCAGATACTTGCCATGTCCGAGCATCCACGCCTCATCCATTCCCACATTTATGCGGCGGGAGCGGAACATGCGGGAAAGTGACCCTATCATACTGTCAATAAGCTCATAGGTTTTTTCATCACCCACCAGCAATATATCATTGATATCGTTGATACCTCCATAATCCGGCCACCGAAAAATAGCATTAAGATGCGCCAGTGTTTGGATACACGGAATAAGCTCAACGCCAAAATCGGCGGCATAGCTGTCAATCTCCCCGATTTCATCGGCAGTAAGCCTTCCGCGCATATATCCGAAATATGGATGCCCCTCTATTTCATATGTATCTTCTGTATAAAGAAGCAATGCATTATATCCCATCACTGCCATATGACGTATCATCTGCTTAACAGTACCAACTGTCTGAACAGCATTACGGGAATTATCCAACATCACCGACAGCATATCAAACGCAGGCGTTTGCTCCAGCATAAACGGCTTTTCCCCTTTTGAATACAGCTCATCAAACAGAACCAGCGCGCGAAAAAATTCAGCAGGCTTATTAAATGTTATTTTCCCCTTATTCCCATCAAATTCAACACGTAATCCCTTTTCACAGATTGATATTTCAAGTGGTATTTCCGCCTTAACAAATTTAAAAATTCTATGTGCAAGCAATTCGTCAAGCGCCGTTTTCACTATTTTCGCGTGTTCATCCAAAAACGTCATATTCATAACCATTTTCCCCTTTTTACTATATATCCTTATCTTTGCAAATTTGCAAAAATAGCGCACTTCCCCAAGCGGTCTTGGCGAAAAAATTTCACCATCACTGCAACACTAAGCCCATATTTTATTATTTTTTATCAGTTAGCAAGTCCGGAGAATTCCATTCCCTCGATAAATTTCTTTTGCAACAGGAAGAATATCACCAAAAGCGGTAGTATTACAAGCACACACGCCGCCAATTGAACCGGACTCATTGACTCGCCCGTCGCTGACACCGACCAATAAAGATAATCCGCCATCGAACCAAGCTTTTGGGACAGCACATAGTTAGCGCTTGACAGAAAAGCTTGCGGCTCGATAAAATCATTCCAATGCCATATAGTCGAAAGGGTAGCGCATACAAGCACCGATGTTTTTCCCACCGGCAGCATTATTTGAAAGAATATTTTCAAATGCGAACAGCCTTCAAGCTTTGCCGATTCCTCATAAGAGCGCGGAAGCCCCTTGAAAAATTGCCGGAATATAAAGATAAACAATCCGCCCCGAAGCCCAAATCCAAAAAAGCCGGGCACAATTATTGGAAGCATCGTCCCCATCCATTTCCACTTTGTGAACTGGATATAAAGCGGCATGGAAAGCAGCACATTGGGAATAATAATACTCAAAATAACCATCGCGAAAATAACCCCGCTGCCAACAAACTTAAACCGCGCCAGCCCATACCCGGCAAGCGAGCAGGAAAGTGCATGCCCCAAGGTGGAAAGCAACACAACTATCAGCGTGTTCAAGAGGGTTTTACCATAATCAAGAACCTCAAGCGCTGTGGCGTAATTTTGAAAATTAAACCCTGTCAATACCCAATTCCGGTTTATATCCCGCAAATCAACATCAAATTTCAGAGAGTTTATAATGAGATAGAGAAAAGGGTAAAGAAACACAAATACAAACTCCAGCAACAACACGTACACGAAAATATTGATAACAAAATTCGTCGTACGCTTTCTGGACAGCTTTGTAACCGGACGGCGTTTGAGACCGCCCTTACTTGTACCAATCACTTTAAGAATCATATCCTTTCATGGCTTTTTCGCCCGCAAAAGGGCACAAAAGCCTCTGTTATCCCATATAAAATGTTCGGCGTTTCATAATCGCCATGATTATAATAATAACGATACCAATCATCAGGAAATATGCCCATGCCATCGCGCTTGAATAAGCAAACAAGCTCTCCTTCATTTTCAGGGAAATATATCCCACAACCTTATTCTCCGCGTTGGACGAATAGTCAACAATGGTATACACCATGTTGAGTGCAATCGTCGGCATGGTAAGCGGCAGCGTAATTTTCCAAAACTTCTCCCATTCGGTCGCGCCGTCACAATATGCCGCCTCATACAGCGCATTCGGAATGGTCTGCAAAGCACCCATAAAAATGATAATCTGGATACCCGACAGCCACATTACAGCCGACAGCCGGTTAAACACCGTTGTCAGTACTTCCGACAGATACGACCCCAAAAACAACGTAAGCTGTTCGGTAATCACCAAATCCTTAAAGCTGGCAATACCCTCCGTTGCCGCATCAGAAGCGGCGCCAAGTCCGCCCTGACCGCCGATTGCCGCGCCGCCAAAGGAATTGTTGCCTTGAAGTGCAGTCATAACAGCACCTGTACCGATTATAATCGGCAGCAAAAACGCCACACGAAACAAACCGCGACACCGGATTTCACGATTAAGCAAAATGGCGATGAAAAGCGAAAATGTCACTACTAAAATCATATTTGGAATAGCTTCTGTAATAGTATCAATAAAGTATCCGAAAAACCGCGTATCGGAGGTGAAAACATTCCGAAAGTTTTCAAATCCGGCAAATTCGACTTCAAATGTCGTTACGTTTGTGACCTTTCCGAACGCGAGAGTGAGCGAATACAGCAGCGGATAAAAGAAGAAGCAGCAAAATCCCACCACCCACGGCGAGAGGAACAGATATCCCATTAGATTCTCGCGGCGCTGCATATTCAGAAATTTCTTTTTCAACAATATCACCCTTTCTTCCGCCGGTTACAATATAGTCTTTCGCCGGTATTTCTCCCGCGTCACACTGCGCGGCAGTGTTTCCATAGTTAAGATAGATTTCCACGCCGTTGTCATACATGACATGGGCGATGTCGCCAGCCCGGCTGTGATGTGTCATTGCCGCGCCGGCAACACATGCGAGGTTTTCGTTGTATTCGTTAAACAGTGAAATCAGCTCGTCACGAACATGCTCGTACACCGAAACATATCCCGAAGAATATTTCGGCAGCTTATAACAAAGCTGATATGTCGGCACATATCCAAGCTCAATTGCCTGCAACTTTTCATATTCCGCGTCATAGTAGGTGTTGACACTCTTGCCGGAATACGGAACACTGCCATGCACTATCATTTGATAAAGCGGTACAGCTTCATCGGTGTACACATACCCTGTGGTTTCCGACGGTATTTCCATAATCCAATCAACGCTGTCGAGCACATATTTATTTCCGCCGTATGCCGCCACATGTCCCAGCTTTTCGGTGCCCATCGCAAACATTTCCCGCCATTTTTCCACCGTTCCGGCACGTTGTATTTTGTTTCCCGGTTTATAATCATAGAAAATGAAACTGCCCCTCAGCATTACACCCTCAATGCCCCAGTCCTCGAATTTTGGAAGCTGTTCGTTGTATTTTCTTACCATTACATCCGGCGAAAGAAGCATACGCTTTGAAAAATTACTGGTAAGTATGCGAAGGTTGTTCGCGACCGCAAGTTCGCTGTCTTTATACCCCGTGGTGCTCATATTAGCAACAAGTCCGTTATACCAGAAAAACAGCGTGCTGTCGCATTCCTTTGCCATATCGGTAAGTGTCCGCAATCCACTGCTGCCGCCCATCGCGCCGATTGGCCGTGCCTTAATGCTCTTTCCGGAATACCAGTCATACATCTCTGCCATAAGCTTCACATCGGTATTTCGCGCAATATCGTTGATAATTTCAGCGGCCTGCCGGTATGACGTGCTCACGTCATAGTTATCGAACATCAGCATCGGATGATTTGACGCACCCTCAAATGTAACAGCGGCAAGCGCACGATTATCCTCGTATTGACTGCTTGTTTTCATCTGTCCGCTCTTTTTGTACTCGTCACGCACAGCACCTGCCATTTCGCTGTATCCGACACCCTCGCCGTCAAGGAACATGTATTTCACCTTGACATCAAGCTCCTTGCGTTCCATTTCATACTGCACAGTTGCACCGGAACCAACGAATTCGCCGCTTTTTGACGAGCCTTCAACCGTGCGGCGATATCTGAATCCAAAACCCATGCGGTTCACATTCACAAGATATCCGCTTGGCCTGAAATCCACATATGCATCAGTATCACCGTCAACAATTATCGCCGCAACAGCGTTGTTTCCGTGCTTAACGCCTATTACCGGCAGCATTACATCGGTGAGACCCATTAAGTTTTTCCGGTTTTCCCAGTCGATATCAGGCTTGTCATCGGTGTAAATATCCCGCTTGAAAAAGCTTGTATACTGTGGATGTACTGTCTTAAAGTGAGTAATCGCACCGCTGCCATCGGGATAAAACATGTATCCATCAACCGAATCTCCCGCGCTGCCGAAATTGGGATTAAGCACCAGCTCAACCACGCTGGCAACCCTGATAGCCTTCAAAAAAGCCACTGAAAGCTCGGTCGCGTCTATGAATTCATCCAAAAGCTCTTGAACATTCGTGTATTTTTTCTTCACCGAATCGGTGAGCTGGCTTGTGCGGATATTCATCAATATTCCGGGCGTTCTGCTGTCGCCAATAGCTATTGCCTCTATCTTTTTGAGACACGAGGTCATATCATCAACAGGTTTTTCAATAGCAACAGCACTTTTTATTGCATTCATAAGACTTTCAAGCCGGTCAACCTCCTTGCGGAAGCTTGACAGCTTGTTTGTATATGATGACGGCAAATCCGGGTCGCCGTCCAATGTATCAGCAATTTCGCGGCATTCTTCGATGAATTTTATGATAGGAGGCTTCCCCTCTTCAATCTGCGCGTCAGTGCCGATACCCTCCTCAATCCTATCGGAGGGAACCGAAACAACAAGTCCGTCATCATCAAGCGAAAACTCAATAACGAGCCGCAGATTAAGTGTTTTTACATAAAATACATACCTGAATCCGTTTTCAATATTCTCGACCGTAACCTCTGGCTCAAGCGCTACTGACGATTCGTCGGTAAGCTTCCCCGAGGTAATATTTATTTCGGAATATGACAGCAAAAACAGCGATGACAGCTGGTCGGCAAGCAGTCTTGTTGTCCCCTCCGGAATCTGCTCCTGCGGCAACGCGGAATACCATACATATCCCGTACGGTTGTTACGCACCGCAACCGCCTGTTTACCGGTGTTGTAAAAAAGCGTAAGATTGCCGCGGCTTGCGGACCTTGTATACCCCTCCGGCGTCTCTGTTTCGTCACCATGTACAGCCGTGGAAAACGGCAGGACAAACAGCACTAAAAGGGCGATAATTGTACATAGCATACGTGTTTTAACCGCTTTTATAACCATGACCCCCTATCCCACAAGCAACAGCCTGTATTCACTTATTACCTCTTGAACAAAATTTACCACCCGCATACCAAGCACATAAAGCAACGCAATTATGGTAACGAGGAACACACACGCAAACAGTGATATTCCTGTCACAGCGAGTGTTTTCTTAATTGAATACGAATTCATAACACTTATTCCGATAAGTGCGAGAAGCCCGCACCACATAAACACAACAACCCACAAAATTTGATAAACACCGGCACTGGTGGAGCTTAACACCTTTGACATCAGTGTCAGCGGAACGGTCAGTATCACCGCCGGAAGTGCCGCGTACGATGTGGCGGCAAACACCTCACGAAACATGCTTTCTCCCGACAAAATCGTGGTAACAAGATAACATCCGACCACCCACAACATCAGCGGCACAAGCACAGTAAGAATTACCTGCAGGAAATTAGTTTCCTCCGGTGCTTGCGAACGCAGCGGATAGCTTGTGAAAAAGATATTAAACACCCGCGCCGCCACAGTCAGCAGATACAGAACTATCGGGCCGACCCATCGGAAATGGTCTCTATCTCTTTTTATGGCGCGGAATCCGTCCGGCGGCACAAAAAGGATAAGCAATCCCGTTTTAAAACTACTCATCTTCGACCCTCCCTGAAACGGTGTGCGTATTTTCTGAGCCGAACGACACCCAAAACACTTCCGACCGCCAACAAAACTATTGCAAGAACAACCAAACCGAAATATTGATTCAAAAGCTGCCGGCGCATCCCGTCAAACGCGAGAGAATAACCGGACATATCATTTGCTCTTTTGTAATATTCCATCGCCATATCCCAATCTTCCTGTTTGAGATAAGCTTTGCCAAGCCCGAGATTCGCCATTTCATATGTAGTGGTATGCTTGGCAATTTCGCTCCATGGCTCAATAGCCTCGACATATTTTCCATCGTTATAAAGCCGCTGGGCGTTGTGTACATCCCGAATAAAGCTTGTTGGTTTAAATATCTGCACAGTACCCGCCCCTTGGTCGAGCACATATATTTTGCCAAAGCTGTCACAATCTATTGCCGAGGGGCTGGCGAAGGTGCCGGCCCAACCGCCCGCACCGCCAAATGAGCAAAGCATAATGCCTTCGGTGTTGTACTGATATATTTTCCCCGATACCGCGTCAATCATACTGGCGTTCCCGTCTTTATCAACGCACACATCAACAAATTTCGCTTCAAGCCCGACTGTATCAATATTAAACACAAACCCGTGTGTATAATCAATTCCAAAGCTGCCGGTAAGGGGAAACACATTTTCACCAACCGACGAAAAACGCTTGAGCTGTTGAGTGTTCGCCCGCGCAGTGGTCACAAACAGCGTATTATCCGTGTGGAAAGTGGCGTTCGAATGCATCGGCGGCTTTTTGTTTCCAAGCTTTTCCTTCTGTTCAGCGGTCGAGAAAAATCCCACAACAGCATCCCACAAGCTTTTTGTAACGGTAGTTGACGCGATATATCCCTTGAATTTGTTATATGCATCGAGAATTATGAAGCCATGCGGGTCCTCAAAATTTATAATATACATCTGTCCCGTCGAATCGAGAGTAACTTTATACGGACGGAAAGCGTATTGCGTATCGTACTGGTCGGACTCCGGCTGTACAAATTCTTCAATATACTCGCCGTTTTCGCCCATATGCACCACGCGTCCGTTGTCGGTATCCGCAATGTATATATCCCCGCCGGCATCCACATGTATTCCATTGGGATTTTTTGTCGCGAGCTTATCCCTGAGCGGATATTCGCGAACAAACTCCTGCGAATCGGCGGTCAGCTGATATTTGAGAATCCGGTTGTTCCCCGCATCAAGGATATATAAGAAATCTTCATTGTCAATAAACATATCGGTCGCCGAAGAAATCGCGCTGTTATCGGTTCCAAACCCCTTCATCACCGTATCCACAGAGTAAGCCAGCGGAATTGCAGAGGTATTTGTCCCGTTATAAATCAAATGATTGCTCGGATCCGCCGCCATCACCGACGGCGACATTATCGTCACGGTCAACAAAAGTGCAATCAATACTGCTGCTGTTTTGCGCATCCTCATAAGCCTCCTCATATATTCATAAAATTATTGCCATGGCGGAAGAATGGTGTCACCACCGCAGTGGTGGCAGGACATTCCTCCTTCAATAAAACCGGTGCCGCAGCATCGCTTTCATTGTTATTATACCATAACCACACAACCAACCTTCGGAAAATCCAAAGGATTTTTGTAAACCGCACAATCCATATGTAAAATCACATAATTGGTTCGTGTGCGGTCATTATTCCTTAATTCCGGCATGAGCCATTGTGTTCATTACCTTCTTCTGCATAAGAAGGTAAATAATAATTACCGGCACAGTGGTCAAAAGCGCCGCGGCCGCCGCCGCCCCCAGTCGCGCAAGCCCAAGACCCGCGTCGTTTATAGTGCTCAACGCATACGGCAATGTTTTCATCGCCTGGTTCGTAATATAAATGGACGAACCGCCGGCGTTGTTCCAGTTTTCGATAAAGGAAAACACAACAACAGTAGACCACGCCGGCTTTATCATCGGCATAATAATGGCGAAAAACGTACGCCACTCGCCTGCTCCGTCGATACGCGAGCTTTCAATAATAGCGTCAGGCACCTGTGTGACAAACTGCTTTACAAGGAAGAAATAAATCGGAGTCGCAAGACTGGGAACTATGAGCGCCCAATATGTATTACGCAATCCCATTTCGTTCATCATGATATAAATAGGAATCTGTGCCGCCGGCGGGGAAAACATAAGCCCCCATATCACAAACTTGAACATAAGCTTGTGGCCCGGCATGCGGATTTTTTCGACAGCATAAGCGCCAAGACAGCATATCAAAACATTACCAAACACGCTGACCGAAGTTGTAATAATACTATTGAAAAAATACCGTGAAAAAGGCACCTTATCATTTTCGAATGTGGACACAAGCCCCATAAAATTCTGGATTGTCGGCCGCTGTACCAAAAATGTGGGAGGATACGCGGTCAGCTCGTTCAACGGTTTGAACGCACTTGCTATGAGATAAACAAACGGCAGAGCGGTAAACGCCACCAACAACAGCATAGCCGCGTAAGTTGCTACCCATCCGGGGGTAATTCCGCGAAGCAGCCGCCTTCTCAGCAACAGCGGTGATTCGTTATTCTTTCGCAAAAACCCGGGCATTTTTTACCCCCCTTTTTAATTTTCTTTGGTTGAGAATAGCTTCATACAAAGCTGTCCAAGCAGGAAATTCATCAAAAACAATACAAACGCAATAGCTGAAGCATAACCAAGCTCGAACCGCACAAACGCAAAATCATACATATGCCCAACTATGGTATGTGCGGAATAATTCGGGCTGGGATTGCCGCCGACGGATACCGCGAGGTCGTACACGTTAAGCGAACCAACCACAGTCATTATAGCATTAAACAAAAGCTGCGGTTTCATCTGCGGCATGGTAATATACCAAAGCTGCTGGAACGGATTGCGAATACCATCAATCGAGCCTGCGTCGTACAGCTCGGCATTAATAGTGTTCAACCCCGCGAGGTTTGTAAGAAACCCGCTGCCCATACTCATCCACACCGAAATCAGTATAATAAGCGGCATTATAAGCTTCGGGTCCATGGTCCAAAGCAACGGTTCCTGAATCGCTCCGAGCTTAAGTAGGAGATTGTTGATATGTCCGTACCGGTCGGAGGAAAACATAGACAGCCACACAATCGAAAGCGCAAGCCCGCTTACTATAGACGGAGCGTAAAACGCAAGCGAAAATACGTTCCGGAATTTAAGCTGGTTGATTATCCACGCGAAGAAAAACGAGCATATAAACCCTATTGGTCCCGCCACCACGGCGAATTTCAGAGTATTGCCGATAGATTTCAAAAACAAATCATCCGCGGTAAAAAGCTGGCGGTAATTTTCTATACCGTTAAACTTCATTGGCTGGACGATATTATATCTTGTCAGCGACAGCACAAGACCATAAATTACCGGTATTACGATAAAAAGGACAAACATCAAATAGAACGGTGCCGCCATGACATATCCGGTCGCCCATCGTTTTACCCGTCCGTATTTAAGGCTCATTCGACATCACCTCCAATTTCGTATTCCAGCTGTTTTCGTTTCATTTCAAGTCGAATTTCCTTGATACCGTTTTCAAAAGCGTCCCGCGGATTACCTCTGCTGATAACCGTTGTAGTCCACGCATTGTTGATGGTGCGCGGCACAATATATGTACCCAGCACGTTTGGCTGGACAATAAAATATTCCGACCAATCCATCATTATATCAAGGTGTTCCTGCGGCCACGGCAGCTTTTTAAACGCCTCTACATTAGCGGAGAACCATCGGGATTCCTCCCCGACCATACCCTCAATTTCGGAAGCGTAGCGCGACTGGATTTCGGCAGATGTCCACCATTCAAGGAACTTCCACCCCATTTGCTTACGTTCCTCACCGTTGTCAAACATTACACATGAATTCACCCCGCCGGCAGCGGTGCGGTCGATTGTTCCATCGCTTTTGAGAACACCCGGTATCGGCGCAATTCCCCATCTGCCATAAAGCTCCGGCGCAGCAAAAGCTATTTGTGCATAATTGTACAACCCGCCCACAGCAAGTGGAATATCACCGCGGCGAAAGTGGTTAAACAGCTCCGCCTGCTCGTCCATGTTAAACATTACATAAAGGTCGGTCCATGTTTTGAACGCGCTATAGGCAACATCAGAGTCAAGCGCAGTATCAAGTCCGTCCTCTGTATAAAACCTGCCGCCGTTCTGGTACAAAAACATTGTATAATTCATAAAAGCGGTATTATCGTTGGTTCCCGCACCGCTCATTCCAGAACTCAGGAAAAAATCATAATTTGACTGTTTGAGTGACGGCAAAACCCTCGACGCAAGTTCTGTCCATGTTTCGGGAATATTAAGCCCCAACTCACCCATTATATCCTTGCGGTAAAACATTACCGGAATATCCATGGTAAGCGGAACAGCATAAATGCCGCCGCCATACTTAAAACCATCAAGCGCAGTGGGGAAAAACCGTGCGGCAACATCGTCAAACCCGTCAAATTGCGACAAATCCACCAACGCTTCACGTATTGCGAGGTCCACCGGCGTTGACGCATCGGCACCTATTACTACATCAGGCTGATCCCTGGATATTACTGTCAGCATCAGAGGCGAAAGCCCCGACGATGATACCGAGCCTGCCGGAAGTATGTTGACATTAACCTTTATACCGTGGTCGCGCTCGAATTCCTCGTTACAAAGCCGTTGTATCAAATCGCCGTATTCGCGGGAGTTAGCCACCCACACGTCAATGCTGTTTCTTTCGGTGCTCACCCCGACATTAGTGGCATCATAATCCTTGAAAAACGACCGGAAAAACTCGGCAAAAAACGCGATAATACTCTCCACAAATCCACCGGTTTTCCCCGGCAGCCTTTCCTGTGGATTTTGGAACGCGATGTAATCAAGCACCAGCGGAAGTGACTGAAGCTCTCCGGCGGTACTCGCTATGTTCTGCTGGATATTTGTCAGCGATTTAAGCATACGCGGCAACCCTTCAATGTTGCGAAGCATACCCTCAAGCTCCGACGCATAGCTGAAGAAAAGGCTGGATGTCGGCGTTTTGCCGGTGATTTTTTCCAGCTTGTCCCCTATCGCGCGAAGTTCAGCCAAATCGCCGTACAGCCCCTCGATAGTTTTGGGGATTTTCTTGTCAAGCTCATAGTTATAGTTCATATCCGGCAAAACACCGGTAATTGCCGTTATCTCGCGGTAGTGGTTTGTGAGCTTCACATTAAGCGCGTTGATATCATCAACAACACCGCCATATTCGCCGGTAACAATTTCAAAAGTAAGCTCATGCGGCCCTTCCTCAAGATAAAACAAATACGGAGTGCCGTCAGGCTGATTTATTGAATCTATTTTGAACTTTTTGCCGGTATATTTGAAGTCATAAGCTTCCATTTCGGAAAACGGCACGTCACCATCAATCAAAATGCGGCGGTACACCGACAATCCGCTTTTGTAATCCTGATAATAATTCAGCGATAGCTTATAATTTCCATCCTGCGGCACATTAAATTTCCACGTAACAGTTTCTCTCGGCTTGCGCCAATACCAGCTGCCAATAACGTTGCGCCGTTCATATCCCGGGCTGTGGGGATACGCCTCCGGGTTTCCCTTAACGCCCCGCCGCAACATAGCGGTACTTCGATAATCGGCGGCTTCCGCTTCGAAGCGTATAATTTCACCCGAATACTGCTCGTTGCCGTTTTTATCGCTATATTCCGCATATGAAACAACCGTTTCCGGCACTGTCAACGCCATCGATGCCAGCAGTATATCACAGGTTGACATGCGTATTCCAACAGTATGAACCCCGGCGGTCAACCGAATTCTGAGCCGTCCGGGAATATGCCCGTACGGATCGGTAACATACGCGGACCGCCATTGCTCCGGCTGTTCCATCCGCGGAGCCTGCTCATCTCCGTCGCTGTTAAACACCGGCTCTTCAATTTCCACAAAAAGCCGCGGCAAAATAAAGTTAGCCGCCTCAAAATACGGTTCCTCGCCGTCAATTACAATACTTCTCTGTACAGCGGTAGTCTCGCTCGCAGACGGCATGTACGTAAGCATAACCTCATAAAGCGCGTCGGCGGGAATTTCAACTGTCCATTCATACATCTCGGTACGGTCGTTCCAATTAATAGCCGTCGCACCAAGCTTGTCATGTTCAAGCGGAACAGGCTTTCCGTCGGCGCGCACAGCGTCAACAGCCAAAAGTGGAATATCAGACGCGGCATAAGGAGTCCCGGCAAAACCTGCCGAAACCGCCTTGTATTTGGTAGCAAGATCAATTTCACCCGCAACCTCGTCCAATTTTCCTTCCTTAACATCATAAGCGTCCTTGAGAGGTACATTTGCGGCAAATACCGGCGAAGCCATAATTATCGCCGCCAAAAGAATACACATCCCGCCGCGCAATACCTTATTAAAAATTCCGCTCATAACAAAGCCTCCTTCGCTATAGTAAATTAACATACTACTTGCACACAACAAGCCGCACCGCGTATGGTTCCATTTCCCATATACGCGCCTTTTCTCCCGTGAGAAGGTCGGTGCCGGTTTCCTCAAGCTCAAGCATTACCGATGACTGGTTGTGGTTGAGCAAGTACAATATCTCCCGTCCATCTGCCGTACTTTTTACGGTTTCTACACCATTTATCAGGTATGGTACACCCTGTTTTATTCCGATTTGTGACAGCACCCGCCGCACATAGCTCAAAAGCGCGGGCTTATCAATCATACATCCGAGATAAAACACCATTCCGCCGTCTGTCACACGGCAGGTCGCCGCCGGTTTCCCGGCATAAAAGCGGCTGCTATACCGTGCGAGCACCTGCACATCATCGGCGGCGGGTTGCAAAACATCGCACCACACACTGCCGGTGGCATTTCCAAAAACGCCTTGAACAGCGGCGGTTTTCGGAGCATTGGCAACCGCGTCGCCAAAACTGCCGCCGAAACCGGATTCATATCCAAGCGGGTCATAATTTTCGGCACGCACACCTGCAAGCTCGGCAAACAATCCCGGAATAGTGAGCGGACGAACGGTGTTGTCGATAGTTTTCGTCCCACTGCGGCAGGTGAGCACAAGATGCCCGC
>JGI994J12354_10001979_pt1 | contig 20483 bp, 13 predicted proteins | sample IntmicLarv3ML3BL_FD_12354 | JGI IMG/M metagenome (IMG submission 12354)
AAATCTTTCTCTTTAAGGTCTTCCTAGCCAGTTGCCTGGCTTTCTCCGGTTTTTATAAACCGGCAAATCTTTTTCTCTTCTCCGACAAATCTGAACGCTCTCTTCGTGCCTTCAGTTCCGTCTTTTGAATTGACTATGGGTTGTGTTTTTTTCTTTGCTATTCTATTTTCAAAGTTCATACTGTTCTCAACAGTGCAGAATTTATTGTATCAAAGAGACATACTAATGTCAAGCTTAATTTCCATATTTTTAGAAATATTTTTTTATCCTTTAAGCACCCAGCGAAACACCTCACCAAGCGCATCACGAATCACCAACTCCGCCTTTTCATCGTACCCCGTTTCACTCTTGTTGATCAACACAAGCCGCTTCCCGCGATAGTATTGCAGCAATCCCGCCGCCGGATACACATTCAAGCTTGTTCCGCCAACAATCAACATATCCGCTTGCTTAATGTACCTTGCCGCATCTTCCAATACGCTATGCTTCAACTGTTCTTCATACAACACAACATCCGGTCGCACAATCTCACCGCACACATCGCACACAGTAATACCATCTTTCTGTAAGACATAATCCAGCGCGAACTCTTTTTTACACCCCATACAGTAGTTTCGATATAGGGTTCCATGCAACTCCAAAACCACTTGACTCCCTGCTCTTTGATGCAAATCATCAATATTTTGCGTGATAACTGCTTGCACCTTCCCCATCTCTTCCAGCCTTGCCAACGCTTTGTGACAATCGTTTGGCTTTGCATCGGGATATATCAGCGTATTTTTATAATACGGAAAAAATACCTCCGGCTTCATACGGAAAAACGAATGGCTCAAAATCATCTCCGGACGATAGCCGTATGCGCTGACTGCCGAAAAAATCCCGCTTTCACTTCGAAAATCAGGAATTCCACTTTCCGTAGACACGCCCGCTCCGCCAAAAAACACAATGTTTTGACTCTCCTCAATCCACTCCTTTAATTGCTGCCATCCTGCATTCATCTCTTCGCTCCTCTCTTTTCAAAAATGTCTCCATTTTTTCTATACAAATCTTCAACTCTTCTAGGCTATAGGCATAGGAGATGCGTATAAACCCTTCCCCGCTCTCGCCAAAAGCATTCCCCGGTACAACCGCGACACCGCTTTCAAATAACAATTTCTCGCAAAACGCTTCCGAAGAAATCCCTGTTTTTTTAATCGACGGAAATATATAAAATGCGCCTTCAGGCTCAAAGCATTCCATATCCAAACGATGCAATGCAGACAGCAAATACCTTCTTCTCTCGTCATAGGCTTCCCGCATGATACAAATATCCTCGTCACAAAGTGCATCATCACGCAATGCCTCCATCGCGCCATACTGACTCATCACCGGCGCACTCATCACGATATAGGCATGAATTTTATTCATCTCTTTGATCAATTCCGCCGGCCCCGCCGCATAACCCAATCGCCATCCTGTCATAGCAAAAGACTTCGAAAAACCATTCAGTACAATTGTCCGTTCATACATACCCTCTATGGATGCAATCGATACATGGTTCTTCCCGCCGTAAGTCAACTCCGCATAAATCTCGTCCGAAATCACCAGCAAATCATGTTTTATCAGAACAGACGCAATCTTTTCCAAATCCTCCCGTTCCATAATCGCACCTGTCGGATTGTTGGGATACGGCAAAATAACCGCTTTTGTTCTTTGGCTAATCGCTCCCTCCAAATCCTCCGGCATCACCTTAAAACCATTCTCCGCCTTTGTCGTTACCACCACCGGCACACCGTGCTGCAAAAGAATGGCCGGTTTATAAGAGACATAACTCGGCTCAATAACGAGCACCTCATCTCCCACTTCTAAAATCGTACGCAAGGCAACATCAATCGCTTCCGAGGCACCAATGGTGCATAAAATCTGGTTTGCAGGGTTGTATGAAATATCGAATCTGCGTTCCAAATAATGAGCAATCCGCTCCCTCAGCAGAGGTAATCCAAGGTTCGCTGTATATCGGGTTTCCCCCGCTCTTAACAAGTCGATGCCCGCCTGACGCACTCTTTCGGGTGTCTTAAAATCCGGTTCGCCTACACCCAGAGACACCACATCCTCCATTGTTGCAACCACATCAAAAAATTTACGTATGCCCGATGGCAGGAGGTTCTCCACATGCTGCGCCACAAACTTTCTCATTATTTTTCCTTCTTTCTCATTTTTTCCACTGCTGAAAAATCCACCTGATATAATGCATCGCTGCCGGGCTCTTCCAATAAAAATCTTTTTTCTTCCCGCATATAAATTCGATCGCTATTCTCTGTTATCTTTCCAACAACCGCACCATGGATGCCACTGGCTTCGAGTGCTTTTACCAAGCCCTCCCCATCATAGGTTGCAATCACCATAACACCGCTTGAAATCAATCTTAGCGGGTCAATTCTTCCTATCTCACAAATTGTTTTCGTTTCTTCCCTGATGGGTATGTCATCTGCAAAAACCGTGACACCCCTGCCTGAACACGCTGCCATCTCCCATATCGCGCCGAGTACACCGCCCTCGGTAGCATCATGCATCGCACTCGCACCATGGGCCAATGCAACGCGAGACTCTTCACCGACGGATAGAAAACGGCTCATTTCCTGTGCCTCTGTAAGAGGTTTTTGAGGCATCACCTGCAAAAGCAGTGCTTCATAATCCTTCGCTAAAATCGCTGTACCCTCCAGACCCGCCCATTTTGTCATAACAACATCCTGCCCGGCCTGCGCAGCACCTGTGCGCAAAATTGTTTTGCCATGGCTTTTGCCAAAAACCGTAGCCGAAATCAACGGTTGACAGACCGCCGCCGTCACCTCTGTATGTCCTCCCAAAATTTCAATATCCAATTCGTCGGCAGCACGCACAGCGCCCGCCATAATCTCTTGCAAATCCTCTTGCTCACTCCCCGGAGGCAATAATATTGTCAATAAAATACCCACAGGCTCCGCACCCGAAGAGAAAATATCGTTACAATTAATCTGCACCGCCAAATATCCAATATTCTGCGCTGCGCCCGTTATGGGATCCGTCGAAAACACACATAGCTCGCCGCCTACATCTATGGCAGAACAGTCCTCGCCAATCTCAGGACGGAGCACTACATCATCCCGCTTTGTCTGTCCGCCGCGTACCGTACGCATCACCAGTTCGTCCAATACTTTTGATGGAATTTTTCCAATCTCAAACATGCCCTCACCCTTTTCCTTATAAAAAAATACCTCACACTACAAAAGATGGCTCTCTTGAAGCAGAGGTATTCATTGAGATGCTGTTTTACACCGTCATCGTTTGCTCAGCTGTTATTCTATTTCGTCATCTAAATCAACATTTTGTGAAAGGATAGCCGGTAATTCCTCCAACGCACTTGGCTCATTCGGCTTGTCTGCACCATCGTCGTAACCGCTGATGTTGCTATTCGACCCGTCCAAAACCTCGCCCGTACCAATGGTTACCTCATCCGCGACCGCACGGTAAGAAGAACTGCTAAACCACTCACGGCTTATCTGTACGCCGTTTTCATACACGGTTTTGTATACGCTCACCTTGCTGCCCGTACGTCCTGTATGCGTTACAATCCGCTCGCCCGCCGGCAAAGTCGGATCTTCTTTTACAATCTCCGCCGGTCTTGGAACCGTCCCTTCGTATACCGTGTCAAATTCGACTGTTCTGTTCGTTGTGTCTGTATTCTTGCCGTAAATATTTACCGCCAAAACACCGCCTGATGCATAAGACTCAATATATATCGGATATTCTGTATCATTTCTAATCTGCAGGTCTTTGTAATAGTCAGCAATCGCCGCATCCCTTCCAAGAGGCACATAGCCCACGGTCATAGAATGCGGATGACGTTCCACAATTTCAAGCTCCGCATAAATCGCAGCATTGTACAGCGTCGTCGTAATTTGGCATACACCGCCGCCCATTCCGGATTCGACCCTGCCATTTACGTATACGCCCGCACTGCGATATCCTCGCTCATACGTTTGCCTACCTAAACCTTCCGCCGCTGAAAAAGTTTCTCCCGGCGCAATCACCGTTGCATTTATGTATTCACACCCGACAACAAGATTCGTATTACGATTCACATCTCCACCGGAGTATGATGTCTTGTATGCGCCAAGCAAATCCGTTATGTTTTGATTGTCTTCATAGGTAATTTGCGGTTCAACAACGGTTGCCGCAATAGCCACTTCACCGCTCTTCATGCTCTTTATTATATCCAGCACATCGCCTCGGGTAATCGCAATGTTCATTTCTCTGCCTTCTTTTTCCTCCGAAATGACAAACTCACCATTCTCACGAATCATCGTGCTGTTTTCCATTTCCTGCGCAAATGCCTCTGCGACCTCTTCCAAAAATCCGTCTAGTTTTTCATCGTTATATAAAAACTGTACAGGGATGCTTTTTGGTGTGTCTAATAAATCTGAAACCATATTGTAACGCTCTTTGTCTGTACCGATTCTGCCATATTGATATGCTTCTTCGACCGCCGCTTCCGCATCTACCGTCGCTTCGATATCGTCAAAGGCAACCTCCCACTCTTCGTCATCGTAAACCAATGTTATGGCCTGTGAGCGAACAATATTTTGATATTCACTTTCGATTAACGCAATCGCATCCTCCCTGCTCAAACCCGACACATTCGTGTCGCCAATGAACAATCCCTGATAGATATTTGCTTGTGCAAGCATTTCCATCATCTGCTTCTGCTGATATTTCGTATATACAAAACATCCGGCTCCGGCAACCGCCGTACAAATGACAACAATCCATGCCCATTTGAAACTCTTTTTACCTTCAGATAGNGNTGCNTCCNTGGTTTCTTCCACCACAGTATTCTCTGGCTGAATTCCTTCCTTTATCTCTTCGCTCATTTTACCGCCCCCCATTTCACACCTGATTTTCCGGCATTGTTTTACAAAAGTACATGCTCTTCAAAAACTCAATTTTCATCCGCTTCGTTCATTTTGCTTGCTTCCTGACAAAAGCGAATCATTCATGCCCTCTTGCTTTCCTATGTGCGCACCCTGTGAACACTTTCTTTTATTATACGATCATTGTTTTCAGAAAATTTCAAAAAAATAAAAATACTCCGTTACGTTCAAATGCAACAGAGGATTTATAAAACATAATCCCCCATTCTATTCTATCATAACGGAGTATTTTTCAAATTACAACATGTATTTCCAGAAAAATCTTTACATTTTCATTACATCTGCATAAAATCAATGTTTTTCGCGCTTTTTCCTTGCCGCTGCCAACTTTTGAGCCGTGCTTTGCTGTTTTTGTACCGCGGACGATATTTCTTTTTCCGTTTCCTTCGACACAGCCGAACCTGCCCTTGCGGAATGCTCTTCTTTCGCTTCGGGCAACGCTTCCTTCGCTGCTTTCACATTTCGCTTTTGACCGCTCTTATTTTTTCTCTTCATTTGTAACGCCAGAATCTTTTGCTCCAAACGCACAGGCAATATTGAGAAGCGACGAAGTGCGATATCTATCAAAAACGAAATCAATGCCAATATTAGCAATATGCCGCTTATATCCTTCTGGCTAATCGTTCTGACAGCCGCATTCGAAAAAATTTCCGATGCACTGTCCAAAACGCGTCCGCCCGTACTCTGTGCCAACTGCCCCAGAAGCCTTTGTCCATCGCCGCCATAGGTCATATCATATTCCAGGGGATAGGATAGCGAAAACCCAATATTGCTATTTGTCACCGTTCCGTCTTGCCGCAGCACTTCCACATTTGCCATATAGGCACCCTCGTCGGCAGTGTCGAGCACACCCTCGTAAATCCCCGGCGCCACCATTTCCAGCACCACATCCAAGTCACGTCCTGATGAATCCAACACGACCACACCAACCGATTCCACCGCTTCGTCATAAGACATCTCTAAACGAATGTTACTTTTTTCGCCGCTGCTATATGCATACAACTTTATATCTTGTGTCACCTGTTTATTCAGCACCCACGAGACTGTATTACGCAAAATATCTGCGCCTTCCGGCGTCGCCAGCCAATCAGCCGTCCAGTCTCCGCCGACATCACTCGTCCAGACAGCACTTCGTCCCAATCCATATTGCCATGTCGCCAATACCGGCTCGTCTTTGTCACTGACAAGGATAATATGTGCACGGCTTTTTGCGGTTGTGCCCACATATCCATGCAATGCCGGCACACTGTTAATACCCGACAAAATCGCTGATGCATCCTGCGCAGACGGATAAAAAGTTCTGTTATTTAAATATTCCTTGCCCGCCAGAATCGTTTCTTTGGCAAAAATAGACGGTAAATCCGTAAATTCATTCGCAAAGTAATAGCGCCCATCTCCTGCCTCTGCCAACCATTCCAACAACCACGTATCCGCGCCCTCACCAATGGCCACAGATGACAGCGTAATTCCGCCCTGATTCATCTTATCTATCGTCGCCTCGTACCCGGTACGCTCCGCTTGACCATCTGTCAGCAAAATAATGTGCTTTTCTTTCGCTTCTGTAATCGATAGCACATCCACTGCTTCCCTTAGCCCCGGCAAAATACTTGTTCCGCCACCCAATTGAATGTTACTGATACCCGAAACAACATGCTCTTTATTGCCCGAAATCTTCGTCATCGGCACTGCCCATGTATAGGCATCATCAAAAGCAATCACGCCCACCTGATCTCTATCCTTCAGATTATCCAAACTTCTGATAGCCGCCTCCTTCGCAATCTCAAGCAAAGAAATTCCGTAGGCTCCGCTGGACATACTGCCCGAACGGTCAATAACCATGACCATGGCCAAATCGTGCTCCTCGCCCTCGGTTTTCAGTTCCATATCCACCGGAAGAACATCTTCAAACTTCGTGTGATAATACTCTCCTAATGCAAACGCATGCTCACCGCCGCTAACCAGCAGGCCACCGCCCAATGTACGCACATACGCCTCCAAAACATCCAGGAATGCCGACGGCATTTCTGTTGCCGAAACATTGGCAATAATCACACCCTCATAGCTTTGAATATCTTCCAAAGACACAGGCGCTCCCGCAGGATTGCGCCGCTCCACTTGCAAACCTGATGCAGACAATAACGCCGCCCAGTTAGCACCGCTTTCGCCCGTTTCCAAAATCAACACCCTCGGCACATCATCAATTACAGTAAATGCATACGCCTGATTGTTTTTTGTGTTCGTGTCCTCTTTGGCAGAAATTTCCGCGCGGTAAACCACGCTTCCGCCCGCCTCAGTCATATCGGCAAATACCATGCGGCTTTCCCCTGAAGATATGGAAACTTGTTCGTGGCCAATCAATACATTCCCTTTGTACAATTTCACCTGTGCATCTGTCTGAACCGTACTATGAATTCTCAACGAAATTTCGTACTCCATGCCCTTGTTTACCACCGAAGGCAACTCCAGTTCCGTTAATTGCACCTCCGGCTTCTCTTTTGCCGCCAACGGATAAACATCTATGATAACACCATTCGCCAAAAGACTTTGCGCCAACGCCAATGCATCGCCTCTGGTCTCCTCACCATCAGAAAGCAGAACCACTCGCTTAATCTGCCCGTCAGTAAAAATGCCGTCCGCAAGACGCAAAGCGCCGTCAATATTCGTGCCCGCGGCATCAACGTACATATCCGCCTGAATCTTCGGCGTTGTATTATCCGCAGACGGTGATTGTATCACACCCGCATTCTCACCAAAAACAATCAATCCCAGGCTATCTTTTTCACTTTTAGATTCATATGCTTCCTGCAAAAAATCTGTCACACCCACATCGGCAACACTCGCAGAACAGTCTAAAAGAAACAAGGTTGTCGCCTGCTCCGTCTGCCGTGAAATCTGTGGCGTCGTCATAGCCAAAATTAATAACAAGCATACAAATAACCGCACACCTGTATGCAACCACTTTTGGAACTTCGACGGAAATCTGCCTTTGTGGGCAATCCATACCACGCCTGCAAATACCAACGGCAACAGCATAAACCATATGGGCTTTAAAAAATCAATGCTCACGGCAATTCACCCGCCATTCTGCCAATAATAACAAGAGAAGCAGCAAGATTACGATGCTCACCAACGACTTACCCATCGTCACTGTCTTACTTCCGCCCTCCATGTAATTTCCCTCTTCCCCTTGCAAGGATAAATCTGATTCCACCAAGGATTTCGGATGCACTACAAAGCGGGTTTCTGTCTTTTCACCCTCTGCATCTTCTTCTACCAAACGATAGATACCCACTTGCCTTGTTTGTGTAAATGTACGCGCGGGAAACGGCGGCGCAATATCCACCACGCCTCCGCCCGGCGTCTCAACCCAAGCACGCCTGCTCTGTGCTTGCAGTGAAAAATCGATGCTATCTTCTGCATACACCGAATCAACCCCGCTCACACGCTCCGGAAAGTACCACTCCATCAAACGGTACAGCAAAACAGGAAAGTTCATAGTCAACGGCAAATCCGAATCATGAATGTCAAAACCAAACACGACAATCTTTTGTTCTCCGTCCGTGCCGAAAACCGCCATCGTCGTGTTACCTGAACGCAACAGCGGCTTCCCCCATGACGCGGAAATCGCACTGCCCTTCGCCAATTCGAAATACATCCTCTCAATATCCGCAAAACCTGTGTTGCTTGCCGCCCGCACAGTTTCTGCAATCATCACTTCCGCGCCCACCGTCACAATACCATTATCCGCATGCGGCTGTATCAAAAAAATATGTCCGTCGGTGGGCAGCTCTTCAGGTACATAACCATCAAAAATATATAACTGATATCCTGATAGTTGGCTGCTCACCATATTGCTCGGCGTTGTTTTGTATAACTCAATTTTATCCATCAAAGAAAATGCCTTTTCCAAAAACAGATTCCGCTCCGTAACCAATAGTGTCCTCTTTTGTTCACTTTCCTGCAGCACTTCGTACATTATGTCGTCTGCCGGCAGCAAATCATCCGGAAAAAGACGTACCATCATTTCTTTTGTCTCTCTGTTTATTTCTTGAAATGTAATATCTGTACTCTGCCCTGCGCTTAGCACAACACTTCTCGTATCAACGACAACACCGTCCGCAAAAAGGGTAACCTGCCGCTCTTGCTCCAGCTCCCCGAAGTTCTGTATCTTCACCAGCGCATTCACCTGCGCCTCTTGCTCAACATAAGAAAACAGAGTAATCCCTACATTTTCCGAACTTTTATGATATACCTGCTCCAAAACGGATAAAGCGCCCAGCTTTCCATACGCATCGCTGTAGAGAATAATCTCTCCGCCCAACGCATTTTTCTCCGACTCCAGTAATACCTTCGCTCCGTTCCAATCCACAGTGGCATAGGTTACCTCTATATTTCGTATACCTTGAATAATCGTCTGTTTTTGACTTGTGGCATGAAAAAGCACCGTCGGATTTCCCGACAACACCACCAAAGAAAAAGATGTCTCCGGCGGCGCTTCTTCAACCAGCTTAATCATATCTTTTTTCGCCTCCTCAAAACGAGACGATCCATCCATATCGGCCGCCTGCATGCTCATGGAAACATCCAGCGCCAAAACATAATCCGTCACCTGTGTCTTGCCCATGTAATATGGTCCGCCTAATGCCAGAGCCAGCAAAAGTACCGCCACAATTTGCATAAACATCAATATGTTCTTTCTCAGTCTCTGCCAAGGTTCCTGTGAACGAGATTCCTGCAAAGCTTTCTTCCAAAGATATAAACTGGAAATCTCTTTTTCTTTATACTTTTGCTTTAATAAATACATCAGTATAACCAGCGGTACCGCAAGCAGAGCCAACAAACCCAAAGGGGTAAAAAAACGCATATCGTCGGGTGCCTCCCATCAAAAAATCAAGCTCAATAAACGCCTGTCCCATCCAAATACCTGTATCGTTTTCAATTTTGGTATAAGAAGACGAACACACTCACATTTTTCGTGTAAACACACCTTCCCCCCTTTCTCTCCAAAGTACACTTCTTTTCTGTTCTTTTTCTATTCTAAAGAAGAAAAATAATCCGCCACCAATTCTTGCATACCATAGGGTAGCTGCTGTTCTTCCATCATCTTCATCGCATTGTTTCGGTAATTATAAAGTACAAAATCATATGGCAATACTTCGCCATCCTCTCCATAAATTCTCCGCTGCGTCGTAGTACTCTCTCCGCCTTCATTCTCAGTCCCCTGGACCTGCGTCAAATAGTCCGCCATAGCTTGTGCATCACGGGTAAAAATATGTTCACCTTCCACGTGCCCTGAACCTCTTCCCGAACCTTGTCCTTGTCCTTGCCCTTGCCCTTGCCCTTGCCCTTGTCCTTGCCCTTGCCCTTGTCCTTGCCCTTGTCCTTGCCCTTGCCCTTGTCCTTGCCCTTGTCCTTGCCCTTGCCCTTGTCCTTGCCCTTGCCCTTGTCCTTGCCCTTGCCCTTGACTCCCCTCACCGCCCAGCGCTTCATTCAATTCCTGCAATGCCTGCCTCAAATCCTCGCTTGCGCTCACCTCACCAGCCATCGCTTCCGATAGCGCACCCAACGCCTCTGATACGCCTGCTCCACTTTCCAATGCTCCCGCCAACGCCTCCAGTGCCTGTGCCAACGCCTCACTGCTCATCTGCCCGGCGAGTCCGCTCATCTCCTCTGCCATCGCCGCCAACTCTTCCGCCGTTAAGTTTTGCAACTGCTCCTGCAATTTCGCAAGCGCATCTTGAATCGCTTCGCCATTACCTGCGGAAGCTGCTTCTGCCAAAGGCTTCGTAGTCTCGTCCTTCATCATCTCTTCTGCCATACGCTGCAAATCTTTTGGAACACTTTCCTTCGCCATCTCCATCATTTTTTGCTGTGCCCGCTGTACCACGTCCTCAGCGTCTTTCTTCGTCTCCGCCCTCTTCAGTTCTTGACTCAGCTCTTTAAATGCTTTGTCCAGTGCGGATATCTCCTCCGGAGATAAATCTTCCTCTTCTTTCAGCTCTTTGATAACCTTTTCAACCCTCGCCAACTGCCCCTGCGCATAAATGTCCACTTCTTCTTCCCGCGGTGTTGGCAAGAAGCCTACGCAAACACTCCCGATTGCGCACAGTATCATTATCTGAGCGGCTCTTTTCGAGAAACGCACTTTAAAATCCCCGACAAAATCCTTTTCCTGCGCCATCAGCAAACCATCTTCAATGGCAGCTCGCTCCATTTGGCTATGCTCTGCCTTTTCCAACAGCTCCAACGTCGTCACCATTCTCTCCTTGGCGCCCAATCGGTCTGCCATCACCGCAACATCCTGCCAGGACGGCTTTTTCCATATCGCATAAACCAACGAGACAATCAGCGCAAACAACACTAGCCCAATCAAAATTCGGCCTAAATCCGGCAGAAAGTAAAATCTGGACAGCACAACGACAGCAAGTCCGCCTCCACTTGCTGTCATCATAAACCATACCAGTTTTTCTATGAAGTTTCCTATAAACATCTTTTTGCGCAGTGCAGCCAAATGCCTCTGAAATCTATGCATGACAAAACTCCCTTTATTCTATCTCTGCTGTTGTTCCTGTTTTCTTCGCTTTTTTTCTCCTTTTTGTTTCCCGTCCGGGACGAACAAATCTTGCCGCAAGACCAACAAACAACATCCCAACAACAAGGTTAAATATGATATTCGTCAACCAATAATTTGACGCAATCCATCTGAGCACCTTCGTGCCCGGCGTCAGGGTTCCGCTGTGCAGCATCTTAAACGCATAATGTGAAATTTGGCTGACAGCATCTGTTCCCAATTGGCTGTCAATCAACGAGAAAAATCCAACACCCGGGTTGGGAATCAAGGGCAAGATAATCTGCGCTATCGAGATTTGCACCGTATCATAATTAAACCCGTAATATGCCGTTGTTCCAATTACAAAAGTCAGTGTTCCAAAACACAATAAACCCATCGCAATATAAACCAACATAATGCTAACTACGGTGCGTTTATAGATACAGGAGAAAAACACAGAAATTGCACCCACTAAAAATGCTGTCGCCAGCATGAAACCCATCATCTGCAATACATCCAAAATCTCCACGCCACCAAAGTAAAACACAACGCCAAACACCGGTAATGTGCCCACAATCAACAGCAAAACGAACGCCATCGAAGATAAAAGCTTCCCAACCACAATAGATAGCGGCGACATTTTCGTCACCAACAGCAAATCCAATGTTTGCCGCTCCCGCTCTCCGCTGATACTGCCTGCCGTCAACGCAGGCACAGCTAAAACAATCAGCCCCATCTGTACCGCACAAAGCAAACCATATAAGATGACCATATTATACGGATCGAAGCTAAAATCATATGACTCATACGCGCTAAAATACATAAATAGCGCAACACAGCCTGTCGTTAGCGCCAGATAAAATGTAATCACCGCGTAGTTTCTCCATCCGCGCAAAGACGTAATCGCCTCTCGGCGCAAAACCGGATTCATCATAGTGCTTCACCCCCTGTTACTTGCATAAATACTTCTTCCAGATTCCCTTCCTTCTCACGAAATGCCAAAATCGGAATCCCTTCTGTAACTAAGCGTTTTAATATATTTGCCAAGTCATCATCCGTCCCATCAAAATCAAACTCCACATCCAATGCATTCTCATAAATTTCGCAGACACCCGGCTGTTCCTCCAAAAGCCGAAGCATCCGATCCATTTGCCCTGTACTTTTAACATAAATCACGCGTTTTTGATTGAGTTTCGCCATAATCTCCTGCATGCTGCCCTGTATCGCCAGTTTACCCCGATTGATAATACCGACTTCTGTACACAACTCTGCCAACTCAGGCAAAATATGAGAACTGATAATGATGGTTTTCCCCATAGCTTGCAGCTGCTTTAAGACCTCTTTCATCTCTACCCGCGCACGAGGATCCAGCCCCGATGCGGGTTCGTCAAGAATCAGTAACTCCGGATCATGTACCAAACTGCGCGCCAAACACAACCTCTGTTTCATGCCGCGGGACAGTGAGTCCACGTAAGCGTCTTTTTTATCCGATAAATTCACAATCTCCAACAAATTATCAATGATATCTGCGCGCTCTGCATAGGCAATGCCATAGGTGCCCGCATAAAAATCCATATATTCCGCAACCTTCAAATTATCATACACACCGAAAAAGTCAGGCATATAACCAATTTTCTCATGCAGCATGCGGCTGTTTCCCGTAACATCCAAACCGCCGATGCGCACGGTTCCCTCTGTCGCCTTTAGCAATCCAACCATAATACGCATCGTTGTCGTTTTTCCTGCACCGTTTGGCCCAACAAAGCCGAAAATAGTTCCCGGGCTGACATGTAAAGAAAGATGATCTACTGCCAAAAACTGTCCATAGCGTTTTACCAAGTTGTTAATCTCCAGCATAGATACCTCCTCCTTCCACAATCAATTGGGGCACACTCATCTCTCTATACTCCTGCGCATCGAAACGAATCATGATCTCATTTTTTACCGAAATATAATCCGATACTCTTTTTGCACCATTTGCAGAAAGGATATCACCATTCTCAATCTTTTCCCATGAATCTGTAGCCATATTAAGAATCTCTATCTCCTCCGGTGCCTCCATATAGGAATACGGTGTATCCACCTTCATTTCAATCTCTCTAATCCTTATATCTTCCGGCAATTGATATACACCATGGGCAACCGTACTTTGATACGCCATAAGAACATAAGTCCCCTGATAATCCCTATAGTAATCCACACCGCCCTCGCCGGAAAATTGACCGTTAAAGGACATCCTAAATGATTCGATTATGGACAAATCAAAATCAAATTTTTGACAATACATAATTGTATCACTACTCGCCACGCGCTGCCCGTTCAAATAAAGACCGGAATCGACAACCGTATCGTTAGAAAGCGCGTATACCCAGACAGCATTTTCATCGGCGAAAGATATATTCCGCCAAGAATTGTCCACCCGGCTTTGAAGCAATGAATAATTGTAATGTTTCTCAAATCCCTCTCTGCGGCTATATATGCCATTTCTAACATCATTTCGAATCTGATCCTGCAACCGATACAGTTCATGATACTGATACGCATCCTCAAACGTCACATCGACACTTGAGCCGGACTTCATTTCGCCCAAAGATATGATATATCCATTCGCATATACGAACACATCCGAAAAATCTTTTTGGGTGCCATTCGTCAATCGACCGCTAAAACCGGCGCTGTCAGGGATGATTGTGCTCGTCAAATTTCCGCCCATATCCACCGCTGTCTCTGTCGTGAAGTAATTCGTTGCCCAGCTGGAATTATCCACAAATGTGATGCTTGTCTCTTCTCCGCCCGATAACACCTTATATATGCAAGCCGGTACCGAATCATACCCGTAATAGTAGTAATCATCCGATGCAATATTGATAGGCAACTTCGTCGGTGCGCTCAAAACCACGTCCCCTTGCTCCGCGCCCTTCACCGCAATACCCAACTCCGCCGCGCCAATGGTACTGCTGTCATCTAACTCTACCAGACCCACCGTACGAATCATACCCACGCTGTAGCCGCTGCCTCTGGTGGCAAAGAACACAATGCCCATAAAAATAAATGCCATCGCAGGAATAATCACCCATCCGCGCTCACGTTTATCTTTTCTCTTCAAAATAAAATATAGTACCGGACCAACCAAGAATACATACAAACTGATGATACCAATAACCAATATCATGGTATGACTCTCAATAGCCGGAAAACGCTCTGCAATATATCTTTTATAATCATAATAATAGGTATTGCCATCATTCGTAAAATCCAAATAATCCAACGCCAGCAACCCAATTATCTCTCTGCTTTCTTTCATATTCATCATAGGCGCAAGAGAAAGCGCCATATGCATAACGTACACCACACCTTTTCCCTCAGGCATTTTTGATATGATTGCCTGACCATCTTGTTCCCATAACGCTTCCAGTTCTTCTGAAATAATATTGGAAACCATAACCTCTTCGGATATCGTAATCTTCTGGCCCCATACATTTTCCAATCCATCCAGCTGCGTAACCCCGCTCACTTCGCTCCCAAAGAGAAAATCCACACCGGGAAGTACCTTCATTCCATGCACACCCGTTCCGAGAATCAGCACGCCTCCGTCTTTCAACCATTGATGCAACGCATCTTTCTGCGTTTGCGATAACCCATTCATGTCGAAATCATCAACAATCAACACATCGAAATTTCGCATAGCAGAAGCAGATTTAGGGAATGTGTTCTCATCCAAATAAACGGTAAAATTATAGTCTGCAAAATTTGAACCTTCTGTATAAGAAACCTTGCCATGACCGGCATTCGGTAAATTCATGTCAGATAAATATTTCAGCGCAGACGGTTGACCGCTCAAAACGGCCATAACTCTGGTTTCCGGACTCTTTGCTGACAAATACTCAAAATCCCGATAGAGCACATCGCCACTCTCGTCAACAAGACAAATCTCAATATATTTATAAACACTATTCATACCGATTTCCATATCAATGGTTTTCGATGCACCTTGTCCCAATTCGATCTCTTGGTAATACATAGCATATCTGTCCCGATACCCGTTCGGAGAATAGTCATAATACGATGTCTGATAAGATATTACCTGCAACTCTCCCCGAAACGATTCGCCCAGATTCGTAATTATGCCGCGCAAAGGCATGTATTCTTGCGTAATATATGCCCCGCGGCTACTGCCGTCATCAAACCCGGCATCCCATTCGATTTGAAACTTGTCTTGCCCCACTCTCGCCGCAATGGGGCTTGAAGATATCTCCGACACCGTATTCGCATCAACAGGGATGGCTGAGACTGTGGTGTGTGCCACTGCCCCGTGCGCAACAAATGGCGCAACCATACTGATAACCAATGTGATTGCAAGTAGTATCGCCAAAACGGACATGAGCGTTTTCTTCCACTTCTTCCTTTCTTGATACTTCATCGTATTCCTCCTATATCGTCATTTTCAGATTATTTCCATATCAATTATATCAACTCCGGGCACTACATTGTTTTAACACTTTCTTAATCTTTCTTAAGGTTTTCATCTTCTTGCCGCTCAAATGTCAGCACGCCGTCCAAAAATTGTGAAATCTGGCTGTCCGCACCATATCGGCTTTTGCTCGCACTAAGTATCAGGCATCGCTTCGCCCGTGTCATACCCACATAAAATAGTCTGCGCTCTTCTTCTATTTCAGATGCTTCCGCCGCTTTTTTGTGCGGAATGATTCCCTCCATCAAAGAAGGTAAGAATACCGTATCAAACTCCAGTCCCTTCGCACCATGCATCGTCGTCAACAAAACCCCTTTCGGCCGCTGCTCCTGCGTTCGCCGTGTGTTTCTTTGCATCTCCTCACTTAACACCGCGAGCAACCGCTCCAATTGAGGTACATCGTCAACTTGCTTCGCCAATTCCGTAATTTCATCGGCAATCTGTATCAAAACCTCGGCATTTGTCCGCCGAAAAGATGCATATTCTTGTATGTATTCGTCATACCCAATTACGCGGCGAATATAGCGCAACGCCTCATAGAGCTTTCTCTTTTGAATCTGTTTCATATCTGCTCGCAGGTTTTCCAAATACTCCGCCTGCCACTTGTGCAATATCGGAGATGAAAACAGACCCCGCAACACGCCATAAGGCATCTTCTTCGCATCCGACAGCAGTTCTTTGCTAATATATCGCTTGGGCTTATTGATGATGCGCAACAATGCACTGTCCGATGTTTCGTTCTCTGCCAAGTGCAAATACGCCATCAAATCCTTCGTCACCCAATGCTCGTAGATATTTCCGCCGCCCTCACGCAGCATATACGGAATTCCCTGCTGGTACAATCCTCGGGCAAACACACTGCTTTGCAAATTGGTACGATAAATAACCGCTATTTCCTCCGGTAAAATCCCGCTCTCCATTCGCTCCGCAATCTGCCGAATAACCGCCATAACCTCGCCACTCACATCTTCATACGTGCAAAAAGATACCGGCGCACCACTTCCCTGAGACCCATCCAGTTTTTTTTCAAATCTTCTTTTATTTTGAGAAATAACCGCTTTCGCTAAGGCAAGAATTTCATCTGTAGATCGGTAGTTTATATTTAACATCGCTTGCCTACTACCAGGATAATCATGGTGAAACTGAAGTAAAAAATCAGGACGCGCCCCACGGAATCCATATATACTCTGGTCATCATCCCCAACCACAAACAAATGATTCTTGGGGCGCGCCAACAGGCGCAAGCATTCGTACTGCACGCAATTGATGTCTTGAAATTCATCCACCAGAATATAGCCAAACCGCTGCTGCCAATAGTGGCACTCTTCCGAATTGTCACGCAAAAGAATATAACATTTTGTCATCATATCCTCAAAATCCAATTTACCCACACTTTTTTTATATTCCTCATACGCCTGATAAACAAGCAGAAACTCCTCTGCCGGAACCCCATCAGGAAGAAAAGCCTCTATCGACTGCATCTCTCCATGCATTCGTGAAAACTGCGCAATGCACTTGGACACATATTCATCCATGTCTGCAATTTCCCATCTTTGGCTCTGTACAAACGCGTAAATTGCTTTTCGCCGCTCATCCTTCTGGATGACTTGCTCTACCTGATATCCGAATGCCTTTCGCAATATTCGAAAAAAAATACTGTGGAAAGTCGCAAAAGTTACATCTCTATCATAATTACGAAAACGGGTTTTCATCTCAGCCGCAGCCGCCTTTGTAAACGTCACAACCAAAATATGCTTACCCGCTATTCCATCTTCTTTTAACAATCTCTCAACACGACAAAGAATAACTGTTGTTTTTCCGCTTCCGGGCCCCGCCAACACCAGCATCGGCCCCGCTCCATGAGAAACGGCTGCTTTTTGACTTTCATTGAGTGTTTTACTCATTTATCCACCCCCAAAACACGCCTTTAGTATAGCATAAATTGGCCTGATTTGCCCTTCTTAACAAAATCTTTAATCATTTGTAAAGCTAATCTTGTTGTAAAACACTTGAAAATATATTAAAATCGCTATGACGACTAAATTTCAAGGAGAAAATTAATGAACATTGGTATTTTTTCAGATACATATGTGCCTCAGCTCAATGGTGTTGCGACTTCGACGCAAACCCTTGCAAATGCGCTGAGAGAAAAAGGGCATAATGTCTATGTTTTTACGCCCTCCGATCCACGCATTGCAGGCGACGATGAAGCGAATACATATCGTATTCCAAGTATGCCTTTCGTTTTTGTCAGAAATTATCGTGCGGGTATGTTCTTCTCGCCGCTTTTGTTGCGAAAAATCAGAAAACTAAATTTAGACATGGTACATACACAAACGGAATTTACATTGGGACTGCTCGGAAAACTTATCTCAACAACCCACGGCATTCCTATGATACACACCTATCATACGATGTATGAAGACTATGTGCACTATATCGGCGGCGGGAATATCCTTACGCCTGAATTTGCGCGGGATTTCAGCAAGATGTTCTGTAATGCCTCTATGCGTATCATCGCTCCAACAAAAAAAACAGAGACGCTTTTGCGCAGTTATGGTGTGACAAAACCGATTTCCATCATACCGACAGGGGTTAATATCAACCATTTTCGAAAAGAAAACTATGCGCCTGAAGAAATTGTGGCGTTGCGCAAGGAGCTTGGCCTGGAAGCTGACACACCGGTGATTCTTTCTTTGGGACGTGTCGCGAANGAAAAAAGNATCGACATTATCATCGCCGCTTTGCCAAAACTATTGCAGAAACTTCCNGAAGCAAAAATGTTGATTGTCGGCGAAGGNATGATACTGGACGAGCTACAAACGTATGCCGATGAACTTGGCGTTTCCGAACATGTAATTTTCACGGGCGGAAAGCCTTGGGCTCANATTGGTAAATATTATCAATTAGGCAATCTCTTTTGCAGTGCCTCCGTGTCGGAAACACAAGGGCTGACTTTCGCCGAATCCATGGCAGCGGGCGTTCCTGTTGTTGCGAAAAAAGATGAGTGTATTGAAAATATCATCACACATAATGAGACAGGTATGCTCTTTGAGGATGAGGAGGAACTCTCTGAACTGCTCTACCGCGTATTGACAGATTCACAACTGCAAAAGCGCCTCTCCAATACCGCCAGAAAATCTATTGAACTACTTTCAGTAGAAACTTTCTGCGATAGCGTGGAGTCTTTATATATGGATATCTCTGAAAACGAAACGCCCCCTCAGCGTATCTCCGCACCTGCGATTCCGCTGATTGTCGGTGCCACAGCAGCCAAAGGGATTATCCGAATTCCAAAATTTATTCTGCGAAAAAGTATCAAATACTCAAAGCAAGTCTCAGAAAAAATACGTTCGGCCAACAAAAACTAAATCGCCGTCAGCACCTTGTAGATATTCACTCTATCCGTAGGATTTGTTTAACCACAACTAAACTCCTTCGCCTTGCAAGAAATCTCTTGACAAAAACGGGATTCTCTTGTATGATGTTATCTGTGTCAATTATAGATATGTAGGCGTAGCTCAGCTGGATAGAGCGTCTGACTACGGATCAGAAGGCCGGGAGTTCGAATCTTCTCGCCTACATTATCATTCAGTATTCATATAGGTTTTTGTTCCCTATTTTGTAAATACTGATATCGAAGACCCTCTTTTGTAATGGAGTGTCTTTTTTATTTCTTCAGATATCTCTTTCTCAAATCAAAATGTACACGGGAGCATGTCAAATAGAAAACAAAGTGCCGCTGCTCCAAAAGGGCTGATTTTCATCAAATCTGACAAAATATACGCTTCAGGCAACGCTTTTACGAAACACATATCAAAGCGCCGATCGTTCACCATCCGCTTTCATACCAAACATGACTCATTTTTTATTGCATCAAACAGCCAAAAGCCATATCAAATATCTGCGGAGTAACTTATTCTTCACCTCGGATATTTATTATTTTTCTACCACAAGCGAGCATAATGAACCAAATCATAGAACAATTAGAAATCGAAGCGAAACGCTTCACCGAAGGGAGAAACAATGCAAGCGCAAACGAGAAACGAAATCGCCATTGGCGGTACAGTCGAAATTGTTTTAAAAAAAGACCAAAAATCAGGAGCATTGACCAGAGGACATGTCAAAAAAATCCTGACGAACACAAGCTTCCATCCGCATGGTATAAAAGTTATGTTAGAAGAAGATAATGCAGTGGGCAGAGTAAAAAGAATCATCAAATAGAGAGCCGGCACAAAACCACATATTGTGACACTAATCATTCACCGAGACTCACGAGAGCAACACCATTTCGATGTAACAATCTTTCTGCGAGCACTTTTATCCTGAAAGAGACAGAATGCGGACGCACACAATGAATCATGCTATCCTTTCAAAAACGAACAAAAAATACCCCTCTAACACGAATGTTCGAGGGGTATTTTTATCGCTTAAATTACTTCAATGTAACTTTTGCGCCAACTTCTTCTAATTTTGCTTTAACAGCGTCTGCTTCTTCTTTAGAAACGCCTTC
>JGI994J12354_10001980_pt1 | contig 20482 bp, 19 predicted proteins | sample IntmicLarv3ML3BL_FD_12354 | JGI IMG/M metagenome (IMG submission 12354)
GGGTGTAGGTTTCGGTGAGGCCTATGGGGTCGGTCCTGGACGTGAGGTTCCCAAGGTGGTCGTAGGCATACTTTGTCACGGCGTAGCCGCTTGTGCCGGACACTGCGTCGAGGCCGGTGATGGTAAGGGGTGCCTCTATGCCGGTGTACATGCGCAGGAGGTTGCCGGCTATGTCATAGTGGTACTGGGTGTAGCTTTCGTCGGTGCCGCCGGTGGTTTTCACCATGGTGAGCATGCCCCGCGGGGTGTAGGTGTACTCGGTTTGCGCGTAGGTTTCCGCTGTGCCGGGGGCGTTGTTTTGGATTTGCTCTTTTGTGATGTTGCCCAGCTTGTCGTAATAGTATTTGGTTTTTGTGGTGTTGGCTGCGTCTATGGGCGTTGTTTGCATGAGAAGGTTTCCCAGATTGTCGTATTGGTAGGTTGTCGAATACTTGGGGGTTGCGGCGTTGCCTTTTGGGTCGGTTGCGGACAGCGTGCGGCCTTGGGCGTCGTAGGTTGCGGTGGTTTTGTTGCCCAAAGCGTCTTCTGTTTCGATGACGCGGTTTGCGTAATCGTAGGTGTACTTGTTTGAGTAGGTGCGTCCCGCGGCGGCGTCTTTGGCGGTGAGATTTGTCAGTACGTTGTAGTAGCGGTCATAGGTATAGATTTCCGCAAGCTCGCCGGTGCTTGTGACAACTGCGTTCTTCACAACGCGGCCAAAGTGGTCTTTATACTCTTTTGTTACAATGTCCGGCGCGTTTTTGTCTCCTTTGACGGTTTTTTTGATGATGGAATAGTAGTTATATCGAGAACCCTTGATATATTCTGCGTATACGTCTATATATTCGGTTGTTTCTTGTGCGAGGATGGTATTATCCTGATCTTTCGTTTCAAGGCTTGTCACTCGGTCAAAGTGGTCAAATATCAAGGATGTGACCGATTTTTTGGAAGCACTTTGGTACTCTGTAACTTCGTTTTGCCGATAGCCGCCGTCGTATTTGTAGGAGGCAAGCAGCTGGTTCGTTTGCAGGTCTTTCATTGACAGCAGGTTTCCGGCTTGGTCGTATTGGTACAGGAATTGGTTGCCTTTTATGTCAGTGAAGGTGGTTGTGTTGTTTGTGTAGTCATAGCTGTAGGTTTCAAGGCTGTTGTCTGACAGGTTTATTGCTGTTAAGACGGCTCCCAGTTTGTTGTAGGTGTATTCTCTTGTTGTGCCGTTTGGGTCGGTGTCGCTGATTTTTCGGCCGAGGTTGTCATAGTCGGCCTGCCATGTAACGGGGCCTACCGGGTTATTATCCACATCTTTTACGTCAGAAACCGTAATGCTGTTTACAAAGGTGTTGTTTTTGTAGGTATAGGTGGTTTGTATAAAGGGTTGGGCGGCGGGGTCAGTGTAGGCTTTGCTTGTAAGGAGATTTCCGTAGGCGTCATATGTGAATTCGGTTTTTTCCTTGCAAATATTGTTTAGAAAGACTTCTTTTTTTGCGACATCGCGAGCATTGCCGGTTAGGGCATAACGCTCTTCCATTGTTCCGTCATCGGTTTGCCAGGTCTTTTTGGTTACTAAATGGTAGGTTGGATGATATTCGTAATCGATTTTATAACGATCGTTCGCGTGGTTCGGGGATAGCGGAAGCCATTCTGCCAGCATATCGCCCTTACTGTTGTATGTATACCAGCGGCTTGTAGATATCTCCGCATCCCCATTATAGGTTTTGGTTGTTACTTTTGTAGGGTAGCCTGTGGATTCTCCTACGTATGTGTAATACTCATACGTGGTTTTTGTTTTATACGAAGTACCTGCTCCGGTTTCTATTGTATACAGTAAGCTTTTATTATAAGAAAATATATACGAATTCATATATCCTGTAGATTGATTTGTTTCAGAGATAGTATACTCATATTTCATATACAGCGCATCGTTCATGGCAGATGAAGTCGCTGGCAGCGAATAATACGTGGCGGTAAGATCTTCGCCGGATGTGTCAAGGTTTTTATTCAGCGCACCGTATCTGTAAGTCTTACACTGTGACGTTTCGCTGCTGCCGTTTTCATCCCAGCGGTCTGTAAGAATAATATCTGTCTGTCCGCCGTATTTGCCCCAGTCAAAGGCTTTTCTTCCGTATACATAGCGGGAAACAAGTCCGGAAGGGTAGTTAATGCTTGTTAATGCAGCATAATAATTTGATGCGCCGGTGGTTGTCTTCGGCGCCCATTTTGCAAGACCGGAATCATAACCCGGATAGATTTTGCCGTCATAGTCAAAGGTACATTCCACATCTGTATATGCATATGTTGTGACATTGTTTTCCATATCGGTAACGCTTTGGAGATTGTAAAGCGGATTGCTTAGCGTGCTGCGGGCGGTGTTTTTCACACAGTTAAACGCAATGATTTCAGTGGGAGACAGCTGCAAAATTGTCTTAAAGCCGGAGGTTGTCGGTACCTTTGTCAGCGTTACAACGCGGCCGGATGCATCGGTAATAATGCATTTGTCATTGCCGTTTTCCGTTGTGTGCTGAAATTTAATGGCAGAGCCGTATTTGTCCGTGATTGCCATAATATTGCCGTCTGCGTAAAAATATTCGACTGTACCGTTTTTATGGTACAAACTGTACTGCGAATATACGCCTCCAACGGAATAGCCTTGTTCCGTCTTGAAAATCAAGTCGGTGGTTAAGTGTTTTCCCAGATTTGACAGATATTGACTTTCATAAAAATTGATGTCAAACTCGCGTCCATCGCTTAATGTCAGTTTTTTGTAATATGTGCCGGTAAACGATATGCTTGAAAACCCAAAGCTCCAGCCTGTACCCAGATAGGAATCCAGCTTATTGATGTATTTTTCTCTTGTTTCTTCATTAAATTGATGATTGTATGCATTGTGATTTGATAAGCCGAAAGAATAACGTCTATATTTCCAGCCATCGTACTGGAATCCGTTCAATGACAGTAGTTCAAGAGGACGATTCGAATCGTTTGGAAGGGTTAATGACTGTGCAGTACCTAAATCTCGATAGTAAGAGGCAATTGAATTATCGAAGCCTATATTGTACTGGCTCACAGATGCTTGAAATGTGCATTCTTCCAACAAGCCGGTGCTTGCATCATGTATGCTGCCATAGATATCGAAATAATTTGCGTTTGCGGAATTATATCGGCGGCTAATAACAAGGTCCAATCCGCCGCGTCCCGGCAGGACAAGGTCAGCTACCGTGTATTCCATGGAACCGTCCGAAAGGGATACCCGCTCGGATGTATTGGAGGTAGGATTTAAGGGCGGGCTCATGGTTTTGATGTCTTTTGCAATGTGTTCGAAGCCGCTGCTGCCTGCCGCAGAGGTGGACATTACCATGGCACTTGCCGCCATAATTTCTAAACCGATTTCCAGTTTCGGCTCCATAAGTTCGGTTTCTTCAAACTCCTCTTGTGCGTCCTCTTCGATTTCGGCGGCCGGCTCTTCTTGCGGGATTACCGGCTCTGCTTCCTCTAGTTTCGGTTCCTCAGAGACTTCCTGCTTTGCGAGTTCAGCCGACAGCTCCGGCTCTGCTGCTTCGGCAGGAGCTTCAGTATCCATCACAGCCGTGACCGCGGGGTCATTTATGAACTCGCCTACGCCCGGCTCCGCAAGGACAACCGATGTCAGCATACATACTACTAAAAATATCGAAAATATTCTTTTCATAAAAGCACTCCTATTCTATTGTGATAACGACTTCTGTTGTAAGGTTCCGCTGTCCTGTAAATCTAATAATATTGAGAATTCCCGAGAGCATTTTTCCTGCCGGAATCGATTTATCCACAGAGAAAACAAGTCTGCCTGCGCTTTGCTCCAAAATCGCAATATCGCTGTTTGCCACGCTGCCAACAGTCAAGTCATCCTGCAATGTAGCCGCCACTGCGTCGCTAAGTATCAGCGCGTTTGTGTCATAGGTAATGGTAATAATGCCTTCCGATGTACTGCTCCAATTTTCTGCTGTTACACATACATGAGAAGGTATATTTTCTCTTGCTGCAAGCGTGATGACATTGCTTCCGGAAAGCACCGTTTTTGTAATAACCAGGCTGTAATCCATAATTGTACCGTCCTCGGCAGTGACCGTAACGGTAAACGTATTCTCACCCGGATGCAGGAACTTATTGCCTGCACCTGACACCGAGGCATAGCTGTCCGCTGCTTCCGCAACAAGCTCTATAGCGGAAATGCTGCTGTCTACCGTCAATGTGTAGGCAATGCCATCATCGGTAAACACCGGCGTTATTGTATGGCCGGTCACGGAAAGCTCGGATAAAGAGGTATTTAAGCTTTTTGAGCGGAAGGGAATTTCCGCATTAACCCACCGGCCAAGAGCGTCTTTTAGATTGTAATCGTTGGCAAGCAATGTATAATCCCCCGCAGGCAGCCGAATAAAGCCTGTCTGCGGACTTAAAAATTCATAGTCACCCCAGTGGTTGTTCACGTTAAAGATAACGGTGCGGAGACTTGGGTCATCCGGAGAAAAGCGTGTGGCGGAGCCCGCTTCAATCTTTCCAAGAGGCAGCGGACCCAAATAGATATCCTTGATGTAATCGCAGGCCATGGGAATATTGAAGGTAACGATTACATTGGCGGATTTGTTAATGGCCGGAATTTCACAAGCAACCGACAGGACTTCCGCCTCCGGCAGCGTGCCTTTTATGACTGTGATATAATATTTGCGCGTAACTTTCCTATTTAGCGACTGCACTGAAATTTCAAAGGTAGTAAAGCTGTCGGTATTTGGCAGTTGATGCACACCGGCACCTGTTACACTGGCACCCGGCTGATTGGGTGCTGCGTTTATTGTTATGTCGGACACATTGTTATTGACGTTCAGCAAATAGGTGGACGCGTTGGCTTTCCGCATTTGCGTCAGCGTGTGGCCGCTTACACTGATATGGGAAAGGGATGCGTCATAGTCTGTGGTTTCCCGCTCACTGACCGGGTTTACATAAAAGTCGGCTCCGGCGTTATAGGAGCTTCCGTCCCACGCCGAAAATACAATGGCTTTACCTGTTGATTCACGGATACGCATCTCCTTCGTTCCGTCAAAATAGGCGCGAAGGTCTGCAGTTATCATCCTGTTTAACTCAAGCTTATTGTTTCGAAAAGAGATGGTTTTCCGATCTGTGCTAAGGGATATATTGCTCCAGGTGTTCATAAATGTTACATTGTCAACTACTTTGACAAACTGGACATCTATGTCCGCCGGCTTTATCATGGGCTTGTCAAAGGTGAAGGAAATATAGTCATTATTTTGAATAACCACATCTAAAAGCATGGGAGCTGCCGGCGGTGTGAATTTAACCTCCCACAGTCCTGCCGCTGCTTGTCCTGTAGAAATGGACGTGATACCGCCGCTCCAGGACGAAAACCCTATGTAGCAACGCGCCGCTGTTGGGGGCAGCTTGCTTGCATTTGGCCAGCACTTAAACATGACAACACTTTTGTCATTAGTATCCGGATACCATGTATTGCCATTTAAGACCGAGTTGCAAAGAAAAGTTGATTCGCTGCCTCCTGCAACACCACCGTAGGTGGCACCGCCGGACATTGAGGTGTTAAAAAATTGCACTCTTGAATTGTCTGTTTGCAGGTCAACAGGTTGATTGAATACAACCCGCACCTGCAGCTCGCCGCCGTTATAGGACACAAGGGATGTTGCAATCACCGTTGGCACAGCAGCCGCGTAGGCTGTCGGCAGCAGCGCTGCCAGAAGCAGTGCAATGAGGATAAATGTCATGATTTTTCGCATACGTTTCCAGTCCTTTCTCTTTCTCTTGACCTCTTATGTCTACACAGCTGCCGAAAGGAAGATTTTTCGGCAGTTGTTATAGCCGATATATGCAACAAACTTTGTTTGTTAAAATTATAACATTATATTAAAATGACTTAAAATTACTTTTTGTCGTTATTTTTTGTTGAATTTTGTTGAATTATGTTGTATACTGTATATGGATGTGTGACATAAAAGCGCCGGATAGGAAAGGAAGGATTATAATAATGGACAGAACGCTATCAATTCTACTCATAGAGGATGAACAGGCAGAGTGTCAGCTCATTGCTGACTATATTGACACAACGGATGATGTCAGTTTAGTTGAGTATACCGGGGATGCAAAAAAAGCCCTTGAGTATGTCAAGGACTATCTGCCGGACGCCGTTATACTAGATTTAGAGTTACATAAAGGTAACGGAAACGGACTAACATTTCTTCACGACTTAACTGAAATGAATTTTCACCACAAGCCCTACATATTGGTTACAACAAATAACACCAGTGTCATAACCCATGAGCAAGCGCGTATACTTGGCGCAGACTTTATTATGACAAAAGCGCAGTCCGACTATAGCGCGGGAAACGTCATCGAATTTTTACGCTCTATCAAAAATGTCTTGCACCGCCGTGCACAAGCACACGCACAGCGTATTGAAAGCCTGACCACTGAGTCGGCGGAGCAACGGCATAAGCGCATTATCAAGCGAATTGCCTTTGAAATTGACAAGGTTAACATAAGTCCCAAAGCAATCGGGCGCGGTTATTTAATTGAAGCGATTTACCAAACTGCCCATGGCGCCGGCAAAAATATTTGTGCAACCATCGCAAACGAACACAAAAAATCAACCCCAAGCGTCGAACGTGCCATGCAAACGGCAATTGACCGCGCATGGAAAACATCCGGGATTGACGAACTACAGCAGCATTACACGGCTCACATTCATTCGGCAAAGGGTGTTCCAACTGTAACCGAGTTTATTTATTACTACGCAAACAAGATCAAAAACGAGTATTAAAAATGAAACAGCCGGCGATTAGCCGGCTGTTTCAGCTTGCTTTATTCTCCGCTTACGCAGATAACCAATCACGGATCATTCCCCAGATATCACTCCACATTTCTCATCCCTCCTTTTCCTAAACATTCTGTGAATACAGCGTACAGGAAAAGGAAGATTTTTCTGATTAGTTTTAGATATGTGTTCATGGATAAAAAAGATGTTTTTTGTGATTTAACTTGTATGGAAAGGATTATTATGGATATAACAATTGCAAAATACTTTATTGTTGTTGTATGTGCTATATTTTTGTATGTAAAATTTATAAACTACAAAAAAATGTCCCTGCTAAAAATTATTGCAGCACTATTGTTCTCTTGCACTGTATCAATCGCTCTTTTTTTGCTGCCATTATGCCCTGAATATTTGAAATTTGCAGGTGCTATTCTTTCATCTGCACTATTTATGACGACTGTAACAAGGACGAAAATAGAGATGTCGTTTACGGTAAGCGTTATATCCTTCATGCTTAGTTATACTTTGACATTTGCTGCGTTTGTAGCTGCTTCAATTATCGCACGCATTTTTCTTGCAACAACGAATCTATTGATTGCAGCACTCGTCTCCGCCATTATAAACGGTGTTATTCTTCATATGCTATTTCGAATAAAGCGTCTGCGAAAAGGCTTGCAATTTCTACAAAAAGAAGGAACAGGCGGTATTGGTATCACAATGAGCGGCATCATTTTTGTTTGCATGGCTATTGCGGCAAACCGAAGCGTTTCCAATGTGACAGCCGGAGCATTATGCCTTGGTGCCATGATTTGCGCTATTGGTATTTTTCGATGGTGGCGCAGTGAGCTCACAAAACTGTATATTAGCAATTTGCAAAAGAGTACTATAGAGGAACTGAAAACCCTTTTGCATCAAAAAGATACTGAAATTGAAAAAATCCGAAAGGAAAATGCGTTTATCGGCGCTATGATTCACCGTGACAACAAGCTGTTCCCGGCAATGGCACTGACTGTTACAAGATTTATAGAACAGCACGCACAAAATGATACGATGCGGCAAGAGGGAGATATTCTGCTCAAGCAATTGTCAAACAGCATGACAGAACGAACAACGCAAATAGTAACCAATAAAAACATGCATAAAAAATTGCCATCCACCAACATTCCATTGATAGACAGCACATTGCAATATTTCCAATTAAAGGCGGCGGACAACGGTATCGAATTTGACGTTCTCATCACCGGCAGCATACGGCATATGACTGAAACGGTTGTAACAACATCACCGCTGCAAACGATGCTCGCCGACCATATTGAGAACGCAATAATTGCCGCAAAGCATTGTGAACGCCGGAAAATACTCGTTACACTTGGTATTGGTGATGATACTGTGTACGAGCTGAGTATCAGGGACAGCGGGGTTCCGTTTGAGGTACAAACATTGCTAAGCTTGGGTGCACATAAAACAACTACCCATGAAAACGATGGAGGTCAGGGAATCGGCTTTATGACAACCTTTGCGATACTTCAAAAAGCCGGCGCAAGTCTGCATATACATGAATACGAAAATCATCCGGGCGGCTTTTCTAAATCTGTAGCCATTCGATTTGATGCTAAAAATCAATTCGAAATTGTTTCGTACAGAGCTGATGCTATAAGAAATGCATTGGACGAAAATGAAAGCAGGGGATTGATTTTGTTGAGAAATTAATATCTTATAATTCACACACATTCCCAGCGGCGGCCATCATACCATCTGCATCGCAATATGCGATGAGAGTAAAAAATCAACTGTAAAGCTGCGCTTCGGAGTGCAGCTTTATTATTTCTGTAAATGAAAAAAGAGGGCAGCTTTTCATCCGGTTTCGGAAAAAGCTGCCCTTGTAGATTTGTGATATTTGAATGCGCTATTTTCCTTTAGAAGTTTGCTGCTCTTAAAAGTGGTCAATGCGTACTTGAAGACAACAGTTCAAAATGATTTTTGCGATACCGAAGCATTCCCAGCTTTTGCAATTTGCTTAATTCATGGGATAGCGCACTTCTATCCACACAAAGATAATCTGCCAATTGTTGACGCGTGTAGGGAATATCGAAGGAATTGCATTGCGCTTGTCTTGCACATTTGGAAAGATACGACAGGATTTTTTCGCGCATGGTACGCTGCACAATATGTCCGAGCTTTTCAGTAAGGCGAACGATTTTTTTCGATAAAATACACAATGTATTTTCGACAAGCCGCACATGGCATGCGCAGGCTTGCGGACAGCGTTCAAACAAACGCGCAGGATTGATTTCGAGAACAATTGATTTTTCTGAAGCAACCACGCTCACCAAATGTTGCTGTGCCATTGAAAGCGCATAGGCCTCTCCAAACAGGGTATGCTGGTTCATCGTCTCAATCAGCGAGCGATTGCCCCAAAAATCCTCATCAATAATATGCATACTGCCCGACAAAATCAGATAAACGGAACGAACCTCATCGCCTGCATGAAAAACAAACGACTCTCGCTCAAACACTCTTTTTTGAGCAGATACACATTCGCACAGTTTTTTTACTTCTGCCTCACTTATGCCGTTGAACAATGTGTTTTTCAATAAATCTTTATAAAATTCCATAAAGCCTCCATTTCGTTGTAAATACCACCGACCTTTTGTTTTAATTATAGTATTATATTGATGCGGTGTCAAGAAGGGTTGGAATGCTGTTTGACATATTTTAAGCAGAAAGGAGAATGCCAATGCATATACTACTTAAACAAGCTGATACAGGTGCTGCAAAAAGAAAACGGAAACGAAAACTCATTGCTTTTTTAGCTCTTTTCATTCTTATAGGACTACTCATTTATATCATCGTGGAAGTTACCTACCCTTCCACGAATACTAAGATTGCAGGAGACCTTTTCCCCGGTGCCGGAAATGCCGTTGCAGGTCATTTGCCAAAGATGACAGACGATGAAATTAAAGCACAAATGCAACGGGAAGCCGACAAAAGCCGCTTCTCCTTTAAAATGAATTCCCGCCCGATATTCAAAAACGGCACCGGGAAGGGTACCCTGCATATCGAAAATCCCAGCCATAACCTGTATCCGTTTGTCGTCGAGATTTTCTTGACTGAAACAGGCGAAAAAATTTATGACTCAGGAGGAATACTTCCAAACCATCATATAAGCGAAGCAAAGCTCACCAAGGTACTTTCAAAAGGAGAGCACGCCGCAACAGCTTATATCACAGTCTATGACCCGCAAACCAACCGATACAGCGGAAAATCCGCAGTATCGTTAACACTTATTATTTATCATTAAAAGGAGAAATGAAATGAAAAAGAAATTATTTGCAATGGCTCTTGCTTTATGTATGGTTCTGTCCCTTTTTACTGCGACAGCTACCGCAGAGGAACCGGAACCGGCTTCGGCAGACAATAGTAAAATTTCAGAAAGCAGCATTGAAATCATTCCGGTTTATGGACATATCGGCTCCAACACAGACATTATCTCGCCCGACCCGGACGACCCGGACCCGCTGCCGGAAGCAGAAATTTATGTAGAAGTACCCATACGGATTTTGTTTGCCGCATTTGACGCTGACGAAGGTGCGGTCACGTCGCCTAAGTATACAATTACCAATCTGTCTGAGACTACCAACATAAAAGTAGAAATTGAAAACTTCACACAGCAAAATGATACTGAGGTACAATTGGAAAATCAATTGTCACTGACATTGGTTTCCCATGAGTATACCAATTTGCTGCCCGAGCTGTTTCCGGCAGATTATCAATCAGCAAAGCTTGTAAGCGCAAATCTTTCAAAGGTTGTTGAAGACTCCGACAGCAACATTCTCAGATTTATGATTGCCGGCACATGGAGCGGTTCATTTGACAAAGAAATCAAGCCGATATTTGATATGACTGTGAAATTTTCAGAAGCCGCATAAGGATTGATTACCTGCAAGATAAACGATACACACATACCCTTTCAAATTTGCATACACATAAAAACAGCAATTGCCGTTCAAGCCGCTAGGGATTGGACGGCAATTGCTTAGTGTTACTTCATACGGGATATAGGTTGTGTAATTGTGATGCGAGCTGTTTTTTTCAAAAACGGGGCGGTATTTTACTCGCCTGCACGGTGAATTTTATTGCAAAAAAGCTGTCCTTAAGGACAGCTTTTTTGCTGGTGTGGATACCCATAAGGAGCATAGAAAAAGTCAGTATTTATAAGGGTTTGCAGTCAATAAGCAATGTTTAAAATTAATAAATTCATATTAGCATCATTTCTAGCTGACTACCTTACATCTTTATAGTAATTCATCATTGGTTCTAGGACTTTTACACAATCAAATTTGCTAAGTATTTGAAAAAATAATTTGTCTCACGTGGATGAAAGAAGTTTCAAAATAATATTTAGCGTTATAGATGTTCTTCAAGCCACATCCATCCGAGATTGGATATATATTATTCAAAACATATTAAAATTTCTCTTGCATTTATTCCGATAAAAGAATATAATATAATTAACTAATAAACGAGGTGTTTCGTATATGGAATTTTTAACAACAAAACAGGCATCAGAATTGTGGGGAATTTCCCAACGCAGGATATCTATACTTTGTGAACAGAGGCGAATCCCCGGCTGTCAGAAGGCAGGACGTACATGGCTCTTGCCTATAGATGCGAAAAAACCAGAAGATGCAAGAATACATAAAAATATAGTGCCAAAGGAGAATGTGTGATGGCCAGAGATAACAGTACTGAAATCGGATTTGAGGATAAAATTTGGAAAGCTGCTGATATCATGCGCGGCAATATGGATGCTGCCGAATATAAGCACGTGATTTTGGGGCTTATATTTTTAAAATATATTTCCGATAAGTTCGAGTACAAATACAAAACACTTAAAAGCGAAGGAGAAGGTTTTGAGGAAGATAAAACCGAATATGCCGCAGAAAATATTTTCTTTGTCCCCGCTAATGCCCGTTGGACATATATTGCATCACAGATCCACACACCTAACATTGGCAATGTCATAGATAATGCTATGGTTTCTATAGAGCAGCAGAATAAAACCTTGGAGGGCGTGTTACCTAAAAACTACGCTCGTCCAGAACTGGACAAGCGCCGATTAGGCGAAGTCGTTGATTTGTTTACCAACATTGCTGTTGCCGCCAACGGTGGTACGATGGATCTGTTAGGTCGTGCCTATGAATATTGCCTGAGCCGCTTTGCTGAGCAGGAGGGTAAAAATGCCGGAGAATTCTATACGCCATCGTGCATTGTTCGCACGCTTGTAGAGGTCATTAAACCCTTCAAGGGACGCATATATGACCCTTGTTGTGGTGCAGGTGGCATGTTTGTGCAGAGCACCAACTTTGTGGAGGCTCACCGTGGCAATCGTCAAAATTTGTCGGTTTATGGACAGGATTCCAATCCAACAACATGGAAGCTGTGTCAAATGAACCTTGCGATTCATGGCATTGAGGCAGATTTGGGACAAGCTGCTGCAGATACATTCTTCAATGACTTGCACCCAACCTTAAAAGCTGATTTTATCCTTGCCAACCCACCCTTTAACCTCTCGGATTGGGGAGCAGACAAACTCTCTGGGGATATACGCTGGAAGTATGGTGTTCCTCCTGCTGGCAATGCAAACTTTGCTTGGATGCAACACATGATTTATCACATGAGCGAAAATGGTCGTATTGGTATGGTGCTGGCTAACGGTTCCCTTTCTAGCCAGTCAGGTGGTGAAGGGGATATACGCAAAAAAATCATTGAAGAAGATTTGGTGGAGTGTATCATAGCCATGCCACCTCAACTTTTTTATACTACACAAATTCCAGTTTCGCTGTGGTTTTTAAACCGTGCCAAAAAGCAGTCGGGTAAAACGTTATTTATTAATACCCGAAATATGGGGGAGATGATCTCTCGTCGCTTAAGGGAAATGACCAATGAAGATATCGCAAAAATTGTTTCTACATATGAAGCTTTTGAAGATGGTACTTTGAAGGATGAAAATGGGTTCTGCGCCGTCGTGCCCACAGAAGAAATTGCCAAACAAGACTATATCCTTGCCCCTGGGCGATATGTAGGCCTTGCCGAACAGGAGAAAGAAAGCGAGTCTTTCGATGATAAGATGACCCGATTAACGAGTGAACTATCCATGCTGTTTGCTAGAAGTCATGTGTTGGAAGCAGAAATCAAAGAGCGATTAGGAGTGATTGGGCATGAGGTCTGATTGGAAAAAAGTGCGATTGGGAGAGGTTTTAGGGAAAGAAGGATATATTAGAGGTCCTTTTGGTTCCGCATTAAAACGAGGTGAACTTCTTTCAGAAGGGCCAATACCTGTATACGAACAGCAACATGCAATCTATGGAGTAAGAGATTTTAGATTCTATATCGATAAAAATAAATATATGAAAATGAAACGTTTTGCAGTTCAAGTGGACGATATTATTGTAAGTTGTTCTGGAACAATTGGAAAAGCATCAACTATTAAAACAAATGATCCCATAGGTATTATCAGTCAAGCATTATTAATTCTTCGGGCTGATAAAAAAATCATATTCCCAGATTACTTAGCAAAATTTATACAATCAAGAGAAGGATTTAATGCAATTACATCACGTTCAAGTGGTTCTGTACAAGTTAATATCGCAAAAAGAGAAATAATAGAAAATATTCCTTTATTATTGCCATCGCTCCCCGAGCAATGCGCCATTGCTACCACGCTATCATGTTTAGATGATAAAATCGAACTAAACAACAAAATCAACGCTAATATGGAAGCACAGGCGCAGTCCCTTTACAGGAGTTGGTTTGTAAATTTTGAGCCTTTTCGAGGAAGAGAGTTTGCAGACAGTAAACTCGGGCCAATTCCAAAAGGGTGGCGAGTAGGGCCACTCAATGAACTTGCTGATATTATAATGGGACAATCCCCTGATGGTACGAGCTATAATGAAGAAGGAATTGGTACTGTTTTCTATCAAGGTCGCGCCGAATTTAACTGGCGGTTTCCAACGACACGACTTTATACTACTGAACCAAAACGTATGGCAAAAGAAAACGATATTCTTATAAGTGTTCGCGCACCAGTCGGTGATATAAATATTGCAAAAGAAGATTGTTGCGTGGGTCGTGGTCTTGCCGCTGTACGGAGTAAACATAATGCTCAATCATTTATTTTCTATCTATTGAAACAGTTAAGGTCAGTCTTAGATGCTTACAATGGAGAAGGCACAGTATTTGGATCCATTAATCAAAAAGCATTTAACGATCTGACAGTTTTGATTCCGCCAGATAATTTAATCCATGAATATGATAAATTAGTTTCTGTGTCGGATAAGCAGATAAATGTTTTGTCTAAGGAAAATGATACTCTTACTGTTCTACGCGATACCTTGCTTCCTAAGCTTATGAATGGAGAAGTTGAAATTCCATTGGAGGGTAACTGTAATGGATAATAGCATTGTGTCATTAAACGAAATAGGACCATTTGGGGATCTTAGTGATGCTTCATCTTTGAGCCCTGTGACAAGATATGTATATGTAATTAATGAAATTGCAAAACGAATTGGGGTAGATCCAAATGGTGAGAAAAACAAATTGTTCTTTCGGGGACAGGCTGATATTGATTGGAGAGTTGAGCCAAGTATCTTTAGAGACAATTACTTAAGTATTGAACATGATATCATACGATCATCGATATCGCGCAATCCGGAGGAGTTTGTCAACGAAAAATATTTTACTCAACTTACCAAATTACAGCATTATGGGTTACCTACCAGGTTGCTTGATGTCACCCACAACCCCTTAGTTGCTCTCTATTTTGCTTGTGCAAAAGAAACTAAAAAATCCTTAAATGATAAAGGAATAGAAACAGAGGTTGCTTGCGATGGTGCGGTATACATTTCATATGCTAATCCAGTATTACCGGAATCAATGGAAACGCAAGTTTTATCATATATTGCACAGACTGATTTAAGTAGAATAGGGTTTAATGCGTTAGTGGAGACCCTAAAAAATGACATCAAAGGCCTTGATTCACAATTAGGTACGAATAGCTATGAATCTATGTTACGATTTATTAGAAATCATTTCGTTTTATCTGATATGAACCACGAACGTATTATCAGACAAAGTGGAGCTTTTTTGTTGTGTGGATGCATCAACTTTGAAAAAAAATACGATGATTACAAAATTAGCAAAGCTAGCGCAGATATAGAATCTGAATTTGCTTGGAAAATATCAATTGATGCGGATGAAAAAGATTCTATATTAGACGAACTTGATTTTCTTAATATTAACGAAGCAACATTATTTCCTGAGTTAGAACACCAATTAAGTTACATTAAAACCTCAAATAAAAAGCGAGTCAGAGGGGTTAATACTTTTGTTGGTTTAATGGAAGCAGAAGATATAGATAGAGAGGAACAACAAGATACTCAGGCATTTTTAGTTCACCATTTGTCGGCTGTTATTAGTACTGTAACAGCAAATAAATTTGTTGATGATATTTCAGCTATCTTTATTAAAAATGCAAATATTGACTGGCATAAACGCAATTCAATACAAGCTAAACTTATCAACGAAATTAATCGTTTTCTTGTAAAACAACCAGAATATACACCTAATAAAGCAAAAGAAATTGCAACCATGATTGTTAATAATGCTGTAAAAGCCATTTATAAAAAATCGTAAAAAAGATACGGCATTTCTATACCCCAATAATTTGTAAGATAAATTGTTCTTTTCTTGGAATGTCTTATTATCCCAAAAAGGGGTGAAATATGATAAGATTAATAATATGCAGCAAATTCATATGGGAAGAACCTAGTATAAACCGCCAAAACTAAATATCCGCAACCGTTATTGACAACCGTTGTAGAAACGAGTATAATTTGATTAATGCAATAATAAATCATCGAAAATAGGTGTCAGGAATGAACTTTGGGGAATATTTAAAAGACAAACACGGTTTCAATGAGCCGATTTATGTAGAAGCAATTCAGTTTAAAAGTTACTCTCGCTCATGGGTTTTTAAAGAGCTTAAAAAACTGATTGAAAATGGCGAGTTGAAACGCTTTGATACAGGAATATATTATTTTCCAATAAAGATGTTTTACGGCGATGGCACTTTAAACTCTCGCAAAGTTATTGAGCGGCGATTTATTTCAGGCGGAGATAACGTATATGGATACATTGCAGGGATATCGCTATAAATAGGGCTGGCTTGTCCACACAGGTGCTGAACTTGTTGGAGATTGTTACTAATAATGAGTCCACTCGTGTAAGGGACATTCATGTCGGACCTCAAAAAGTGCATTTGCGGCGAGCAAGGACAACAGTTACGAAAGAGAACGTGACCGCTTTACAATTTTTAGACTTACTGAGCAATATAACACCTAATACCTTAGATGAAACGGAACGGTTTATGTTATCTAAATACACCAAAGATTCTGGAATCACCCGGGATGAGATTTCAAGATACTTCAGTTTGTCCCCGTCTAAAGCCATGAAAAATGTGATAACGAGTGGAATCATATACGAACTTGCATAAAAATATTTGTAAATTGCAATAAAGAAACATATAATATTAATTAGAAAACACTACATCAAGAATACAAAAGAGAGGAGACTCATCCTATAGATAATAATAATCCTAATTTATCGCCTTCAATATTAGAAAAGAGAGTCTATACAGTCAATGAAATTGCTGGAATGCTACAAATTGGAAAATCTAAAGCATATGAATTATGTAATCAAAACCTATTTAAGAAAGTACATATTGGCAGGTCAGTTCGAATTTCAAAGGAATTCTTTGATGAATGGCTTGATGGGCAATATAAATGACCTTCTAATTGTTCAATAAAAAAGCGAACTCCAAAGCAACAAGTTAATAACTGATTGCTTTGGAGCTGTAAAATTATAAATCATTATATTATAGTTAGGACCGTTCTGTTATGAGCCGGATGGTCCTAATTTTTTGTTGTGTACGGGTATGTTGTTGTTTCCGTAGCGTCCGAATGAACTTACGAAAACCATATAAATACGTGGTATAACATACGCTGTAGTCCATTAATTCTATTAGCAAACACATTAGCAATTTTGTCGGTTGGTCTGCCAGAAAAGCTGTAAAAAAATTATAGGAAAAAATATTAAACCAAAAGTACCGATCGAAAGAGCATAATCTGGTGTGGGAAAATATTTATCCTCCCACACTAAATTTATTTTAGAGAAAGAGGAGTAAATATGAAGTTTAAAGTGAAATTTGATATTTTCAGTGAAGCAGAACATATATTTAATGAAGGGAGATTTGAAACAGAGAATCTATACGAAGGTATACCGATACCTTTTAACGCATTCGTAGAAGATGAAGACGGTCGACCGATAGGACATATTGATGGATATTTGTTAGATAATGATCCGGACTTCTTTTACAAGTGCGATAATGAGTCCGGTGATATCGCCGCAATAGCAGAAGCGATCTGTAATGAAGATGGAATGGTTGACATGCTCGAAGAAGATGACAAAGTATTTATTCTTGACAGAATAGTAATTGAGGAATCACATTCTGGATTAGGGATTGGTTCAAATATCATGAAAAATTTGCCTTACATACTTCTAAATCAGCTAGAATGCTTTACTACTGTTTTTCTTTGTGCGAGTGATTTCGAGACGGCAGGCAAATTCGGCTTTGAATCGCAAGAGTATAAAGAGATGGTACAGACAAGCTAATCAAGTTTTATGAAAAATGTGGATATCAAGTTGTAAAAAATGGCGTAATGTTCATGTTGTTTTAAAGTATTATTTGTAAGCCTAGTCATAACCACCGGCCGTGCAGGTGGCTTGCACTGCCCCCTTAGGGCATAACGCTGGCTGGGTCTATAGACCCGCCGAAAGGTTCGCCAACCGCGAAGCTTTCACCGGCGAGCCCCTAAAGGGGCTTTGCTATTTGCCTTCTTTTGCCTGCTCACCCGTAAACGGGTCTATATATTCTTTAATGCTCAACTGTTCACTTGTCACATCCTCGTGCAACTGATTTCGGATGTATTCAGCTATCTCCTTCTTATTCCGCCCAACTGTATCCACATAGTACCCTCTACACCAGAAGTGCCTATTCCCGTACTTGTACTTCATGTTCGCATACTTCTCGAATATCATTAGACTGCTTTTTCCCTTTAAGTATCCCATTATTTGCGATACGCTGTACTTTGGCGGTATTGACACCAGCATATGTATGTGGTCTTTGCATGCTTCTGCCTCCAGTATTTCTACTTGCTTATATGCACACAATTTCCTCAACATTATTCCTATGTCTACCTTTATCTTTCCGTAGATTACCTGCCTCCGGTATTTTGGTGCAAATACTATGTGATATTTGCAATTCCACTTCGTGTGTGCTAAACTGTTTGTGTCAAGTTTCACGACTTGATTCCTCCTTTGTTTTTAGTGGGGTTGGCGAACCTTTCACTATTTTACACAAAGGAGGATGTTTTTTCTACTCATAGCTAAAGCTTTTTTATTCACACCAGCACTGCCGGTGGTTGTCGGTTTACAAAAAAACAAAAAGCTGCTGAGCATTTTACGCTCAGTAGCTTTTTGCTTTGTAAAGGAGGTCCTCATGGATAACCCAGATGAAAATATCATTAGATTCCAAGACATCACAAAATATAAAGTTGGAGCTGTTACATATGATGTGACGGCTCATTTTAATGATGAGGGAGAAATGTTGAAATTAAAAATTTCCTCCCTGCTCACTGAAAAAATTCGCAAATCAGAAATATCAAAAAGTTGTAAACAGCCATAGTAATGCGGTATAATAATATATGACATTGCTTATTTGGCTGCAAGGAAGGAGGATATATGATACAGCCAAATATAGTTTTACAGGAAGAGAAAACCACTGCATTGTACTTACGTTTATCACGTGATGATGAGCAAGAAGGTGAAAGCAACAGCATTTCCAATCAAAAGACCCTCTTAACGGACTATGCAAAGCGTAATAAATTCCGCAATATCAAGACCTTTGTCGACGATGGCGTTTCCGGCGTTACACTTAATCGAGATGGTTTTAAAAAGCTGATGGAGCAGGTTGAAGCCGATCAGGTATCTACGTTAATCGTAAAGGATATGTCACGGCTCGGCAGGAACTGTCTTGAGGTCGGACAACTTACTGAAACTGTTTTCCCAATGCACGATGTTCGTTTCATTGCGATAAATGACGGCGTGGACAGCGAAAAAGGTGAAGACGATTTCATCACTCCGTTCCGCAACATAATGAACGAATGGTATGCGAATGAGCCGGAAGATGCGTTCCACCTTGAGGACCAAAAGTAATCAGGGTTATGCCATCGGACACCCGCCACTGGGGTACAAATATGATACAGTTGATTCTAAACGGTGGGTGGTTGATACTGAAGGAGCTGAAATTGTACAGCGTATTTTTTCATTGCGGCAGGAAGGCACAAGCATCAATGACATTGCAAAAATACTGAAACGGGACAAAGTTTTGATTCCATCGGTTTACGCACAGAAAAAAGGCTTTAAAAATCCTCAGAAAAGAGGTATGCGCGGCGATTACCTGTGGGATCACAGTATAGTACGAAATATTTTGATGAATCAAGCATATGTCGGCGATGTTGTTAACTTCAAAACTTATAGCAAATCCTTCAAGCTTAAAGAGCGGTTGAATAATCCGAAGGAAAACTGGGAAGTTCACGAGAATGTCCATGAGCCAATTATTCAGCGTTCGGTATGGGAAGGCATTCAGAAAACTTTTGGAGACACCAAGTACCGTAAGCCAAAGCATGTGGAAAAGAATATGTTTGCGGGATTATTGAGTTGTTCAGACTGTGGTGCCAATCTCAATTACAAGTATACTCACGATAATCCTGACAATCATTACTTTTCCTGCCGCAACAAGAGAGCAAACAAAGGCCTGTGCGGCAAGACACATCATATCCGCGTGGACACCATTACTGATATCGTAACGCAGCATCTTTCCGGCATAGTTCGTTTCGCGGAGCTATTTGAAGATGAGTTTGTAAAGCTGGTAGTAGATGAGCATTACAAGCAGATTCAATTTCAGCAGCGGCGTAATCAGGATGCTCTGCAAACTGCTTTAGCCAGAGAAAAAGAAGTTGATGTGCTCTATGAGAAACTTTTTGAGGAAAAAAATCCTCGGAAATCTGACCGAAGACCGCTTCAAAAAGCTGTCATATAAGTATGAGGATGAACAGTCAGAGCTGAAGCAGAAAATCAAGCATCTGAAAAAAATGGTCTCGGAAGAAAAACAACATGAAATGAACGCCGATGGGTTCTTGCAGATGGTTAGGAAGTATACGGACATTAAAGAATTAACCCCGAAAATTCTACATAACTTCATTGATAAAATCGTAGTTCATCACAAGGAAAACCTGTTTGGAAAGATGGTGCAGAAAGTGGAAATCTATTACAAAATGATTGGATATGTTGAATTGCCGGCGATGAGTGAACGAGAGAAAGAATCCTATATGAAAAGCTTTGGTCGCGAAATAGAGCAGGGCGCATAGGAATCGTAGCACAGAAAAATACCCACAAGAGAACTCAAGTCCCTTATGGGTATTCGTACTGGTGCGGCTGACAAGACTTGAACTTGCACGAGATTGCTCCCACTAGCCCCTCAAGCTAGCGTGTCTGCCGATTCCACCACAGCCGCAT
>JGI994J12354_10001981_pt1 | contig 20478 bp, 16 predicted proteins | sample IntmicLarv3ML3BL_FD_12354 | JGI IMG/M metagenome (IMG submission 12354)
ACGGGAATTTCCGGGGAATCGGCGGACGGGGAAAACGACTCCGGGTCGGGCGCGTCGACGCGGTCGTCCACCCGCAGGAACTCGGCTATATACCGCCCAAAATTCCCGAAGCTCACTTCCTCGTTCAGAAGAAAGTCATACCGCCGTCTGACCTCCTCATATTCCGGCGGAAAGCTGTTTTTCAAAACCACAGCGCTCACAATCAGCAGGCAGCTGAGCACGATCTGGAATCCAACCACTGTGCCGTTCCCTTTTTTCGCCGATTTTTTGGGCTGTTCCCCGCTCTCTTCCTGCCGCTTTTTTTCGGTCGGCTTTTCTCTGCGTTCCCTGTTCATTCGCACCCCTCCTTTTTTCACCTATATGAAGGAGCGCTCCCTTTCATGCCAAAACAAAACGGCGGCCTCCCTTAGGCAGGGGCGCATAAGGAAGTAATTCAGTTGTAACCGGCGTGGCGTATGCTACGCCGGCTATGCTATGTCCTCTTGGTTTGTTTTTGCACCGTGTATCGGTATGCGGATTTTGCCTACATAAGTAAAGAACACTTCGAGGGTAACATGCTTACGACTATATCGCTTCTCGGGACTATGCACTACAACTTTAGCAATGAGTTCATTAACCAGTGTTGGTGTAAGCTCTGTGATGTTTGCATATTTTTCAGCCAGCACGAAAAACTTGTCCAAGTCCACCATCTGAGCAGAATCATTTTCAATCTCTTGTTCCAGCTTTGCGGTAAGGACTGCCAACTCCTCCAGCTCTCGTTCATACTCCGTTGAAAGTTTTAAATATCGAGCCTCCGACAGCTTTTTGAGAACGTGATCTTCATAACTCCGTTGCGCCAACATATCGAGATCAGCCATCCGCTTTTGTGCTTCAGATAAAACCTTGCGTTTTTGAGCAAGATCTGCTTTTCGGACAGCGGTATCCTGCTGTAATAATTTCTGTTGGAAATCTTCTCGAAATAAGCGAACATAGGTCATCGTCATCTGGATACACCTAAGCACCTGTTCTTTCAATGTCTGCTCCCGAATGAAATGGATTTTGCAAGAACCCGTATTGCTCTTGTAGTTTGAGCAAACAAAATTGTCTTGGCTGTCATCCTCTTTGTAAGAACGGCAAGTACGAAAGTGTAGCTTCGCTCCACAATCGGCGCAACATACAAGACCCGAAAAGAGGCTGGTTTTGCCGAATTTCGTAAGGCGACGCTTATTCTCTCGAAGCTTCTGTACACGCTCCCATTGCCCTTTTTCAATGATGGCAGGTTGAGTGTTCTCGAAAATGAGCCAATCTTCTTTAGGTGTCTCCATACGCTTTTTGAATTTCAGAGATTTCGTATAAGTCTTGAAATTCACGGTACAACCCAGATACTCCATTCGCTCCAATATATTGACAACAGCACTGTCGCTCCACTTGTAAATATTTTCTGGCAGCGGGTTTCCTCTTTGTTTTGCATTGTAAGCAGTAACCGTCAATACTTTCTCATTCGTGAGGACTTTTGCTATCTGCATAGGGCCTTTTCCAGCAATGCATAAATCAAAGATGCGTTTTACGATTGGAGCCGCTTCTTCATCCACAACCCACTTCTTCCGGTCAGTTTCGTCTTTTTTGTATCCGAATGGCGGACTCGAGGCAATATGCTCTCCAGCCTGTCCTCGGATCTTGTTTACAGCACGGATTTTCTTGCTCGTATCTTTTGCAAAATAATCATTAAACACGTTTTTGAAAACCGCAAAGTCATTTTCTCCCTTAGCACTGTCCACGTCGTCATTGATGGCAACAAAGCGCACATCGTACGCAGGGAAAATGAACTCCTGCAATCGTCCCATGAAGGAATACTCTCGTCCGAGGCGGCTTAAATCTTTAACAATCAAAGCCGAAACATTGTAATCCTCAATTTCCTTCATCATTTCCTGAAAACCGGGACGGTTCCAGTTTGTGCCGGAATATCCGTCATCCACAAAAAAGATAGTGTTTTTCAGGTTGTTGTCGGTTGCGAATTTACTTAAAAGGGATTTCTGATTTGTTATCGAATTGCTCTCTCCGTCCAGCGTATCATCTTGGCTGAGACGGCAGTATAGAGCGGTTATTTTACTTGGCTGCTGCATCGTTTTCTCCTTTCCACCCCTTTCGCCAAAAGGGGGTTCACAGCCAAGTGAACGGTAAGTATAGTATACCGCATTTTGGCTCGATTGTGGATCCCCTTTTTACGAAAAAGATTAGTCTTTTGGCAATTCACTTGCCATAATCCGGCGTAGCTTGCTCACAATATCTTCCGCCCCCTCATCGGCGTAGTGCGGAATGACATGATAAGTTGTTCCACGGACTGTTTCAGAAAAACCCTCTTGTGGCAGCTCAAATACAAATTCTCCATCAGTATAACGGGAAAGCACTCGTTCCAATGCCTCCGCACTAACCCATTCAGGAAATAGATTGGATGGATTTTCTTTCAATAGATTCACCTCCGCAAATATTTGCTCTCTTTGAAATATAGATTGGACATTCGATAATCTCTGCTCGAAAACTCTGTTTGCACACAAACCGACATTTTCGGCAAAATGCATTGTATGTAATTCGGTTGCGGTCATTCAGGAAAAACGACCACTCTAACTTGCGTTTTTTGCTTATTCGCGGCAAATCGCTTCCTCCTCATTTTTCTGTATGATTTCGGTATCATTTTGACTATTTTTTTGTCTTGTATGGCGCTAAAATTTCAAAGTAGTGTAAACACACACACCCTCTAATTTAGATGAGAATGTAATGATTAGGGTAGAAATAGTTATCGTTCTTGTCCCTGTTTTTGCTGTCTGACGGGCGGTTTTCGGACTTGTTCGACCTGTCTGCGAATACTCTCAACCTGTTTAACTTCTTCGCGTGCCGCTTTCAGCTCGCTGTAATGCGAATCCCGACTGAATGAAAGCTGGTTGAGCTCTCGCTTCCAAGTATTGAAAGATGCTTTTTTGTCGGGCAAAAGTGATTTGAGTTTTTTATCAGCCGCTCCATATCGGATAAGTTCGGCAGTATGCGTATCATAATACCGCTGCTTGTCCGCTCTATTTTTCTTTTGGCGGTATTGCTCATATATAGGTCGTGTTTCTTGATATACAGAAGCGGAATCAATCAGTTCACGCAAAGATTTCATGCGGTGCTCATTCTGCTTTAGGTTATGTGTTATGGCTCCGACTTTTTTATGAACACCAAAAAGGTGCTGTTGCAATTGCTCCCATGTAGAAATTTGATTTGATTCTAGATAAACAATATCATTGGTAAGATTTTTCAAATCCGAAGCATCAGCCCTTTCCTCTCGTTCAGATTTATACTGTTGCAATAAATCCATCAAGGTTGGCGGTTGCGGTTCTGCAATATCCGATTTGGAAACTGCTTCCTTTAGCCATGAAGTAAGCTGACGGATTTTGGCTTTCAGTTCTCGTATCAGGCGGTTGTCCTGCCGGATTATACGATTCAGATTTCCTTTTTCAGTAAGAATCCCTCGCTTCTCCATCTGCGATGCTGCAACACCTAAATGGACAGTCGGAATTTGTGGGGCGCCCTGCCGCTCATACGAACGATGGTCAATTTTTTTCGGAATATGATTTTCCGCCAGAGTGCGATTAGTTAAATCTGCCCATGCCTTCCGCCATTCCTCAGCCTTTGTCTGCTCATTCCAATCGGTGGTAGGGACAGTGCCGCATTTGTATTGCTTTTTCTTCGGGTCATAGATTTTTTCACCATTGTTATCCAGCACATATTCTTTTTTCTGCTTATCGCCCCAAGAACCATCTTTGTTTAGCGGTCGCATGGTTAGCAAAATATGTGCATGAGTATTTTGCTGTTTTCCCTTAGGGTCGTGAATAGAAAAATCTGCACACATACCCACATCAACAAAAGTTTGCTGGCAATAGTTCTGCACCAACTTTATTTGCTCCGCTCTGTTGAGTTCATTTGGCAGAGCGATTTCAATTTCACGGGCAAGCTGGGCGCGGCTGTGCTTCTCAATTTTCTCTACTGAGTTCCAAAGTGTGGAGCGGTCTGAAAGCTCCGCAGGTGCATGAGGCGGAAGCATAATCTCACTGTGAACAACGCCGCCTTTTCGAGTGTAATCGTGAACTATTCCGTCATATTCGTTAATCATCTTTTCTCCACTACGATAGGCAGCAGCGGCAACCGCCGATTTGCCTTGACTTCGTTTGACGAGCTTTATGCTCAAATGGTAAATCGCCAAGGCATCACCTCCGGAACAGGCGGTTTACAGACTTGTGGACAGTGAATAATCACCGCAGAGATTGTTTGCTGGCAGCAAGTGCGCAAGGGGTTTGGGGAATGCAGTTCCCCATCACAAAACGAAAGTTTTGTATAAGCACGCTGCAAGCGCCCTCGGAGAGAGCCTGCCCGGCTTCGGGCCGCACATACCATCGAAGGTGGTATATAAGTGCGCCCTTCGTTCCTCAGGGAACCATCCCATTGTAGTTCTGCCTCCACAAATACTGCTTTACGTTATCAGAATCCAGCGCAATAACAAGCAGCTCTCGCACCTGCTCATTGCTTAATTGATCCAACCCATACACAAGGCTTTCCAGTATCGCACCACGCTCAATCAGGCGATGGGTACGATCTCGGCGCTCAACATCATGCTTCCGGTTCTCCAGAATCTTCAATCGGTTTTCAGTCTGCTGTAGTTCTTTCTTGGTTGTTTCCAGTTGCTCATGAATCGACTGTGGCATAGGTATCCTCCTTCGATAGATGTAATTTGACATATGGTATATCATCAACCAAAGAATAGCTTGAATTAATGCAAAAATCAATAGACGTGAACTAAATATTATGATATACTCTATTTGCGCGATTGTTACTTCTATCCAAGAAAATTTTTGGGGAGCGAAATGCTATGGATACTTTTCAGGCCATGTTCTGGGATACAAAGGTTTATCTAAATAAAAAACACCAGTATCTCAATAATGAAATACTGGTGCATTATTTGAATCTGGATTCCGATGAGCTTGCGCAGATATACGATGATCTTCGCTATGCAATTAATCGCATTTCTCTTACTTCATTTCTATCTAAACGAGAAGCAGCGCAGGATTATGGCGGATGGGTGCAGAGCACACAGAAAATGCTAAATCGAATTGACGCGATATATCTTTTGCTACCGCCATATAGCGATTGCAAGGATGAACGAAAAGATTATGGCGAGCAGCTGTACAAGTGTCTGAACCGCCACTCTGATTTATTTGAGAATGGATTGGATGAGAGAGAAACTCTTTGGTATCCAGACAATAATGAATATGGATATCTCAGCTATGACGAAAAAGGAAGGGAAACATTTTTCATAACCCACTTTGATCCGACTCCCATGCTAGAGATGTGGGAGAATAAGGCTAATCTCGATGATTTGCAGGAGGACATAACAGCGGCGAATGATGACATCCGAAATTCAGTAACACCCTATCTGTATTTACTGGAAGATTTGCTGCGGGTAAAATTCGTTTATGCCAAACTTTTGGATGAATTTCTGCATATTCGTCATGCTTTTCTGGATGAGCATGAAGTTGCAGAGCAATTTGAAAAATATCTGTTGACGGAAAAAGTGGCGAGCAAAGATTATAAACGGCTTGGCACAGCCGAGCCACAGGCAGTTTCTAATGAGGTGTTCCGAGCAGAAAATGGCAAGCCCATCCTCTGCGGCAGTTACACATTCGACAGGCTGGGAGCATTCCTCTATATGGATTTTTTCAGAGGGATAACGAACAACTACATCCCGAAAAAATGTGGCAACTGTGGCAAATGGTTCCTGCTGCCTTTTGGTAAATACTCTGACTATTGCGATAACCCGTTACCGAGAGATTCTTCAAAGACTTGTCGCGATGTGAGCGCACGGAAGAAGTATGATGAAAAGTGCAAGACCGATCCCGTGTGGCTTACTTATAACCGAGCGTACAAGGCGCACTATGCCCGGTATATGAAGAAGAAAATGACTAACGTCGAGTTTGAAAAATGGGGTACATATGCTATTGAACTCCGTGAAAAAATGCTGGCGAATGAACTGCAATTCAAGGACTACGAGACGCGAATAAAAGAGTAGTGTCGAATCATTTTTTCGACTTATCGAAAAAGCATGTCACAATTAGCATTGTTATGATATAATGGTTTTATCTGATTGACAGAAGCATTTTTCGAGGTGAAATATGAGTGTATCATACAAAAGACTTTGGAAACTTTTAATAGACAAAGAAATTAGCAAAAGTGAAATGCGAACGAGTGCAGGTATTGCAGCCAGCACTGTTTCCCGGATGAACAAAAATGAATATATATCGCTAGAAGTTTTAGAAAAAATCTGTATCGCACTTGATTGCGACTTTGGCGATATTATTGAAATAGACAAAAATGAGTGAATACTTTACACTTCAATCCGGATATTTTCTTACAGAATAACTTCCGATAGTTTTGTATTATCGGAACATTGGAGGGACGGCATATGACACCTGAAGCTGAGGCTCATGTGATTATAGACAAGATGCTCACAGATGTGGGATATATATTGCAAGACATGAAAGAGTCTAACTGCCCTGCTGGTAAGGAGGGTCCTTGTGTCTAATATTTCAAAGCAAAAAAGAGAAGCCCTTGTTTCAAAAATTAGGGCTATTTATTCGTATATTGAGAAGGCTGAGCAGGATGAAAATACAGGGAATCTTCTTACATATCTATCCGAGTTGGAAAAAGAAATTAATTTTAAAAAATATGGACTCGTTTTTGAAGAACACCGCGAGGGTATTGATGAATTACTGGACACCCATCTCCCAGTTTTATTAGAAACTCCAGATTTATTTGTTGACAATGGAGGAAAGATAAATTTTCTTATTGAAGGCGACAATTTGGCAGCGTTAAAGATATTAAAAAAAACACATACAAGAAAAATCAATATAATCTATATCGATCCTCCATACAATACAGGAGGCAATGACTTTGTTTATAATGATAGTATTATTGATTCCGAGGATTCATTTAGACACTCAAAATGGTTATCCTTTATGAGTGAACGTCTTATCATTGCAAAACAACTATTGCACGATACTGGCGTCATTTTCATTAGCATTGGTGAACATGAACTTGCTTCTCTAAAGCTTCTTTGCGATTGTATTATGGGCGAAGAAAACAATGTGACAATATTTTCCCGCCAAATGAAATCTGGAGGAGCAAAAGGAAAATATTATACGCCAAGCATTGATTACATTTTGGTTTATGCTAAGGACATTTCGAAACTGCCGCATTTTCGGGCAGTAATGACACAAAAACAGATCAATACATTTTACAATAAAATTGAAGTCGAAGGGCCTAGAAGCGGCGAAAGATACGGAGAAGAGCGCTTATTTAAAGCAAGTCTGGATGCACGACCCAATCAAAGGTACTATATAAAATGTCCTGATGGTTCTTACGTAATTCCGCCAGGAAAACATTTTCCCGCCATTGTTGATGAAGGCGAATTTATCATTCCAACAGATGAAGACAAAGTATGGAAGTGGATTTATTCCCGCTATAAATCCGAGCTTGAAAAAGGTAATATTGTATTTAAGCGTACAAAAACATCTGGATTAGTTGATGAAAACGGAAACAAAAGCAATTGGAATATATACAATAAATTATGGCTTGCAGAGCAACAATCAAAAGGCGTAGTTCCATCAAATTTTATTCAAGAATTTGAAAATAGGCAGAGTGCTGCCGAATTGAAGAAGCTAGGTATTAATTTTACGTATGCCAAACCTACAAACCTCATTAAATATTTAATTACAATTGCAAACCAAAATAAAGATTGTATTGTTTTGGATTTTTTTGCGGGGAGTGGTACAACAGGTCATGCAGTTATGAGCCTTAATTCAGAAGACTTACACAATAGCAGTTTTATTCTTTGCACCAATAATGAAAACAATATCTGTCGTGAGGTTACATACAGGCGAATCCAAAGAGTTATTGAACACAATAATTACGAAGCCTCCCTCAAGTATTACAAAATCGAATACATGCCCATTGATAAAAAAATGTATTATGAATATGCGGATGAACTTTTGCATTACATCCGTGAACTTGTGGAATTAGAGAATGGTATCAATTTCATAGGGAATGTCGAGATTGCCATTGTGTTAACAGATGAGGAATTAGAAGTATTCATCTCCAACCTTGACGATTTTGGTAAATGTAAAAAACTCTATCTTGGACACAATGTTCTTCTTAGCGGAATGCAGGAAGCAATGATTAAAAAAGGTGGCATAACTGTGAATATCATACCGGACTACTACTATCAGGAATTGGGGGGCTGAACCATGAATATAACCCTTGCTAATTTTCAGTTGAAAGCCATCGCCAACTTGATGGAAGGGATGCTTTCTGATAAACGCGAAATTATTTTGAAGAGCTGTACTGGTAGCGGAAAAACAATTATACTCACTCATTTTATGGATGAGTATGGAAAGTGTACACCGAACACGGTATTTATTTGGCTCACACCCGGAAAAGGCAGTCTGGAAGAGCAAAGTAAAGAAAAAATGGATCGATATATTCATGGGTCACAAACAAAACTTCTGTATGAGATAATGACTAACGGGTTTGAATCCGGAGATGCTTGCTTCATCAATTGGGAAAAGCTCACAAAGAAAGGCAACACTGCTCTCCGTGATAGCGAACAGACTAATTTCATTGAACATATACAGAGGGCAATTAGGAATAACCTACACTTTGTGATTATTGTCGATGAGTCACACCAGAATGATACTATTAAAGCAGACGAGATAATTGAGTATTTTCAGACGCCAAAGATTATCCGTTGTTCCGCTACACCCAAAGGCTACAAAAATGCTTTTGAAGTCATCGTGCTGGAAGAGGATGTTATTGCTGAGGGTTTAATAAAAAGAGTTCTAATCATTAATGAGAATTTCGATCAAAACATTAATATTGACAATCAAGTCGAGTATTTGTTGGAGAAGGCTTTAAACAAACAACGAGAACTCCATGCAGCCTATCTTAACTTTGATATCGATGTGAACCCCTTAATTATCGTACAGCTTCCAAATCGATCTGATGTGTTGTTGGATCAAGTTGAGCGTTATTTGGAAATGCAAGGAATTTCTTATGCAAACCAGCAACTTGCTATTTGGCTTGCTGACAAAAAAGATAATCTTGAAGAAATTTCTGAACTTAATGCGCGCCCGGTTATTGTTATCATTAAACAGGCAATCGCTACCGGCTGGGATTGCCCTCGCGCCCAAATCCTGGTTAAACTCCGCGACAATATGAGTGAAACGTTCGAAATCCAAACTATTGGACGTATTCGACGTATGCCAGAAGCTAAGCACTACGAAAATGATTTGCTGGATAGTTGCTACCTTTACACTTTGGACGAAAAATTCACTGAGAGTGTAAAAATGAGCCTAGGCAAAAATGCGCTGGATGCAGTTAAGATATTTCTGAAGCCACAGTATGGGGGAATTACTCTTATCACAGAATTTAAGACGAATGTAGCATTTCCGAGAGATGCCGTGCTTGCTTTGAGAGTCATTACAAAATTTTTCGAAAGCAAATACCACACCTCTGATAAAATATTGGAAAATAAGACACGGTTGGAAACCGCAGGGTATACTTTTTCAGCTGATGTGGTTGATTACACGGTATCAGGCTCTGTGTCCACGTTGACGAAAGATCAGTTTGAAGGATTAAATGAGATTAATATTCATGAAACACTAGATACTCATAAACATGGACATGAATTTCACCATTGTGCAGCAGAGATTGGGCTTAAAATCAACCTAACTTATAACAACATCCGTCTCATTCTTCAACGCCTATTTTGCGTCAGCTCGAACTATTCAAATAAGATTTTGTTACTAGATGTACGAGATTTTTATGCTTTTGTTATCAATAACAAAAACCGTATCAGACACGACATTGTTGAGGCAATGTCGAGCGAAACAGGGCAAATTAGCCCTGCGGTGCAAGCCATCACAGAGAAGCCCATTGGCTTCCCAACGGATTCACTATTTACCTACAACAGTGAATTGAAATCTCAAGAAGTGTTCGACAAATATGTTTACAAAGGATATTTATCCTCTGCTGAACCACGCTCTACTTCGGAGAAATTATTTGAACGCTTCTGTCAAACACATCCCACTGTCGCATGGTTTTATAAAAACGGGGATAAGGGAATGGAGTATTTTTCAATAGTCTATTCTGATAACTTTGGGAAGCAAAAATCCTTTTATCCCGACTACATTATTGGCACACTCAACGGGGAAATTTGGATTATTGAAACAAAGGGTGGTTTTAATAAATATGGTGAAAGTGAAGATATAGATGCATTCACTCCGAAAAAGTTTGCTGTTCTCGTGGGTTATGTTGAAAAATATAAGGTAAAATATAACTTGCGCGGAGGCATCGTAAGACAAGATAAGCAGACAACAGAACTCTGCATTTGCACGGATGCATACAATGATGACATTAACAGTGACTCATGGAAGTTACTGAAAGAGACATTGTAAATAGAGGAAGGGAGGATAAACATGGCTAGTATTGAAGTGATTACAAAGCACGTGAAAATAGGTTTTAATTATATGTCTGTTCAACGAAAAAAGCGTGCTGGGGATCTAACGCCATACGAAATTTCTGTCGTTTCTGCAACTTTATACGCTATGTTTACTTCACTTATGCAAAAGGAAAGAATTGAACGAAAACATGATTTTGCATCGAAAGAAAAAACTATTTGGCTCGAAGAATTTAGTGATCTAGGCAACGGGGCTTTCGATATTGTGTTTATGTCAGCAAGATATAATCGTAGTCGAAATGTGATTAACACAGAAACAATGGAAGAGAAAGGAATGCTCAAGCAGCCGGAAGATGGCGATGAAGAGAAAACTCATTTTTGTATTCGCCTTAATCCTGGCCAAGATCGTTTTCTCACAGTTAACGAACAAAATTTTGATGGAGTTACAGTTAACGAAATCCAATGGTACTTAAACCAGCAGTTAGAGGCATATCAGATCGAAACTGCAGCGGATTGCCTTTATTCGGTGGATTTTGAAATTGTTCTGAGTAGGGATTTCTTAACTGAATTGCGGAAAATGAAAAAGATAAACTTCCTCACGCTGACTATTGATAAGACCGATCCTTTATGCAATGACTTTTTGCGATTAGCCGGACGCGATGGTGTTCGAGATACGGTCGAAATATGCTTACATAAAAAACGAGGAAAGGGCAATGATATCCCATTCGACCTCATAGAAGAGTATTTCAATGACACTGGTGCTTTAAAGCGGATTCGAAAAATATCAGTACAAGGGTCAAGTGTCGCTGGAAGCCTGAAAATCGATACAGACTCTATTCAACTAAAGCATGGGATAGAAGTGAGGGCTATTGGCACAACCAACGAGGTTGATAGTTCCGACTTTTTTTCTCAGATAAAGAATGTTACCTCTCAAATTGGAGGATAATTCAATGAAATCGATCATTTTTTCTGCAACTGGCGATTACTTTTCAACTCGCCCATTGAAAAAACATACTGTAAAGGTAATGGTGGCAGGGATTCCAGCGATTATAATTTGGCTAGTTTTAAAGTTCGTTTGCACAAACCCCACGATAAAAACCGAAGAAATATTCAATAGTTTTGTCAATGTTCAAATTAGTGCCATCGCTATTTTAATCTCATTTTCTATCGCAATCATTACAATAATGGTATCTGCCGATAACGACAACATAAAAAAGATAAAGGCAACTCCATCTACCGAATGTAAAAAACTCAAGCGGACAGGCGAAATAATGAATCTATTTCAGGTTCTCCTTTCAAATATTACCTATAATATTTTTGTGGAAGCAACATATCTAATCTTATTGATTTTATGCGTCTTTCTTCAAATGTTCATTCAAGAAAGTCAAATTAAAATCCTTATGGGGATATGCATTTTCTTTGTTATTCATATCTTCCACGTTCTGTTGGAGTCGGTCGGACAAATGTATTTGACATTTTGGAAAAATTAAAATTCTAAACTTTATTATCTGAGGAGGGAGGATTCTCGGTGAGATTAATAATTGAAAATATACCTTATCAACTATTTGGTTATAGCATAGCGTTTGAAAGAATACGCATGTCCGATACAAAAACACCATACACTTCCCTTGCTGCATTTGATTGTCTGAAGGCAGCGTTTACTATGGTTAGTAGTGGTAGTACCTATGACAAAGAGTTGCTTATTCTTTCAGAATATAACATTGATAGCATTAAGATATTCTCCATCTCAAAACTAGAGAATGGTTTTGGAATAGAAATAGTAAAAACCGACCATTCCCTCCGTGGAAAGATAATAATGACTTTTGCAATAGACAATTCATCTGATTCAATTGTATTGCAGCAGATGGGTTCCAAAAGCCTTTTTTCAAGAAAAGTTATAGAAGAGTTAATTAATTCTATTCTCGATGTTTTTAGTCTGATCTCAAAAGAAGAAGATTTTTTTCAGAGCACTGTTCAGAATATGCCATATTCTAAGCAGACAAAATACATGCAACAACTTAGCGATAAACTTATCAGTGAAATAGAAAAATACTTTTCACGAGACTACATTCAGTTGAATCTTTTTCAAGACAGTATCAATACTATTGAATATGATAATTCGGGAGGCGAAAGATATTCGGCAAGTGTTTTCAGCGAATTTGAGGTTAATCATTTTTTGCTGGATACTAGGGCTAAAGAATTGATGGACATATATTCAAGGCTAGAAACTGTGATGCCCAAAGAAACGGTGCTGTTTTCAGAATTGCCTTTAGAAAAGGCTCTGGTGTGTGAGATGATTAGTTCAGCACTATGCCATCAAATGAATTGGGATTTTCTTCGGAATGCAATCTTGAAAAAGACACTAGAGAATCCGGATTGGCTAAATCCTATAGATCTTATTTCCGCGAGAGCAGAAACTATAAATGATTTATTAAATGGATATAGTAGAGCTGATAGAATAAGGGCTCAAGAGAGAGCGGAACTTTTACAAATGATAGGAACAAACTTTGCGCATTTAAAGAATCTCAGTGAAATATTTGTCAATCCAGATGGGTCGCCCTTAGTTTCGGAAAATATTCGGGAATCATTGCTAACTTGTACTGTGTTTTCAAGTGATCCCATCGAAAAAAAATTGCAGCTACTTTTGCAAAAATTATGTGCTTATTCTGGATTCGAAAATATGGGAAATTTTTGCCAGCCAACCATAGACTATCATTTAATTCGAAGTTTTCTCAGAAGAGGATTCCTTTTACCCAAATCGAAAAAGGCGCAAGATATTATCACAAGTAATACAATAAGAGAAGAGCGAACTGTTGGCGCCATTCGCAAACACTGTGCCGATATAGTGGTTTTGCTGAGTAGCATAACGCAATTGAGCATATCAACCGTTAACAACATAGAGTGGTGGATAGGGCGGACTATATGTGATGACAATACGCCCGACTGCTTACTTGAAATAGGGGAATCCGCGTGGTTAAGACAAAGCTTCATGCAATGTCCATTTAGATCACTTTGTGGTCACGATTCATTTCTGGCGATGGCTCCCAATTACGCAGGAAATAGCTATTAAAAGGAGATCGATTTTATGAGTAGCAAAATATCAATTCTTGGATATGATTTGCTTGGTCAAGACGGTGTAGATGGTATTCGTTATGCTTGGAGTTGCGTTGGAAATAATCAATTACTTGAAAGTGCGGCTTTTCCGCAGCATCGCAAAGGTGTACTTGATGATATCTGTGGATACACTACGTCAGTAAGCATGGGGTGCATTCTCACGCAATTAAATCTTGCTTGCAAGTTTTGTCGCACTGGGGCTGAACTTTCATTCTATGGAAACCTTTCGGCTTCTGACATCGCTAAGCAAAATGTTTTCATGGTACTATCTGACATAAATTGCAGCAATCATAGAGAATACCAACATCACCAGCGAGAGTTTGCTTATATGGGGCAAGGAGAACCGGGCTATTCCTACGTTCAGATTCGTGAAGCAATAGAGTTGACAAATATTGTTATGAATAAGTTAGATCAGAGTGTCTACAGGCACATTATATCAACAGCAGGCGTTCCAGAGATGATTAAGAACTTTAAAGAAGATATACAGTGTCAATATTATACCGAGCGGGTAACTCTTCATTTTTCCCTTCATGCAACTGAACACAGAAAGGAAATTATGCCTATTGATGGTGAATACTCATATAGAACTGTTCTAGAAGCATTAAAAGATATTCGTTCACTTACCGGAGAAAAACCATGTATAGGAATATTGCTTTTTAGCGAATTTGCCTCTTGCTCTGCAGTGAATCCATACTCAAATGACTTAATGCAAATAAAAAAGATACTAGGCGAACTTTCACCGAGAGATTTTCGTTTGAGTTTTTGCGAATTTAACATCCCATCTGATGTTGATAATCCGTCTATTTATGATTATTCTAGAGCACAACAAGCTTTTGATTATGCATTAAACGCAGGATTCGATGCAAAGTTATTTTCTTCTTTTGGGCGCAATGAATCAACAGCATGTGGTATGTTAAGCGGTAAAAATGCAAAAAATGCTGCAGGTGCTAAATGGACAAGATTGGAATCGGAAGCCGAGATTCTTGTGTCAGAAGCTAAAAGCCTATTAAGAAGAAGGGGGGCCTGAGACATGGAACATAAGGATTTTTTTATAAGCTATAATAAAAACGATACTGATTGGGCGACATGGATTGCTTCCATTCTTGAGGGCAATAACTACTCCGTTTATTTACAACATTGGGACATTCGTCCCGGAGACGATTTTATAGATAAGATGGACGCATTTCTAAAGCACACTACTAAATTCATGCCTATTCTGTCGTCGACTTACATGGATTCACCATATTGCAAAGCAGAATGGAACCCGGCTCTTGCAGCAGCAATATCAAACAAGGGAGCCTCCTTTATTCCTGTGCGCGTCTCAGATATTTCTCCAGAGGGACTTTTGAAAACGAGAGTATATATTGACCTTGTAGGTCTTGACGAAGACAATGCCACACACTCTCTGTTGTCTGGTTTAAACCCAATTGAACGCAAACACAGCGGAGGGTTTCCAGGAAGTAAGAAAAAAATCGAAAAAACTGTTGAAGAAAATGCTCCATATCCAGCAACAATCATTAAGGGCAGAGGAGATGGCACAATGTTCAAATGGGTACATATTTCCGACTTGCATTTTCATAGCACAGATGGAGTAAATGCAGCAAAAATCAAAGAGAAACTGCCCGTTATTCTGAAGGGGATTAGTGATGTTGATGCACTATTTATAACCGGAGATTTTCGTTACGCAAAATCCAATAATACAGAAACAGCAACGCCAATTGCCTATATTTCCACACTATGTGCGGAACTACATTTGCCACTAGAACAAGTTTACTGCGTTCCGGGTAACCATGATTTAGACAGAAGTCGTCCACGGCAATACATAGTGGATGGTGTTGTTGGTGTTAATGGAAAAATTGGTGACTATGTCTCTGATCAAGGAACGATTGACCCTCAATCATTAAATGAGCTTATCAAAGGGTTTGGGTACTTTGCAGATATTGAACGAGGTTTGTACAAAACTTGCTTGCTTGGGGATGGCAATAACGGCAACATACATCGACTTGTAAAAACTCCCCAATGTAATATTGTGCTGCTTAACACTGCTATAACATCGGCTTCAGATAATGACAGGCAGAGCCTATTGCTGGGGACAAACTATTTGCGAAAAGCCCTCGACGAAATTGATGAAACTAAACCGACAATCATGCTCGGTCACCACGGCCATTCTTTCTTTGAACGTGAAGAAGCAAAAGCAATTCAACCATTATTATCTGAGAAAAAAGTTCACCTGTATCTTTGTGGTCATGAGCACGATTTGGTTAAGGAAAGTGTCTGGGACAATATACAACAATTTAGTGCGGGCTGCATTTGGGCCGATGGAAGTGTCAATATTGCAAAAGCCGGGTTTTATGTGGGTGAGATTTCTGCTGATTTCCAAGCAACGGTAACAAGTTATGAATGGCGAAAAGAGGATTTAGAGTGGCGAAAAAACAAAACGTTCCCTCCGTTTCTCCTTTTAGATCAACCAACACCCGGAACTTCTACCGAGAACAATCTCGAATTGCAAACAATACTTGATGAGACTGATCCTTTTTCAATAAATTTTGGACTTGATGGACATATTCTTCTTGGCGCGCGCGGTAAGGAGGGTATAAAATACTTTTGGCAAAAAGACGGTGACAGAGTTGAAAGTCTTGCTTTTAACAAAAGACAAAGTGAACCTCATTCTGATCCAGAAATCAGAGTGCGAGATGAGAATATTTCAGCGTATACCACATCTACGAGTCTTGGCTGTATACTTAGAGAATCAAATAAACACTGTAGATTTTGTGAAACAGGCACACGTGATTTTAGGGGAATTTTGTCTGCAGAGGAAATAGCACTTCAAAATATATTTATGGCTACTTATGATTCGAACTGTCCAAGTTTTCCCGAGGTTCGCGATCATAGCCGTGAGTTTGCTTTTATGGGGCAGGGCGAACCAGGATTTAGTTATCCTCAAATTCGAAAAGCCATTCTGCTTACAGACTGTGCCATGGAATTAATAAAGCAAAAAATATATAGATACGTGATTTCTACTTGTGGGATTCCCGATTTTGGAGATCTTCTCATTGAGGATGTAAAAAGAGGGGTGTTCAAAAATAGAATCAGTCTGCATTTTTCATTGCATGCGGTAGGCGCAGATAGAAAAGCGATTATGCCGATAGACTCTGATTTTAGATATGAACGTTTTATAAAGATTTGCGAAAAGTTTTATCGTACAGCCAAAGACACATTCGGCGGTGAGGAAAAAATCGGTGTCGGTGTGCTTGCGTTCAAAGATTTTTTACCAAGTTTATATCCGAACACAGGAACTGAAGCAGTCTCCCCCATTACTTTGACACAAAAGAAAGTAAAGGCAATATTGGATGAACTTAATCCAGAAGTATTTAGAATTGATCTTTCTGAATTTAACATAGCTCCAACAGCAACAAAATCAAGCCATAAGATGTCAAATGAAGATACAACAAAATTACGAAATTATATAGAAAGCCGTGGTTTCGAAGTTAAATTATTTTCTTCGTTTGGTATCGGAAAAGATGCAGAATGCGGATTATTAAGGTCTTCGAACTTCGGTGTCGAACCAGATGGAGCTACGACACTAATAAAACTTGAAGAAGCAAAAAAAATACTAGCTTATGCTATTGACAAAATTGATGTATGCGAATAGTCATATAGTGAGGATATCATTATGAAAATAGGCATCGTTGGTTCACATTGCGTTGGGAAAACTACGCTTGCAAAAGCACTCAGTCAACATCTATCACTTCCATTAATTGAAGAGCAGCTGCGTTCATCGCAACGACAATTTTTAGAAATTGGTTACCCAACACTTAATTCAATTATTAATACCATGTGGTATCCACATTTTGTATTTGATCTCATTCGAAGACAGATTGAATGTGAAGACAAAGAATCGGATTCATTTATTTCCGATAGAACTGTCATGGACTACTATATCTATTACCAGCACCTATCTACTGCGCCAGTATCGCAAAAAGAGATATTAAAATCGGTTGTGTCAGATCGTTTTTCTAAACAATACGATAATATAATATATTTGCCAATTGCTTTTCCGATAGTAGGTGATGGATACAGGGATACAGATTCAGATTTTAGAGAACAAATGGATGTTCACATACTTGAAGCCACAAAACATCATGAAGGCTTTTTTGCGCTGAACGCCCAAACCGTGAACGACCGAGTTGCTGAAACTTTAAATTTCCTGAAAAGACGATATGGAACCCGTTCAATCATGGAAGGTTAAGTCATTTTCACGATATTATATAAGCGATTTTTTCCACCAAAGAGTGTAGATGAAGCGAAATGGAAGAGCACCAATCCCTAATTGGGATGGTGCTCTTAATCAATCCGTTCACTTGGCATAAGGTTAATTTTCTAATCTTTCCTTATGCATCCCCGCCATTTCCGGGACGCGCCGTTTTGTCCGCCTTCCGTTTGAGATAGAGCCGCTTCTCAGCGCCGCTCCGTCCCGCACGGAAGAAAAAGTTTTCTGTTGGTGGGTACCGTACCCGTTTCTATTCCATTACGCTTCTGTTTCTGACGTGCTCCGCGACCTTGTTGCTGAGTACCGTCATTTTCAGATAGGGCATCCCATATTGGGTCTCGAACTGCGTATAATCTGAGCCGGGGTACTCTTTTGCAAAGTATTCCTCGAGGTCCTCCGAAGTGACTGTGATTCCCTCTTTTTCCGCGATGGCCTGCACAATCAACAGATAGGTGGACTCTTTCTCATTGTTGCTGCGATTTTTTTCTTTCAGCTCTTCCATCGAATTTACGCCTTCCATGGTGCTGAGGAACTCTCCCAGTTCCACCTGATACTGGGCTGCCTGCTGCTCAAAATAGTTTGCCATCATCATTTCCTGGGTCTCTACAATCACCTCCGGCAGCGACTTGACCTGTGAATTGTCGAGAAGATATTCGACCAGATAGGCGCTGACCGCGATTTTCTGCAGATCCGCGCGGATCCCATCTTTCATTTGAGCAACGGTTGTCCATCCACTTGTGGCCGACAGATTTTCCGAAACAAACGTGTCGGTCAGCTCCTGCGCCTCTGATCCCACAATATAGTTGACGGTCGTAACAAATACAGCGTCTTTTCCGTTGAGCTCCTCTACGCCGTAATCGGCGGGGAAGGTGACGTTCACATCAAAGGTATCGCCCGGCTTGTGTCCAATCACTTGATCAAGAAAATCGTCGATAAAGCTTGTAACCCCGATTTCGACCTCCGCACCGGCTCCGTTCGTGCTGCCGCCTTCGAACTCGACGCCGCCCACGCTTCCGACATAATCAATATTGACCTTGTCTCCGTCCTTCACGGCTCGGTCCTTGATCTCCGTACTGGTGGCATATTGAGCCATCAGATTGTCAATCTCGGTCTGCAGTTTTTCGTCCGAAATCTCATGGGTGGTTTTGGGGATGGTGATCTTCTGGTAGTCCGCCGGGGTAACACAATCGAGCGCTTTAATCCCTGCCCAAAAACCATTCTCATCCAGGCCTGTGCTGTATGAAAATGTCGTGGGATCGATACCGGAGGCGTTGTCTCCGTCCGCTGTCGCGCCGTCTTTTTTGCCACAGCTGGGCACCAGGATCAGAACCAGGGTCAGGGCAAGAGCCAGGCCGAGGACCAGGAAGCCGTAGAGTTTGCGATGTTTCATTTTCAGTTCTCCTTACCTTTTTCAATTTTGGGTTGTAAAGCGAACGGCCTCCGCCCGCTTTCTGCGTCCGGGACGTGTGTTTTTTGCCTATTTATTTTGAATGTATTCGTCAATTGACTGCGCCGCCTGTTTTCCGGCCCCCATGGCCAGAATGACCGTAGCGGCCCCTGTCACCACATCACCGCCGGCATACACGCCCTCCCGCGTGGTCTGCATGGTTTCCTCGTTCACCACAATACAACCCCAGCGGTTGCTTTCCAGTCCGGCTGTCGTCGTGCGGATCAGGGGATTCGGGGAATTGCCGATGGCAATGATGACGGTATCCGCGTCAATTGTAAAATTGGAGCCCTCCACCGTCACCGGACGGCGGCGTCCGGAAGCGTCCGGCTCACCCAGTGCCATCTCCACACATTCAATGCGCATGGTACGGCCCTGCTCGTCGCCGTGGATTGCTACCGGGTTGGTCAGGAGTTTAAAGACAATGCCCTCTTCCTTGGCGTGGTGAATTTCCTCCCGGCGGGCCGGCATTTCCTCATCCGACCGCCGATATACAATGTATACTTCCTCCGCGCCCATCCGTTTGGCGCTGCGCGCGGCGTCCATAGCCACATTTCCGCCGCCGACAACGACCACCTTGTGCGGCTGCTTGATCTTTGTATCAAAGGAGGGGTCATAGGCCTTCATGAGGTTGATCCGGGTCAAATATTCATTGGCCGAGTAGACGCCCAGATGATCCTCGCCCGGGATATTCATGAAATTCGGGAGCCCCGCGCCCGAACCGACAAAAACAGCCTCAAAGCCCATTTCAAAAAGCTCATCCACCGAAAGAACCTTGCCGATCACCATATTGTTCATGACCTGTACGCCGATGTCCTTGAGCTGATCGACTTCCTTCTGGACGATGGCCTTGGGAAGACGGAATTCGGGGATTCCGTACATCAATACGCCGCCCGCCACATGGAAGGCCTCGAACACCGTAACCTCGTATCCTTTTTTCCCCAGATCGCCCGCGCAGGTCAAGCCCGCCGGGCCAGATCCGACAACCGCCACCTTGTGGCCGTTGGATACCGGTTTTTCCGCCTTTTTGCTGTCGTTTTTCATCTTCCAGTCCGCCGCGAAACGTTCCAGCCGCCCAATCGCCACCGGCTCGCCCTTGATCCCACGGACACATTTCGCCTCACACTG
>JGI994J12354_10001982_pt1 | contig 20460 bp, 15 predicted proteins | sample IntmicLarv3ML3BL_FD_12354 | JGI IMG/M metagenome (IMG submission 12354)
GGAGCCGCTCCTTCAGCGTCTGCGCACGGCAGGGCTCGTTGCACTCGGCGCGGCGGTGTCGAGCATCGTCTGGGTGATTTGCACTCTGATTGCAAAATAAAGCTCACGAGAATCTCTCGTGAGCTTTATTTTATTTGTTTGCAACCGCGTCGGGCGTTTTTCGCATAAACCAAAGTAATATAAATGCCGCCGCCGCGCCGATAAACGTCGAAAGCTGAGGCTTTCCGAACAGCGCATGGAGCTCCGCCGCGCGAATTTCCGACGGGTTGAGTATCATCGGAACGGCGAGCTTATCAACTAATAAAAACAGCGCGAGCGTTTTTAAGACGGCTCCCGAGATAGCGGCAATAAGCATACGCGGAATATCACGTTTTTCGTGAAATTTACCGCGCGTGATGAGCCGCCAAGCGAGTACGAGTACAATATCGCAAACAGCGACAAACGGCAAGAGGATGGGCTCCTGCCCAATCCAAAAGAGCCGCGCCAAAAACGGAGTTGCCGCCGCAAGAATAAGTCCGGGAGTGTAGCCGCACATCATGATACAGCAGATTAGAAGCAGATTCACGCCGGAATCTGTCACAATTGTAAGCCCGAGGGGTGCGGTAACGTATTGCCACGCAAGCACAAGCGCCAACATAAGTGCGGCGAGCGTGATTTGCGGAACGGTCGGTCGGAAGGGTTTTGTCATGCGGGATACTCCTTGAAATAATGTGATTTTTGTGCGCCGAAACGGGTATAGCGCTTATGGAATTATAACACACTTTTTATGCAAAACCAATAGCAAAAATATTATTTTCTCAGAGCTCATGAATGTTTGACAAAGCAAAAGAAATAGTGTAAAATAAGTAGAATTAGTCGAAAGCCGGTGAGATTACTTGAGCGACAAAATATCACCATTCGTAAAAGCCCGCGCCGACAAGGTTAGCGAGCTTTCAAATGTTGAAAAAAGACTTTATGATGAATACGGTGTGCGGCGCGGCTTGCGTAACCCCGACGGAACGGGTGTTATGGCGGGAATCACGCGGCTTGGAAACGTGCGCGGATATTATATTCAGGACTCTGAACGCGTTGCCGCGCCCGGAAAACTGACGTATCGCGGCATTGATATTGAGAAAATTGCAGACGGCTTTTTGTCAGAAAATCGCCACGGGTTTGAGGAAACGGCGTATCTGCTACTCTTCGGCGAACTGCCGAGCCGGCAGGAGCTTGACGAATTCGTCGCCCTGCTTGCAGAGTATCGCGAGCTTCCGGACGGCTTTACAGAGGATATGATTCTTGCCGCGCCGAGCCGGAATATTATGAACAAGCTCTCGCGATCAATCCTCGCGCTCTACTCGTACGATACAGAGCCGGAGACGTTTGGCGCGGACATCGCGACAGAGCTTGAAAAGGCGTTGCGCCTCGTCGCGCAAACGCCGGTTATAATCGTCAATGCCTATGGCGCAAAGCGCCATTATTTTGATAAAGAGAGCCTTCACCTCCGCCGCCCGCAGCCGGATTTGGCGATTGCCGAGAATCTGTTACGAATGCTTCACGGCAGCAATTATACCCCCGAGGATGTGCGGCTTTTAGACCTGTGCCTGATGTTGCATGCAGAGCATGGCGGCGGTAACAATTCCGCATTCACGTGCCGCGTTCTGTCCTCGTCGGGAACGGATATTTATTCGACTATTGCGGCGGCTGTCGGAGCGTTAAAGGGTCCAAAACACGGCGGCGCGAACGCAAAGGTTGAGGAGATGTTCGGCTACATCACGCGCGACGTTGATAAGTGGCAAAGCGACGCTGAAGTCCGCGACTACCTTGTCAAGATTCTGAAAAAAGAGGGCGGTTGCGGCGATGGCTTGATATACGGAATGGGTCACGCGATTTATACGCTAAGCGATCCGCGCGCCCGGCTTTTGAAGAGCGAAGCGGCAAAACTCGCCGCGGCAAAGGGCATGCTTGACGAGTTCGAGCTAATCGACAGAGTTGAGCGCCTCACTCCGGAGGTTTATGCGGAGATTAAGGGCATAACGAAGCCGCTCTGTGCGAATGTTGATATGTATTCCGGCTTTGTTTATAATCTTCTCGGCATACCGCGCGATATGTACACGCCGCTTTTTGCAGTGTCGCGAATCCCCGGATGGTGCGCCCACCGCATTGAGGAGCTATGGGGTAACGGCAAAATCATACGTCCTGCATATAAGGCGATCTCGTCGCAGACGAGTTATGTTGAAATTGATAACAGATAAGTGAGGTTTTAAAATATGTCAAACAGAATTTTCACATCCGAATCCGTAACCGAGGGGCATCCCGACAAAATCTGCGACAGAATTTCTGACAGCGTTCTCGACGCTATGCTCGCGGGCGACGCAAGCTCGCGCGTTGCGTGCGAAACTGTAACAACGACGGGCATGGTGCTCGTCATGGGTGAGATTACGACGGAAACTTACGTCGATATCCCCGCCGTCGTTCGTAAGGCGGTGTCGGACATCGGCTATACGAAGTCTGAGTACGGCTTCGACGCGAACAGCTGCGCCGTTATGACGACGATTGATAAGCAGTCGCCGGATATTGCGCAGGGCGTAAACAATGCGTATGACGATGATAACGAGACGGGAGCCGGCGATCAGGGAATGATGTTCGGCTTTGCGTGCGACGAAACGCCGGAGCTTATGCCGGCGGCAATTTCGATGGCGCATACGCTCGCGCGCCGCCTCACAGCGGTTCGTAAGAGCGGCGAGCTGACGTTCCTCCGCCCGGACGGCAAGACGCAGGTCACCGTTGAGTATGACGGCGACGGAAAGGTCGTATCCCTACCCGCGATTGTCGTCTCGACACAGCACGACCCCGATATCTCGATTGAAACATTGCGTGACGCGGTGCGCTCGACGGTCATAAATTCCGTCGTCCCCGCGGATATGATTACGAAGGACACGAAAATCTACGTCAACCCCACGGGACGCTTTGTTACGGGCGGACCCGTCGGCGATTCCGGACTTACGGGACGTAAGATTATCGTAGATACATACGGCGGATATGCTTCGCATGGTGGCGGCGCGTTCTCGGGCAAGGACCCGACGAAGGTCGACCGCTCGGCGGCGTACATGTCGCGTTATATCGCAAAAAATATGGTCGCCGCAGGGCTTGCACGGGCGTGCCAGATTGAGGTTGCTTATGCAATCGGCGTTGCAAGCCCGGTATCTGTCCGCGTCGATTCGCGCGGAACCGGACTTCTCGACGACGAGAAGCTTGGAGAGATTGTCGTGCGCGAGTTTGACCTCCGCCCGGCGCATATCATTAAAAAGCTTGACCTGCGCCGCCCGATTTACGCGGCGACGAGCGCGTACGGGCACTTCGGACGACAGGACGTTGACCTGCCGTGGGAGGCGCTCGATATGGTTGAAGCTCTGAAGGAGTACAAGCGTGGCTGATAATTACTCGGGCGGCAAATCCGGCGGAAGACCGTACGGAGGCAACCGCTCCGGCGCAAAATTCGGCGGCAGACCGCCGATTCAGCGCCATAAGAATCCGTATAAATCGGGCGCACCGCGTCCGGCGGCAAAGCCGAAATTCGATGACCAGCCGCGTGATGACGACAACGACTTCGTCGACGACGGCTCCGGCGGCATTGAGGGACGCAACGCGGTGATTGAGGCGCTTCGCGCCGGCGTACCGCTCGACAAGGTGTATATCTTGAAGGGTGAGGACGCGCCGAGCTTGCGCATGATAGCCTCAAAGGCTCGTGCGGCGGGCGCAGTTGTGGTCGACGCTGACCGCCGCAAGCTTGACGGTATGAGCCGTACGAACGCTCATCAGGGCGTGATTGCGACAACTCCGGCGGCGGAATACGTTGAAATTTCCGATATTCTTAATATCGCGAAGCAAAAAGGGGAGGAGCCGCTGATAATCGTCTGCGACGAAATCTCCGATCCGCATAACCTCGGCGCGATAATGCGCACGGCGGAATCAAGCGGAGCGCACGGCGTGATTATTCCGAAGCGCCGCTCGGCGGGCTTAACGCCTATTGTTGTGAAAACCTCGGCTGGCGCGGCGTTCCACGTCGCAACGGCGCGGGTTGCGAATATCACCGCCGCTCTCGATGAGCTTAAAAAGGCGGGAGTTTGGATATACGGCTCCGCCGCTGACGGCGAAAAATCGCTGTGGGAGACGGATTTTAAGGGCGCGGCGGCGATTGTCATCGGGTCCGAGGGTGAGGGTATGAGCCGCCTTGTAAAAGAAAATTGTGATTTCATAGTCAGCATCCCCATGGCGGGTAAGATGTCGTCGCTAAACGCGTCGGTTTCTGCCGCTCTGCTGATGTATGAGGCAGTTAGACAGCGTTCTAAATAGATTATAGAGCAGAATCCTATTGTGGAGGATAAGTATGGACATCGAAGATTTCGGCATCGACGAGCAATTTTCGCTTGAAGAGATTCTCGCGGAGTACAAAGGAATTTCATATATCGAGGGCGACAAACGAACGCCCGCGGATGTGCTTGATGAGAAGGCGCGTCGGATTGTGCACGAGGAATTGGGCATAGAACCGACGGACGCTGTGCCTCCGCGCGTCGATTTTGAGGAGATTGCCGCATACCTTCCGGTGATTGAGGCAAAGCAGGCTGAGATGATGGAAGCCGGCGATTACGCACCGCCTAAAGCCGTGCCGACATCGGTCTCGTCGGAAAAAGCAAAAGTCGCGCCGAAAAAGTCTGCGCCGTCGAAAGTTGCCGCACCGATTGAGGAGGAAGAGGATTTCTCCATTGATGAAGAGTACTTCGATTTCCCGACCGAGCCCGAACCTCAGCCGGAGGTTCGCGACGAGGCGCAGATTGAAATCGGCGACCTCGACTTCACTGATTCTGAGCCGGAGCCCGAACCGCCTGCGCCGCAGGATATTGCGCCTCAGCGCACGATTGAAACGACCGAGGCGGAGGATTCAGATACCGCATTCTTTAATAATTACGCTTACGCGTCTGCCGACCCGGATGAGGAGCTTATCCGTTCGGTGAGCGAGGCGATTGAGCGCGAAACGGCTCAGACCGAGTCCCGCCGTATGCGCCGCATGACGGAGGAGCGCCCGCGCCGCGAGCGTGAGCCGCTCCCGCAGATAGATTATGAGAACGAGCCGGATTACCGCGAACGCGCGCGGAAATTCGCCGCGCGTTGTAACTCGCTGGCGGGTCGCGCACTGATTGCAGTTGTGATGTCGATTGTGCTCGCGGTATTCACGTTCATTGCAGAGCGCGGCGGCTCGCTGCCGTTCGGTATCGGGCACGACATCGTTGCCGCATCGGGACTTCTGCTGATTTTACAGGCAATTGTGATGATTATCGGGTGCGATGTGCTCGTTTACGGCGCAATCGACCTCGTCCGCGGCAACGCCTCGACGGAGACGCTTGTGTTCGTGTCGAATCTCGTGACGCTTTTGATGGGCTTCTCGGGACTTGTGCGTAAAAGTCCGACACTGCCGTTCTGCGCGGTAAGCGCAATCTCGCTAAGCCTTGCGCTGTGGGGCGAGCGCCTGCATACTGAGGCTCTTGCCGATTCCCTGCGCTCCGCCGCGACGATTAACGACCCGTACTCTGTGATTTCAGAGTACCGACCCGACCTTGACCGCACGATGCTTCGGAAGGAGCAGGGGCGCTTCAAAGGCTTTTATGGCAACCTGACGCAGGCTGATGTGTCCGAAACGGCACACCGCCACGCGGCTCCGATTCTAATGATTCTTGCAATAGTTGCGTCCGTATTTTCGGCGGTTGCGACGAAGGATTATGACCGTCTGCCCTCCGTTTTCGCAAGCCTAATGGCGGCGGCGGCGAGCTTCACGGCGGCTATAGCTTTCGCCTCACCATTCCGTCGCGCGGCAAGACGCGCCAAGGCGTTCAGCTCTGCGATTGCAGGACCGGGCGGCGCGGACGACATCTTTTATACTGAGGGTTTTTGCGTCACGGATGAGGATTTGTACCCGCCGGACTCGCTGACTGTGAGTAATATCCGCGTACTCGACCATGTTGCGCTTGAAAAGGCTGTGCGCTATACGGCGAGCCTCGTAATAACCTCCGGCTCGTGTCTTTCGCGCGTGTTTTCGGACATGCTCATCAAGGACGGAATGAGCGTCATTGCAACGCAGGACTTTGCCGCGCAGGAGGGGGGCGTCTCCGCGCTCGTCCGCGGCGAAAATGTCCTCGTCGGAAGCTTTGCGTATATGAATCTGTATGGCATTCGCGTACCGGACGAGCTAAAGCTCGGCAACGCCGTTTACACGGCGGTCAACGGACGGCTGATTGCGATGTTCTCTGTCGAGTACCGCCCGAACGACCGGGTGCGTACATTCCTTGACGGGCTGTTGCGCCGCGGAATGCGTCCGGCGCTGACGGTACGCGATTTCAATATCACACCTATGACAATTCAGCAGAAATTCAAGCTCCAGATGGAGGAATTTGACTTGCTCTCCATCTCAGATATATATAGTATCGGCGACGCGAACAAGGGGCGCGGCCGCACGGTCGCAATCTATCCGCGCGGAAGCATTCGCGAGCTGTATGACGCGGTCACCGTCGGGCGCAAGCTGAAAATCACGTCGCTGGTGTCGACGATTGTGTCGATTGCGTCGTCTGTGATTGGCGTGCTGATAATGGCGATACTGGGACGCGCCGGCACATTGGGCGCGGCAAGACCGGGCAAGCTGCTGCTGTTTATGCTTGTGCCGCTTGTGCTGACAATCATTTTTGAGCTAATTGTTGACGTAGTTTACGGCACTTCAAAGCCGGGCAAATAAAAACAAAAAGGGGACACAAAAATGATTGATATTGAAGCGCTTATTGAGAAAGCAAAGGCAATCGGATTTGATGACGCAGGTCCGCTTGACGTTGCAAAGCTTGAGTTTTTGCAGGACGTTCGTGACATGTGCGCGTCAGATAAGTGTCATAACTATGGGCGTTCGTGGTCGTGTCCGCCCGCCGCGCCGAGTTTAGAGGAAATGCGCGAAAAAGTCCGCGGATATGCGCAGGGGATATTAGTCCAGTCGGTCGGACATCTTGAGGACAGTCTTGATTACGAGGAAATGATGGCGGCGGCGGCGCGTCACGCTGAAAATTATGATAAGCTCTATACATTTTTGTTAGAGCAGTTCCCGAACCTGTATCCGATGGGTACGGGAGGCTGTCAGAAGTGTCAGAAGTGTACGTACCCCGATGAGCCATGTCGGTTCCCGGACCGTCTCACGTACTCGATGGAGGCGTGCGGTCTGTTCGTCAGCAAGGTCGTGACGGATAACGGAATGAGCTACAATCACGGAAAGGACACAATCTGCTATACGGCGGCATTTCTGCTAAAATAAAGTATGTATAAAAAAGGCTTGAAGCAACAGCTTCAAGCCTTTTTTGTCAACCTTTGAGTGAACCAATCACACAAGGCGACGCTTATCCAAATTCCTGAGGTAAATCTTATGAATTACCTTTTCTCTCATTAATCTCGTTATGAAGCCAGCGCAGAGCGTCCGACAGCCCGCCGACCTCGTCGATAAGCCCCGCGTCAACGGCATCGCGCCCGTATAGGACTGTGCCGACATCGGCGGCAAGCTCGCCGGTGCGCAACATCATTTCGATGAATGTGCCGCGCTCAATGTTTGAGCCGCGCATTACAAATTCAACGATTCGCTCTTGAATTTTCGCAAAATAGTCGAAGGTTTGCGACACGCCGAGCACAACGCCCGTCAGGCGTACGGGATGAATCGTCATCGCCGCCGACGGCGTTATAAAACTCCGCTGAGCCGCGACCGCAAGCGGCACGCCGATACTGTGCCCGCCGCCAAGGACAAGGGACACTGTTGGCTTTGACATTCCCGAAATCATCTCAGCTATCCCGAGCCCCGCCTCAATGTCGCCGCCGACGGTGTTCAGAAGGACAAGCAGACCGTCAATGTCCGCCGCCTCCTCAATCGCGGCAAGCTGAGGCAGGACGTGCTCGTATTTTGTGCTTTTTGCGTCGGGCGGCAAAAGCTGGTGTCCCTCAATCTGCCCGACAATCGTCAGCGCGTGAATGCTGTGCCCGCACTCATCGTCCGTTCTTGCCGAGCCGAGCTCGATAATTTCCGAAACCTCCTGCTCGTTCTGCTCAATGTCTTTTTCGGTCATAAAAATCCCCCTCGAATGTACATTTGACTTTAGTATGTACACTCGGGGAGAATTTTATTATGCAAATCTGTTCGCCTGCGTCACCGAGCCGCAAAAGCAGGTTTTTTTGTAAACAACTTGTGAATTCAGCCGCAAATTGCCAAAATTGCGGCGGTAAACATCTTTGTGCTTTCAATCAGCTCGTCGATGGTTATGAACTCGTCGCGTCCGTGAATTCGATTGTTACAGCCGGGCAATTCCGTGCCGAATGCGACACCGCCGGGGATATTATGTACGTATGTCGTCCCGCCGAGCGCCAGCGGCTTGGAGGCGGTATCGCCCGTAAAGTCGCGATAGATTTTAAGAAGCGTCTGCACAAATTCATCGTTTTCATCTGTGACGTGGCAAAGTGTCATCGAGTGATTTGTAACCGCAAATCCATTGCGTTGCAATGCGTTGGCGGCGGTATCGAGTAACGGAAAACTGTCGGCAGACTGCGTTGTGCGCGAATCAAAGTTTGCCGCAAGACCCGTCTCGGTAAAGTTGAGCACATTGAATGAGAGCGTCAGAACGCCGGAAACCTCGTCGCTCATCGCGACACCGAGTGCGTTGCCGTAGCAGTCGCCGTGCAGGAAAAGCGTTGCAAGAGCGGCAATTGCCTCGGTCGAACCGCACTGCGCCAACGGCAGAGCATTCAGCAGAGCAATCAGAGCCGTCTGTGCGTTGTTGCCGTTCCACGGAAGCGAGGAGTGCGCCGCCTTACCGAGCGCGTTTATGCGAACGCCGGAGGGCGTTTCCGTGAGCTCAAATTCCGCAACGGTTTCGTTTGTAAAACGCTCGAGAAGCGGCTGAATGTCGTTGCGCTGCAAGCCCTCGATGGTAGCGGAGGCTGCGCCGGGAATGATATTTCGCGTCGCACCGCCGCGAATCGACGTGACGCGCGGAGTTGCCGCAGAAGCCTCCCAACTGCGCTCAAAATCCAGAGTGAAGCGACCCTTTTCGACGTTCACAAGCGGATAGTTTGCGTCCGGCGCAAAGACGTAGCGCGGAGGCGTGTTAACCTCAAGCCAGCGCGTGATGTCGACACAACCAATCTCCTCCGCAGAGCCAACAAGGATTTTCAAACCCTCACGCAGTCCGCCCCCGTCGCCGAGCTCTTTCGCGAGCTCGCGAGCCGCCTCTGCCGCGTAAAAGGCTGCAATTGCAGGGCCTTTGTTGTCCGTTGCGCCGCGACCATAGATAACTCCGTCGCGGATTGCTCCGCGGAACGGGTCGGACGTCCACTCCGAAGCGTCAGCGTCGACTACGTCGACGTGAACAAGGATGCCAAGCAAGGGCTCCGCGGCGGAGGTTCCGGCAACGACACCCTCTGCCATCATGTCCTCAAAAAGAGTTGTCTCAATCCCACGCTCCCGCAGGAGTTCGCGCGATAGGTCAAGCGCGGTTCGGGCATCGCGCCCGTAAGGCGCACCCGCCTCCGGAGCGCCGAGAACGGATTTTTGGTCAAGCAGGCGCACCAAATCGGCGGCGAGCGCCGATGAGCGCCCGCCTTCAAACCATGCGTCAATTTTCGCCCTGATTTCAGTCGTTATTTCCATAAAGTGCAACAATCCCCTTATAAGTCATATAGCAGTCAAGCTTTGAAACAGCCTCCCACGGGGCGTGCATTGAAATGACGGGAACACCGGCGTCAACCGTTGCAATATTGCGGTTTGCCATATACTTTGCGATGGTGCCGCCGCCACCCTGATCGACCTTGCCGAGCTCTGACATCTGCCACGCGACAGACGCATTGCCGAACATACGGCGCAGGTGCGCAATCGTCTCTGCCGAGGCATCGGACGCGCCGGATTTGCCGCCGTGCCCCGTGAATTTCATAATTGCAATGCCGTGATTCAGGCGCGCGGAGTTGTTTTTCTCAGAAACCTCGGGATAGTTCGGGTCGAACGCGTTGCAAACGTCCGCCGACAGGCAGAACGAATTTTCATAGCACTTTGCAACGTTCTCAATCGTGCCGCAAAGCTCTGCCATGAATGCGTCGAACGCCGCGGATTGACTGCCCGTTACGCCCTCAGAACCAATCTCTTCCTTGTCGGTCAGGATGCAAATCGCTGTTTTTGCAGGCTTTTTGAGGTCTAAAATTGCGCGGAGCTCTGCATATGTGCAACTGCGGTCGTCGTGACCGTAGCCTAAAATCATGCTGCGGTCAAAGCCCGCGTCGCGGGCGCGGCCGGCGGGAACTGCCTCGAGCTCTGCCGAGAGGAAATCCTCCTCCTCTATGCCGTATTTCTCGTCAAGATACTCCAAAACGGTCGCCTTGAAGCGGTCCTTTTCCGTTGTGTCACCTGTGGGACGCGTCCCGATAAGTATATTCAAATGCTCGCCGGTGAATGCCTCGCCCAGCGTCTTTTTCGCCTGATCGCGCCCGAGGTGCGGAAGCAAGTCTGACACGAAGAACACGGGATCAGTCTCGTCCTCACCAATCGTGACCTCGACAATGCTTCCGTCGAGCTTTGCGACAACGCCGTGGAGCGCCAAAGGTATCGCAACCCATTGATACTTCTTAACTCCGCCGTAGTAGTGCGTTTTGAAAAGTGCGACCTCATCGCTCTCATAGAGGGGGAGTTGCTTTAGGTCGAGGCGCGGCGAGTCAACGTGCGCGCCGGCGATATTTGCACCCTCAATGAGAGGGCGCGTGCCGATTACCGCCAGAATCAGCGCCTTGCCGCCGATGGATTTGTAAACCTTTGCGCCTGCCTTCGGCTTCTTGCCGTCGAACGCGGTGAAGCCTGCCGCTTCCGCCTGACGGATTGCCTCTGTCACGCACTCGCGCTCTGTCTTGCCCGCGTCGAGGAATTTTTTATAACCCTCAGAATACTTGTAAGCCGCCTTAACCTCCGCCTCGGGAAGCGTGTCAAACGCGTTTTGGCGCTTATACGCGAGGGATTTTTTTTCGAGTTTCTTTACCATGATTGAATTCCTTTCTGTATGTCAATTTATTATTGTCTTAAAATATTCGCGACACTTATTCGCAAAGGTTTCCGGGTCGGTGTCGTTTGAAAGCATTATGTCGCAGTGCTTGCGAAAAAAGTCGTCCGGCGTTTGAGCCGCAATTCGAGCCTCTGCATATTCGCGGGAAATCCCGTCGCGAGCCATAATGCGCTCAATGCGCAGGTCGCGCGGGGCGGTAATCGCGATATTGTAGTCGCACTGCGGTGCGATACCCGATTGCACGAGCGCAATCGCCTCAATCGCGATGACCTTGCCGTCGAACTCCTTGATTCTGCGCGTGACCTCGCGCCCGACGACGTACGCGTCCGTGATTGTTGATAAATCTGCGAGCGCCGCCGCGTCGTTGAACACGATTCCTCCGAGTTTTTTGCGGTCAAGCTCGCCATTTTCGATGACACCGGGGAAGCGCGATTCAATCTCTGCAAGCATCGGCTTTGAGGTGCGCAAAAGCTCATGATACACCCCGTCGCAGTCGATTATGAGTGCGTTCCACTCGTGTAGAACCGTCAGCGCCATTGATTTGCCTGTGCCGGAGCCGCCCGTGATTCCGATAATCGTTTGCCCGTCGATTCGCTTGCCAAGCGCCTCCTCAAGCTTGCGCTTCGTGAGCGCGCCGCGGCGCAGAACGCGCGGGGGAGTTGTTGTCAAGTCGAGTACGGTGGATTCGATTCCGACGGTGCAGCCGCCGCCGTCGAGCGCCGCGATTGTGCTGCCAAAGTTTGCGTTAGCGTCGGCAAACCGCGTCGGCGGAAATTGCCCTGACACATTGGCGCTGGGGCACGCGAGGGGCGTGCCGAGCTCGCGCAGGAGTTCCAATGTTACGGGGTGGGCGGGGGAGCGAACGCCGATTGTGCCGCCCGATTTTAGGTTCAGCACGAGTGTCAGCGGACCGGGGAAGAATGCGTCCGCGAGTTTTTTTGCGTCGTCTGAGAGTTCTGCCAAGTGCGCGATGTCGCCGAGGTCGGCGACGAGCCACGAGTAATGTTTGCCGTCGGCGCGTTGCTTTGCCGTGTCGAGTTTCGCAATCGCCGCAGGGTTTGTCGCGTCGGCGGCGAGACCGTAAACGGTCTCAGTCGGGATTATTACAAGCTCGCCTGCGCGAAGCCGCGCGGCGGCGTCCTTAACGGTAATCATTCTGCGCCTGCCGCCTCCAATTTGGCGGCTTGGTCTGCCATTATGAGCGCATCCAGAACCTCGTCCATTGCGCCGTCGAGGATTTTGTCGAGCTTATACAGCGTCAGCTTTATGCGGTGGTCGCTGACGCGATTTTCCGAGAAGTTGTACGTGCGAATGCGCTCCGACCGGTCGCCTGTGCCGACCTGTGAGCGGCGCTCTGCCGCGTGCTCGGCGTTTATGCGCTCCTGCTCCGCCTCGTACAGTCTTGAGGCGAGGATTTTCATTGCGCGCTCACGGTTTTTGTGCTGACTGCGCTCGTCCTGACACTCGACTACCGTGCCGGTCGGCAGGTGTGTGATTCGGATTGCGGACTCCGTTTTGTTGACGTGCTGACCGCCCGCGCCGGAGGCGCGGAATGTGTCGATTTGAAGCTCGGATTTGTTAATCTCGAACTCCGTTTCCTCAATTTCGGGGAGCACCGCGACGGTGACGGTGGATGTGTGGATTCTGCCGGAGCTCTCCGTTTCCGGCACGCGCTGGACGCGGTGAACGCCACTCTCAAACTTTAGGCGGGAGTAAGCTCCGTCGCCCTCAATCATGAAGGAGACTTCTTTTACGCCGCCGAGTTCGGTTTCGTTGACGTTCGCGACCTCGACCTTCCAGCGTCGCGATTCGGCGTACATTGTGTACATGCGGAACAGCGAATTTGCGAACAGCGCCGCCTCGTCTCCGCCGGCGCCGCCGCGGATTTCGATGATGACGTTTTTTGAGTCGTTCGGGTCGCGCGGAAGCAGTAAAATCTTGATTTCCGCCTCCGTTTCCTCCGCACCGATTTTTGCTGCGTCATACTCGTCCTTGTCGTCGAGCTCGAGCGCGGCTTCCATATCGTCCTTGTATTGCAACAGCTTGCGGTATGCAAGCGTTATCGGCGTAATCTCTTTCTGCTCGCGCGAGAGCTTTGCGTACATCGTGGGGTCGTTGTAGACCTCCGGCGTTTGCATGCGCTCCGTCAGCGCGTCGTATTTCTCCGCGATTGCGGCTAATTTATCGTTCATGTCTGCACCTCATTGACAATTTTATCCTTAATAAGTAATTTTATCACACAATTCCACTCTTTACAAGTGCAGAATTGTGTGGTAAGATAAATGCCGCTCAAGTCGTCGTGCGTACTATCGTGGCGGCGGAGTGTGGTCGGTAATCGTGGTAGCGCATCAGGTGTTTTGCTCTTGGAGTACGGTCGGTAATCACGGTAACGCACAGAGTGTTTTGCTCTGAAAGTGCGATTAGCAACCACGGTGACGCATAGAGTATTTTGCCTTCGGCAAAATACGAACCCAAACGCGCCTGTAGCTCAGCTGGATAGAGTGTCAGACTCCGACTCTGAAGGTCGCAGGTTCGAATCCTGTCAGGCGTACCAGAGCCAACCACACAGCTCAATTGTTTGAGGCTGTGTGGTTGGCTCTTTCAATACCGCCGTTGGCGGTATTGCCGACTGCATTTATTTTGACCTGCGTTGCCACATCAAAGCCCGCGGGTTGATCTCGGAAAACACCCCTCTATTGAGGGGTGTTTTTATTATATGCCTCCAAAAGTTTTTGTCTGTGGTAAGTGACACCGAAATTACATGTTTTATATAGTACAATGTAGCTCCTAAGTATACCTAAATTAAAAACAAATTTTATAAACTTATTGGAGGAACTGAAATGATTGCAAAAAGAAAGAAATTGCCGAAAGGCATATTGGCAATAGTGCTCGCACTGCTTATATGCCTCAATCAAAGTACATGGGTTCTGGCGGCATACGGCGCAGGCTTCGCAAATGAGCCCCCTGACGGGAATGGCACAAATATTACAGATTATTTTAACATTATCAGCGGCTCGACGGATCCAATGTACCAAAACGTCACTATTATTACAGAGGATGCCACAAATAAATACGGGGCGATGTGGGCGAAAGAAAAACTGGACCTGACTCTGCCATTTGAGACGGAGATGTACCTCCACTTAGGTCATGCGGAGGGTAAGCACGGGAGCGTTGCAGACGGTATTACATTTACTCTGCACAACGACCCTAAAGGGCTTGAGGCGATAGGTGGCTTAGGTGAGGGGCTTGGCGTATACAAGGGCAGACGCTGGATTGGCGGTATCAACACCGTAGAGGACGGAACCTACCTGAAAAATTCACTCGTCATCGAGTTCGACACCTATCGCAACTTGATATCGGCGGGAGCATTTGTCGATGACCCAACAAGCTCAAGTCATAGTGCGCATTGTGCTCTGCTTACGCCCGGATACGATGAAATTTATGTCAGTGACCATAAAAATGTGTTTTTCTTCAATCCGGTACAAGATTGGGTCAAATTTGAAGCGCAGTGGCATCCGAACGCCTCTGGCGGAGGGGTTCTGAGCTACTCCTTCGACGGAGTTTCCAGAGAATACGCGATTGCAAACGTTACATCGCTTTTCGGCGGCACAAAAGTCTACTGGGGATTCACGGGAACTACGGGAGATTTGACATCTCTTCAGGCGGCGGCAATCACAAAGCTTCCTATACAAGAGGTAAGTGCGGAAAAAGCCGTTGAGAACGTTAACGGTGAAAATGTAGACGGCGGCGTTATTTGGGAGACGAATATACTCAAGTACACAATAAAAGTGACGGCGGAAAAGGCTATTTTAGGCATTGGTCCTATCGTTGTCACGGATGAGCTGTCGGCACACACGGAATACGCCGGCGGCAATGTGTCGGTGGTTACAAGCGACGGTAAGAATTTTGAAATTGCACCGGACATTAACGGCTCTAAATTGAGCATAAGCACGGGGCATATTTTACCGGATGTGGGTGATTGGCTCACGGTTTCGTTTGACGTGAAGGTTAGCGATGGAAGCAAGGGTAACATTGTATACAATACGGCGGTAGTCGAGGCCACGAAGTTAACCGAGCCGCAAAACAGCAACACCACAGAGGTAACGGTAATTGAGGCTCCTAATGAGCCCGAAAAAGTTGTTATTGACACGACTGGTGTCGGTGGCGCGGAGGTTGCGGTAGGAGATGAGATTACGTATGAAATCAGCTATGAGAATTACGCGGCGACAGCGGCGGAGATCACAATTGTAGACAAGCTTCCTGCGGGAGTTGACTTTGTCTCGGCAAGCAATGATGGTGATTACGACAAGGGAACGCACAGCGTTACATGGACGCTCAGCAATGTTGCGAGTGGTACGCGAGGTAAGGTTAAGGTAGTAGTCAAGGTCAACGCGGACGCGATTGTAAAGATTGAAAACACTGCGACAGTTAAGGTTGGTGGTAACAATCCGCTGACGACGAATGTTGTAGAGAATCCTGTGACACCGCCGGAGAAGAAAACGATAACATACGATGCAAATGGCGGCACAGGAAGCTATGTAGACGAGGATATTGAAGTAAGGACGAATTATTCGGTGCTGACCTTGCGCGAGACGGGAATCAGTCGCGGCGGTTACGTTTTTAAGGGCTGGAACACTTCGCCCGACGGTAAGGGCACTGCCTATAAGCCGGGGGATACCATAATCATAACGGAAGATGTGGTTCTGTATGCGCAATGGGTGTGGAACGGTGGCGGCGGCGGAGATAAGCCGGTCGACAGAGAGAATCATTTCGCCTACATCATCGGATATCCGGACGGGTTTGTACGCCCACAAAGCGATATAACTCGTGCGGAGGTTGCAACAATTTTCTTCCGTCTGCTTACTCAAAATGCGCGCGCCGACCTGTGGTCGAAAACAAACACATTTATTGATGTTGCGCCGGGAGAATGGTTCAATAACGCGATTTCGACCCTTGCAAATGCAGGAATACTTGCAGGGTATCCGGATAACTCTTTTGCGCCGAACGCAAAAATCACCAGAGCGGAATTTGCGGTAATAGCTGTCCGATTTGCCGAAGAAACATCAGCCGAGGATGCTGCGCATGAGACCGTATTCAACGATATTTCCGGGCACTGGGCAGAGGACGCAATTCGCAAGGCGGCTGAGCTCGGATACGTTATCGGGTACGGCGACGGCGCGTTCCGCCCGGAGACACTGATTACAAGAGCGGAGGTCGCGACGCTTGTCAACCGAGTTTTGCACCGCGGGGTTGACGCGGAGGACGACCTGTTGGAGGATATGATTCGTTGGCCGGATAACACGCCGGATAAGTGGTTCTATCTTGATGTGCAGGAGGCGACAAACTCGCACTTCTATAAAATTGAGAACAATAGCGAAGTGTGGACGAGCTTTCGCACAGCGCCTGCTTGGAACCTTTTGGAGCGAGTTAATTCGGAGCCGGGCGATGTTACATATTAATCTGAAAGTATTATCTTAAAGAGCGCGAGATAGCGCGAAAAAGAGGCGCCCACATTAATGTGGGCGCCTCTTTTTTGAGGTGAACTTAGGTATAGTCAATTATTTCATAGCCGTCGATTGTCAGTGTCCTTGCCATGCCGTCAAAAATATAATCTATTTTGCCATTGCTTTCAATGAATTTTATGTTTCCCATTAAAAGAATATCGTCACCGTAGATATTGTAAACAACAATTTCAATGTGATAGTTTATGTCAATTTCTACTTCGCTGATAATCACGGGTTTGTGAACTGTGCCACTGCCCTCAATGGGAGTGAAACCGGTATATATTTCGCCGTCTATATACATCGGGAGTCCGTAGAGCCCACGCGAGGGGTCATCTGTGCCCATGCCTAATCTAAGGCGAAAAGCTCTTGCTAAGACATGGGGATAGAACACGCTCAATGCAAGTGTATTGTCATATGACGAGCACTCAAGTATAAAGGAATTTAAATCACTACCTTCTGAACCAGTGAAGCTTATCTCGTTACGGACATCGGTGCATATTGGCTGTGCATTTAAGCGCGTGTATCTACGATTATTTTCTAAGAAGCTCAGCTCTGCGCCGCTATTTTTTAGTATAATGGCATATGTGTCAATAACAGCACCATCTATTATGTCAATTAAGTGCCTATCGGTATTGCAGATAAGTCAAAGCCGCTTTCATCAAGATACCCCTCTGCGAGGAGGTATTTACCTGCCAAGTCAGCAACATAGAGCCGAAGCCTCCTGCTACCGAACGCTTCATTAAATATCAGAGTGCTGTTTTCAAACCTGAAAGGGATGTCTGATATGGCAATTGGTTGTTCGAATAGTTTTCTTTCGTATTTTGCGCTTTAGTTTGTGACGCGCTTTAATATTGATACGGGGTCATATATATGTCGTATTTTCTGGCTGTTCTTCGTTATCTTCCATCGGTTCGACATCAAAGGGTATTTCAAGCGCGGAGCTTTCCGCAACCGGCATCGAGAGGGCTCCGTAAACGAAAGCACACGCGACCCAACGCTTTGATGCGATACCGTAGTTGAACATAACAGCGTCCGTCACACCGTATCTTCTTGCTATTGCCATATAGCCGTTCGGGTAGCCGCCGAGCGCCTCGGCTTGCTCCGTATATCCCCAAGCGGCGACTAACATCTTGATAACCTGCTCGTTCGTGACGGTTAGCTCGGGGCGGAAAGTTCCGTCGCCAAAGCCGTTGATTGCGTCATACTCCACTGCGGCGTTGATATAGCCCGCCGCCCAATGTGAGCTCGGCACATCGTCGAAATAGCCCTTGTCCGCCATATCCGCCGTCTCGGCAAGCTTATCAATGCCTGCCGCGCGGCAGAGTATTGTTGCAAACTCAGCACGGGTTAGCTCACTCTCCGGGCGGAGAGCGCCGTCGGGGTCGCCCTTTATGATTCCGTTGTCACGCAGGACATACATTTCGCCGTACAATTCATCTGTTGCCGCCTGAGCGGGAAGGGCGAATGTGCTAAACAAAAAACAGATTGCAAGAATTGCACAAAGTAGTTTTTTCATTTTTTACCTCCATTTGGCGAGTATTAATACGGTATATTTTGTATTGTACATCACAAGACCTAAAAGCGCAAGCGGCTTTGAATCCGCGGCACTGTTAACTTTTTATTAATACCTTTCGTGATTTTTACGGAAAAACCAAGGAATTTTAGGACATTACGGCAATTGATAATCAGCCGATACCGTGGTATAATGAAAACATACCACGGTATGTAAAAGCGCTTTACGGTTTGTGGAATCTATGAGGAGGTATTACAATGAGTACAAGACAGGAAAGAAACGCCGCAAAAATGCAGCAGACATTCGTTTTGCCGGGAATTATGCGCTTTGCCGGACATTTGGCTCCGTCAGCGCCGATTCCCACGTACGCGCAGGTCAACGAATACATACCTGAGATTTGCGGGTTGCCGTACGATTATCTGTTCGGACAGGACGGAACCGCAATGGCAGAGTGCTCCTTGCTTGCATGGGAGTACACCGGACTGGATGTGCTTGCCTCAAACCACGATTTTTACAATTTTGAGGCGGAGTCAATCGGCGCGAAGCTTAACTACTTTGAAAAGCACATACCGGATATCGACAGAAACGATTTCTTTATCAAGGACGCCCGCGACCTCGATAAGATAAAGTTTCAAGGGCTGGAGAGCGGCAGATACCGCTATCTAATCGAATACTGCCACGCGTACACGAAATACATCGGAGTTGATGTCGCGCCGGCGTTCTGTGCTCCGTGGAGCCTTGCGAGTAACCTCTACGGGCTTGAAAACCTCGTCGTGGCGGCGATTACAGAGCCGGAATTTGTACACGAGATGCTACGCCGTATCGTTTTCGATCTGCAAGGTCCTATGCTTCGCGCGATTGCCGCTGAAATCCCGGGCTTTGCCACGATTTCTGTGGCGGACGCGTGGGCGAGCCTTCCGATGGTCTCGCAGGAGCTGCATGACGAGTTCGTTGCGCCGTACACGCTTAAGCTCTCTGAGGCGATGGGGGCGGGGATTCCAGTATCGAACTCCGGCATTTGGGGCTCGTCGTACCTTAGCGGTGCGGCGCGTGACAGGTTTATGGATTTCATCGTTAAAATGGGAGGATACGTCACCGCATTTGACCCGGATCAGGATATTGTCGGGGTTAAATACTACCGCGATTATGCCGACAGAGTTGGCGCGCCGGTGCTTTTGGGCTTCTCGACGACGCTTCTGCGTGACGGAAGCATTGAGGAGATTGTAGAGCGGACGAAACGCTACACGCTTGAGGGGAAAAACGGGAAAACGCCGATGATTTTCTTCTACAACAACATTGCGCCGAATACTCCGATAGATAACATACGCGCCTCTATCGCGGCGGTGCATACATACGGCGCGCCGGGCGCAACGGCGGATACTCCGTTTGTGCTTCCGCAGAAAGCCGAGTCATTTGAGGCGTTTTTAGCGCGGAAGATTGCAAGTAATCCGGAGGGGTACACGTTTGACTGGTTATCTGAGTCCGAGTACGGCTATCTTGCGGGGAACCTCCTCGAGACGAGAGCTTGACGACGGGCGCGGAGAGGAATATCAGTATGGGAAATAAATATGAATCGCTGTTCTCGCCGATATCAATCGGCGGAGTGCAGATTAAAAACCGCATTGCGATGATGCCGATGGGCGTCTTTTCGCCTCGGCTTATGGGTAGTGACGGCGCGTACACAAAGCAGGGCGCGGATTACTATATCGAGCGTGCCCGCGGCGGAACGGCTCTGATTATCACCGGATTGGTTCCGATTGTGCCGAATCCCGTGTTTTACATCCTCAACAATCCGGAGGAGTATGTGCGTAAGACGAAGTACCTCGCCGACGGAATTCATGCGCACGGCGGGCGGGTTTTCATACAGCTCACGGCGCTGACCGGGCGGGCGGGGCACGGCGGTGACTACCCGGCTCCGTCAGAGCTTCCAAACGTCTGGGACCCCACGATAAAGAGCCGTATGATTACGAAAGAGGAAATTGAGCTCTACATCAAAAACTTTGCGGAGGGTGCGTACCTTGTGAAGCTTGCGGGGTGCGACGGCGTGGAGATTCACGCCGTTCACGAGGGGTATTTGCTCGACCAGTTTACAATTGCGTCGATGAACACGCGCACGGACGAATACGGCGGAAGCCTTGAGAATCGCCTTCGTTTTCCGACGGAGATTGTGCGCGCGATTAAGGCGAAATGCGGGCAGGATTTCCCCGTGTCTCTGCGCTACAGCGTGCGGAGCTATATGAAGGATTTCAACCGCGGCGCTCTGCCCGGTGAGGAGTTTATCGAGATGGGGCGTGGCATGGAGGAGAGCCTGATTGTCGCAAAAATGCTCGAGGAGGCAGGGTACGATGTGCTAAAC
>JGI994J12354_10001983_pt1 | contig 20459 bp, 7 predicted proteins | sample IntmicLarv3ML3BL_FD_12354 | JGI IMG/M metagenome (IMG submission 12354)
ATACGAAGTTGTTCCATGTTCCCAATCCTGTCGGAAGGGTCACGGTCTGCTTGAAGTATACGGCCGGTGAGCTGTGCACTGTGTTCGGATCCTTGTTCCAATACAATGTCAGAGTGGTTTCCCACATCGCATAGAGGTCCAGCGGTGTCGAACTGTCCATATAGACCGATTGGCCGGGATCGTACGTTGTTCCGGAGATGAACTGCGATGTGTTCCATCCTGCGAACACGAAGCCTGACGGATTTCCTGCTATGCTGTTCAGCATGTTCACATTCGTGTACAGTCTTGTGTTCACCGTCTCGGACATGGACGACTCGTTGTTCCTGTGGAACGTTAATGTAACATTCCACACTGCATACAGATCAAGGTCGGAGTCCGGCATTATCACCGTTGCTGTTGCGATCCTGTCGCCGTTCCAGACATTGGACCATCCTCCGAATGAATACGGTGCGAATGTGTAGTTGGTTATTGTCTTCAGCGTTACGGTCTCGCCTTCGATGTATTCTTCCGGCGCCATCTGCGTTCCGGTCCCGCCGTTACTGTGGTATGTAAGGACCAGTATCTTATCCGCAAAGACGGTTATCCTTCCGTATCCTGTGAGATCCGCAGAATACATTCCGGACGCCGAGGCGCAGTTTGTTTCACTGAAGTTATCCAGATCGCGGTATGTCACTTTCGAGATCCTTGCGCTCTCGTTGGTGAACACGACCTTGAAACTGAATGTCGGTGCGTCATATCTTTTCCCTGAGACCAGGGTCTCACCTGTTACAGGATCTGCAAGGGTGTAATCCAGCAGCGTGGAGTCGGTCTTACCTGTCCATGACAACTGGTACGTCATTACCGTCTCTATGGTGATGACCACATCGTCCGTTATCGCGCTTGACAGTATGGTATTCGACTGCGGCACGAAACCTTTGTCTGTGAGCACCAGAGTTATCGGGGATGACGTTCCGACCTTGTATGTGATCGATGTTATCCTGTATCCGTTGGTGGCTGTTACCACGTTGTCGGGAACGACAGTGAACGGGAACGAGGTTCCCGAGTCGATATACACCCCGTTCGGGTGGTTATCGGGCGTGTTGAACGCGAACGTTCCGTCGGGGACGGTCCAGGTGATCTTGTATGTTTCGATCGTTTCCACGCGTATGATCGTGTCTGCTATCACATTCACGGTCGTATAAGTGTGGCCAGGGCCGAGATATGCTATCGCCGATCCGTATTTGCCTTCGGTGTCGCACAGCACGAAAGTTTCGAACACAAGTCCTTCGGGACCTACGAATTCGTAGTATATCGCCGATATTCTGTATCCGACATCAGCGGCCACTTTGAATTCGAAGGGAACATCATACTGCCACTGACCTCCGTTCGTGTGTCCGAACGAATCGAGTGTGAATCCGTCATCTCCGGTCCACATCACGATGTTCGGTGTTGTCAATACCGTAATGACTATCTTTCCCTCTACATTCGGTATCTCGAATATCCTGTCATAAGGTCCTGTTCCGCCTTCTCCCATCGTGTACAGCACACCGGAACTTCCGTCGGATGATGTCCAGCTGACCTTCTGTATTCCGTAATCGCCCATCTTCTGCAGCTTGAACTTCAACGTATCTCCGCTGTCGATCGTTCCTGTCACGTCCATCGGGAGATCGAACGGAATGTCGTAATGTGATGTTCCGTTCCATCCCTGCACGAGCGCAAGTTCGAAGTTGCCGCCTGTGAACTCTATGTCGAACACTTCCTGCAATCCGATCACTATGACCGCTTCACCGTCAACTGTCGGTAATGTGTATCTTCCTGCGTTGTCCTCGATATCCTCATCGACGACGGAACCCATTGTGTATCTTACCGAATCTACACGGTTGAAGTTGCCGTTGGGGTCCTGGAATGAATCGGTGAACTCGAACCATAACTCTGAACCGACGTCTGTCCATGCTTCTTTGCTTGTATTGACATTGCTCAATGTGTTTGCGTTACCGTACATGTCACGGACGCCGTTGGGGTCTGTGACGGAGGACGGAATATCGATATCGGAGAATTCGAACGTGTCATTATTGTTACCGTCCGTCCATGTCACCCTGTGTATCTCTTTTGTCAGCGGGTTCAGTTTCACGTAACCGTATTCGGGCTGCTCTGCGTTCGGGTCGTATAACGATGCCGTTACACCGAGACTGTCCGGCGTTACCGTCATCGAACAACTGAGGTTCATGTCATCGATCGACGATAATGCCCATTCGGTCATCCTGTGATATTTTCCCATGAACTCTGATTCGCCGCTTGAAGGATCGACACTTATTGAAAGTGAATCTGTGTCCTTCATGACCGCACACAATCCAAGCTCGTATGCACTGGGAACAAGTATCTCTTTCGCTGTGCCCTTGTGAAGCGTTGCGGTTCCCGTACCTTTGTCCATCCTTACTTCCGCAATATGGTCGGTGGTGAACACTGCTGCAAAGACAACATCCCTGTCGAAATATTCGAAATATGATTCGAAGGATGCGTTTCTGCTGTACAGTTCCGCACTTACCAGTACGCCATTCTCATAAACGTTCACGTACCATCCCTTGAAGAATATTCCCTGACTTTCCAACGCCGAAGCATCGAACACCAGTTTGTTGGTCGGGATATCATAGAACACAGCACTTCCNCCGTTGGTGTTCACTACGTTCCCGTCGACTGTGATCGATGCTCCCGGNCCGGGGTTGAGTGCAGAGCTGTCGTCAGTCTCTATGACCAACGAAGCTTTGAATCCCTTCGGAACTATCTCCGCATTCCCTGTGATACCCCATATAGCATATTTTCCCGGGACTATTCTGAAATGATCCCTCATTTCCGCTGAGGTCGACGAAAGTATAACGGAAGCATAAGGAACTCCGCTCAGTATGTTCCCTGAACCGTTCGTCCTTACGATCATGAATTCGAATGCGTCCGTAGGTAACATTTCCCTTCCCCAGACGCTGTCGGGGGAAGTGGTATCTGGTATCGCTATACCCAATGTTCCGTTCGAATACACCGTATACTGCGAACCGCCTATGGTCTTCATTCCGATATTTGTGTAACCTGCGGGTTTGCTTACGGTGTAAACGGAACCCGCGAGGTACGGGGTTCCGCCGTTCATATTGTTGTCTATGCTCCAAATGCTTGACGACCAAGTGGAATACGTGGACCATTGACGCATTGCATAGGCCGATCTGCCTTCGTTGCCGGTCATGGTCACATTGCCGTCGTTTATTGATACTGTCACATATCCCGTGCCGTCATCCAGATAATAAGAGTTCAGCACAGAGGAATCCTGAAGTTTTCCTGCGATACCGCCTTTGAGCTTTGTGACCGCAGATTCCTCTGATGCGTTTATCGTTCCCACGGAATATGAGTACAATATCTCTGTGAGTACTGCGCTTCCCGCTATTCCGCCGGCGTATATGTCCACCGGCCTTACGGGCGAATCGCCGACCCTGTGATATATTTCCGTGTTGCCGGTGTTGTACACATTCTGTATGCTCGTAAGCACATCGGCAGATCCCAAGATGCCGCCTGCGTGTATGAACACAGCGTTCGTTCCCGCGCTTACGTATGTATCGTACGGCACGGAAATGTCACCGGTACTGTAACACTGCGAAACCGTCACGGTGTTGCCGGTGGGTGTGCTTGCCGACCTGTCGGCGGATCCCAGGATACCGCCGATCTTGACGGTCAAACCGCCTTCCACTGTTATTTTTCCGGAATTGTATGATCCGGATATGGTGGAACCGTTCCTGTCAGTTGCACGTCCTGCGATCCCTCCGGCCGTTGCCGTGAGAGGATTGTTCAGATTGCTTTCTGCCATCTTCCTTATGCTCACGTTACCTGTGTTCACGGATCCGGTGATGTTGCATCCGATGTCGCCTGCGATCCCGCCCGCCAGTGCCGTAACGCCTTTCGAGTCTGTGATTATGCCGATGCTCACGCTTCCTGAGTTTGACGAGGAAATTACCGAACCCGACATCTGCCCTGCGATCCCGCCTGCCGCGGTGAACGAAGGCGAACCGGAACCTGCGGTTCCGCTTACTGCTCCGGAGTTGCTGCAATTGTCTATTATCGATGATGTCCCGCTTCTGATGTCACCTGCGATCCCGCCTGTGAAACACGATAACGGTCCGAATGCTGCGATCTGCATCCTGTTCACGCAGTCCTTTATGGTGATGACCGCCGTCGGTGCGGTGTTCGCGAATCCCACTATGCCGCCTGCGTATGCGTTCTGTGTGGACCTTGCGTTTATTGCCGCTCCGTTGTCATAACCTTCCTTTCCTATAGGCTCGTTGGTACATCCCGATACGGTTGCACTGCCGGTGAGGCTTCCCACGATCCCACCCGCGTATATGGTGTGGGACGGAGTTCCGTTTATTGAAAGTGTGTTCCTGCAGTTTATTATGCTGCCTGATGATTCGCCGACTATTCCGCCGATGATGATCTTTCCGTCGGCAGATATGTTCCCGGCCCCTATCAGACCTTTACCGTTGTCAGTTCTGTTCGCTGACGAATCCTTTATCAGACCTTCTTTGACCGAGTTGGATATCGCTTGACCGACAAGCCCGCCGATCATCAGTGTTCCGCTGCCGTCGTTACCTGCAGATACTTCCACAGCATACGCGTGGCAGTTTATCATCTGCCCTTTGAGAATTGCTGCGATACTGCCGGCAAAACCATCCATCTTCCCTCCGGGGAATGCTGTGAATGAACCTCCTTTTCCGTCACCCAGGACGTTGAGGTTCCTGATGATACCTGAAGTATCGACAACTCCGAAAACTCCTGCGTACGCCTCAGCTGCCTCAGGGCCGCCGATGATCCCGAAACCGCTGTCCAGGACCGTCATACCTTTTATTGTGTGGTTTGCACCTTCAAATATCCCTTTGAACGGCGAATCTGCCGTTCCGATCGGTGTGAAGTTACCATTCGAGGAGAATGATGTCGTTCCCATCGGTTCGATGAGATTTCCGCCACTGAATTTAAGTGATGATCTGTATGCGAATTTCTCTTCGGTTCCGCCGACATCGACATAACCGGATATCGCTGCAGTCAGTTCGGGGCCGATCTGCAGATTGTTGAATACAGCAGTGTAAGTGGAACCCGAAGACGATGAGCTTGTCGGCAGGGACTGTTCTATCCTTGCCGATCCGTATGCCTGGCCGCTGTCCGCCGTCAGGATTATCGTTAAAGTACCGCTCTTTGAGTCTATTGCTTCATAGATGAATTTGATATTGAGATTGATCCCGCCGTTGAAATCGTTCGTTCCAAAGTCGATATCGCACATCAGTTTTGCGTTATAGCTTCCGTATCCGCCCGCAATCAGTTCAGACAGATGTACTAGATCCTCTGCACTCCATATAGGAATATAATTTTCGAGTTCGTCGTCACTGTACAGGTCATCCGCATCAAAGCCGTTGCGCAGAGCGAGGTCTGCGAACATGGGCGCAAGAGGGACAATTAGCATTGCCGCCACTATGGCGACAGTCAACAAATTGTGTTTAAGAGACATTTGCATCACAGCGTTATGTGTTCTCATTCTATTTATATTCAATCATTAACGCCGTGATATTTAAAGAAATCCTTAGCAATTGTGAATTTTAGAGGCCACTTTAAATAGTAAATTTTCTAGACATTTTGAGAAAAAGTGTATTTTGAACCGATTTTCCAAAGATAAATTGTCATTTTTAATCAGAAAAAAATGAAAAAACGTAACATTATTTCATTTTGCTTAAAAATTTGATAGGGAGCAAAATCCGTGTTAATTAATAGCACGATTTTAAAAAATATTTCAAAAAAAATACTTAAACCGTGCTAATTATTATCACGCTTTTTGAACTTCATCCGATGCTTTCCAGGAAGGGGAAAAAACATTTCCTATCCGCTATCGGGAGGAATACAAATATTCACAGAGACTCATATAGTTTTAAATACTATAACTACTACACCGGAAATAGAATATAGAGATCCTTTCCACACATTGTTTCGGATTTTGGGGTTTTAATATTTGTGGAATGAGGATCATGGAAGAATTCATAGAATTAGGAATATCGCAGGAAATAGGAAAAGCAATCAGAGACATGGGCTGGTCGGCACCGACAGACATACAGGTTGCAGCAATTCCTCTCGGATTAGAAGGTAAGGACATACTCGCACAGGCACAGACCGGTACGGGAAAGACAGGTGCATATGTTACTATAGTCTTGGACAGAACAGAACCTAACGCAAGGATACCTTCAATATTGATATTAGCGCCCACGCGCGAGCTTGCAAAACAGGTCGACGATGAAGTATACAAACTGACGAAGTACTCAAGGCACAGGAGCATGGCCATTTACGGCGGAGCGAGCATCAGCGACCAGATCTATAAATTGAAGAGAGGGGTCGATGTTGTGGTCGGAACTCCCGGAAGGGTCAAGGATCTGATCACAAGGGAATGCCTCGACCTCAGCGGTATCACCGAAGTCGTTCTGGACGAAGCGGACAGGATGTTGGACATGGGTTTCGCTGACGAACTGAACTTCATCATGGACCGTGTTCCCAAAGAAAGGCACACCCTTCTGTTCTCGGCAACAATGGCGAAAGAGATCAGACAGCTTGCGATGAGATATATGGAATCCCCGCGTGAATTGCTGATATCGAAGGACGATCTGTGTTCCGAACTTACAGATCAATATTATGTTTCAGTTTCACGCAACGAGAAACGCATGTGCCTTGAGAAGATCCTCAGGAACGGTTCTCCGAAGACCATAGTGTTCTGCCAAACGAAGAGGATGTGCGATGAACTTGCCGACTCCCTGTCAAGAGAATTCAAGGTCGGCGTTATACACGGAGACCTCCAGCAGAACAAAAGGGAACGCGTAATAAAGAGCTACAAAGTCGATAACATATCCATACTTGTTGCAACAGACGTTGCTGCAAGGGGATTGGACATCAATAACATCGACTGTGTCGTGAATTACGATGTGCCAGGCGACACGGAAACGTACCTGCACAGGATAGGAAGGACAGGCAGAGCAGGCAAGACCGGTTCCGCCGTTACGTTCGTCACGAAACAGGAAGAACGCCACATACGCATGTATGAGAAGGCAACGAAAAGGGAAATAAAGAAAATGAAACCGGGGTACTTCAAAGCACTCGGTAACGGCCCGATAACGGACGGAACAGAAGTTCGCGAAGAAACCCCTATGACGCAGACACCTGTGTTCAACGACAGAAGGGAACGCGAGGAGAGGTCTTTCAGCAGGTCCGAATCACCGCGCAGAGAAAGGCCCGTATTCGAGAACAGGGAACCTGCAGCACGCAGAGAAAAGCCCGTGTTCGAGAGAGCAGAAGCGGCCCCTGTGGAAAAGCCTGCAAGGATGTTCGCCGATGCGGTTGAAGAGGAACCTGTGTTCAAGAAGAAGACCCCTGTGCTGATCAAGAAGACCGTGCCTGAAGCAAGAAGGGGCGGAATGGTCGTCGTCAATATCAACTTAGGAAAAGAGGATGGTTTCGGAAGGACTCAGATCACAGAGTTCATAATGGAAGCAGCTTCATTGGCTGACGGTTCGATAGGGCGCATCGGTCTCGGAAGCGCAGCATCATTCGTTGAGGTTCCCTTCGATAAGGTAAGTGTTGTCATCGATTCACTTCTGACCTCGAAACACAATGACAAAAAGGTGTTCGCACAGATCGCACCGCAGAAGGTCCCTTACAAGAAGAATCACTCCGGTGCACTTCGTGCATAATGCCTTCCCGAAGGCTAAACATATTCCTTTATTTTCCATACCAATGGCAACGGTATGGATGTCATACTTTCTGAGCTTGTCCACTGTGCAGAAATGACGACTGTCTTTTCAGGTTTATATAAGTCCGAATACACTTCCATGCTCCGCAATCTTTTGTACGAACCGGATTTCACTTCCGCCGGTATGATCTTGTCATTCACCATCGTAACAAAATCGATCTCCGCTTTTCCTTCGGATCTCCAGCAATACGGAACGTCCCCGAGAACATTTACCAATTCTGTCAGCACATAATTTTCTGTTACGGCGCCTTTGAATTCCGCATATTTACTGTCGTCCAGCATAATGGATGAAAAACTCAGATTCGCCATTGCTCCCAGCAGTCCGATGTCGGAACAATATAACTTGAAATTCGAGTGACTTGAATACGCGGACAACGGCATCCAAGGTTTACTGATCATTTTTACCCGTACGACTATACCGGCATCAACCAGCCATTGCAGTGCATCCTCCAGCTCCCTTGCCCGTTTACCTTCGACCGCATGGCTGAATATGAACTTCTTGTTCTCTTTAGACAACTGTTCAGGTATTGACGACCATATGGCCGAAAGCTTCTTCACTTCACCGGCAGATGCATATTTTGCGAAGTCTGATTGATAGAATCGGATTATATCGGACTGTATCCCTCTTGTTTTCTCCGGATCTCGGTATTCCAACCATGAATTTACGGCATCGGGCATACCTCCGACAAAACAATATTCCCGATACAATTCATTCAGTATCCTTCTGAACGCTTCAGGAACATCTGTGACCCCTTTGATACGGTCTATGATATCCCTTCCTCTTGATGCGGCGACGAATTCTTGGAAAGACAGAGGATATAATTTAAGGAAATTCACCTTGCCGACCGGGAACGATGTAGGGGTCGAATGAAGCAACCCTAATAGGGATCCTGCACACACGATATGATATTCCGGGGCATTTTCCTGAAAATATTTTAGCGACGTCAAAGCTTTTCCGCAACACTGTATCTCATCGAAGATTATCAGCGTGTCCGCATCCACATCCCTTTGAAATCTTAACTTAAGGTCAGAAACTATCCTTTCAGGATACAGATCTGGTTCGAACAAAGACATCAGTGACGGGTCCTCTTCGAAGTTGAGATACAGAACGGAAGAGAAATTCTCTTTGCCGAATTTCTTCAATATGTACGTTTTACCGCACTGTCTGACACCTTCAAGTATCAGCGGTTTCCTCATTGCTGAGGCTTTCCATTCAAGCAGTTTGTCATAGATGGTCCGTTCCATGATTCGGCATCATGGTCGATGTATTTAAGCATCACGTTTTAGGTTCCTATTTCGTGCATTAGAACACGTTTTAGGTTCCTATTTCGTGCATTAGAACACGTTTTAGGAACTTAAATCAACAAAATAAAGGTTACAGCTTAATTTTGATATGAATTTTGACCTTGAGTTTATCGTCTTAAAAAATGCTCTGCAGATCGATGCAGAGTGAAGAAGATCAAGAGCTCATTCGCTTCACACGCAAACATTCAACTTATACTCTGAACCTGCATGACCAGTATAGTTTGAACTCAACCATTAATAAGAGTGGATGTTATGACCAACTCGTGAAGAAGATCGCAGTATACGGTAAAGGCGGCATCGGAAAATCAACGATCTCATCTAATCTTACCGCCGCACTATCGGACTCTGACGTCAAAGTGATGCAGATCGGCTGCGATCCGAAACATGATTCGACAAGACTTCTCGCGGGCGGCGTAAGTCAGGAGACCGTTCTCGATTATCTGAAGGACGTTCCTGAATCCCATCGGAAACTGGGAGATATCGTAGAAGAAGGTTACAAAGGATGCCTCTGTGTCGAAGCAGGCGGCCCTGAACCTGGAATAGGGTGTGCAGGCCGCGGAATAATATCGGCGTTCGAATTATTGGATGAACTGGGAGTGAACTCCATTCCGCTGGACCTTGTGCTGTATGATGTGCTTGGAGATGTTGTATGCGGTGGTTTCGCGGTCCCGTTACGGAATAACTACGCAGATACGGTCTATATCGTAACCTCGGGCGAATTCATGTCCATCTATGCTGCGAATAACATCCTCAGAGGAACTGCAAATTACGATCCCGAACAGGATCGGCGGATTGATATTCAACAGTCGCGGGGACGATGAAGAACGCGACCGCATCAAAAGGTTCTCTGACGCCGTCGGCATTCCTGTCGTTGCTGAGTTCGCACGTTCAAAGGAATTCCTTGAAGCAGAACGCTTAGGGAAAACGGTCGTTGAAGCATTCCCCGATTCCGAAATAACGAAAGTGTTCAGAAAATTGGCGGATACTGTGATCAAAGGAAAGAAACACCCTGCCAAGTTCCTGTCGGAAACGGAACTGGAAGATGTTGTTCTGGGAAGGTCGATAAACCGCAAAACAGTATGGCATGCTCCCGAGAACGTTATTGTCAGGGAAAAGAAGAGGTACAGTTCACGGAACGTTCACCGTAAGGAGGTATTACACGGATGTTCATTCTCCGGCGCTGCATCGGTCACGTTCTCGATAGACGGATTGTACACAATGCTCCACTCCCCGAGAAGCTGCGCTCAGTACACTTTCCAGCTTATTTCCAACTCAGTAAGAAGATCATATTCACGGAACGTGGTTCAGATGCCGTCGTTCATAGATCCGTTGATCAAATGCACGGACATGAACGAATCGATGATGATATTCGGCGGTTCTGACAAATTAGAGAAAGATCTCAGAAATGTCATTCAGGAAGGTCAGAAGAACATCGCACTGATCACATCATGTCCTTCCGGCATAATAGGCGATGACGTACTGAACATCATCGAACGGGTAACTAAGGACCACACCGACGTTTCTGTCATCCCCATAATAGAGGACGGCAACATAAGGGGCGATTTCATGCAGGGCGTAATAGACGCATCACTTGCATTGATGCGCTCGGCATCAAAGAAGGGATTGAAGAAGACCCAGACGGTCAACTTAGTAGGTATCAAAACACTTGCTACAAACTGCACCACGAACAGCCTTTTTGTCAAGGATGTCTTGGAAGCAATGGGCCTGGAGGTTAACTGCAATTGCGTTGGAAACACCTCTATAGAAAGCATAAAGAACGTGTCTGCCGCAGAACTCAGTATCCTATTGACGCCCGACAGGTTTGCAATGATGCTCAGAGATTTCCTTGTTGATGAATTCGATCTGAAATTCACAAAAGCGGTAGTACGCCCGGGACTCAGGGAAACGGTGGCGTGGATCAAAGAGATCGGCGAGCGTTTCAACAGGACGGAAAGATCAGATGCGATGATCAGATCCATTGAAGAGGAATACGAAAGACGTGCTTCCGTCCTCAAAAAGGATCTGGACGGCATCTCATCCTATGTCGTAGGAACACAGAAGGATATCGGATGGATCCTCGAAGCGATGAAGAGATGCGGAATGAACATCCAGAGGGCTGTGATAACGGATCTCAGCGACCACTCCAAAGATATTGATCTTGATGTTGACTATGATCTTGAAGTTCTCGGAGCAAAGGACATCGAAGATGTTCGAAAGGACATAATGGACAAACGCCCGCGATTGCTGCTGAGCACATATCCTCTGGATACCGGTGCAGGGATCGAAGAAGCGTACATTCCCATTGCACCTGATGTCGGTCCGTATTCCGGACTGGAGTTAGCGGAGATGTGGGTGAAGAAACTGAAGGCACCGAAGGAAGAGGGGTGGAAGAAAGATGTCATTTGAACACGACCGTCCTGAAGGACTCTTGGGTGCGATGCTTGCGATCGAAGGGATAAACGATTCAATGACGATACTTAACGGTCCGACCGGTTGCAAATATTATCCTGCATCCGCATCAGAAGCGGCATATCCCCAACGGAAGAACGGCCACCAGGCGTTCAATCCCTATCGTTATCACGGCGAATTCTTCTTCAGTCAGCCTCGTATCCCCTGTACGTTCATGGACGGTAACGATTACATCATGGGAACCAGGGGAAAATTAGACAAGGCGGTGAACGCAACAATGGACCGTTCTCCGAAACTCATCGGAATATTGAATTCACCTGGAGCTTCACTTACAGGAGAAGACCTTTCATTGAATATCGACCCGAAGGTTCCCGTGGTAAAGATGATCAGTCCTGAACCGTCGGTATCTGCAGGCAAGGGATTTCAGGATTCCATGATCTCTGTTCTTGAGGCTGTAAAGCCTTCCGGACGCAGGAAAAAACGTTCTGTCAACCTGTTGGGAATTTCCATCTGGCACTTGTGCTGGAGAGACAGTATCGCAGACCTTACGAAACTGCTGAAGACATGCGGAATAACCGTGAATACAATAGCCGGGGCGGGATGGTCTGTCGATGACATAAAGAACTCCGGGAAGGCTGAGCTGAACGTCGTGGTGCACGAAGAATACGGAAAAAGAGTTGCGGAATGGTATTCTGAGAATGTTGGGATACCATACGTTAACACCGGAACCCCGGTAGGATTCGACAACCTTGAAAGATGGATCTCTGCAATATGTAAAAAATTGGAATGCGATCCCTCGCCTGCGTTATGCGAGATAAAGGCAAAGAGAACGAGAGCGGCAACTATCCTTTCGGGATTGCTGTCATCAAGACGTCCGCCCAGAGGAATGACGTTCTCCGTATCTGCGGATGCTTCTCTTGCTTATTCTGTTACAGAGTTCCTGTACAACTACTTGGGAATGGTCCCTGTCGCAATGAACACCGGCCTTGACAGATCATTTGACGAACGTTTCCGAAAAATGTTCGAAGATCGGGAATTAGACGTTTCCGATGATGTTTTCAACACGCCTTCCGACATAATATTGGGAGACGGGTGCGTGATCGCTTCGCTCGTGCAGAGAGGTGTCGCATTCGGCGGTGTTGATATTGCACGTCCGGGGCTGACGACGATGAACGTTGTCGAACGCCCTGTTCTTGGACTTGGCGGGACCATGCGCCTGTTGGATAATGTTCTCAATTCCCTTGAGAAGTGCGGTCAAACGCATTGAGCATTCAATTTCAAATTGCGATTTCTTGAAGGGCATGGGAAACATTCTGTATACGCTCACGCACTCATTCATTGAACGGTGAGGCGGGGATGAACCCCGCCTGTAAATTTTCCCCTCATTATTTGAGTGGAGAGTCACGTTCGTATATGCGCGATGCTGACCGCACAAATATAAACCAAAAATTGTATTAAGGGATGGTTGTGAAGATGCAGAGTTTTCCTTTTACTGCGATTGTCGGTCAGAATGAGATGAAGAACGCCTTGATACTGAACATCATAAATCCCTCGATAGGAGGGGTTCTGATCCGAGGTGAGAAAGGAACAGCAAAATCCACTGCGGTTCGTGCGTTAACGGAATTACTGCCGGAAAGGACCGCAGCGAAATGTCCTTTCCGCTGTGACGTATCATCAGATTCATTATGCCCTTACTGTTCAGAAACATTAAGCAAATGCGGGAAGATCGAGACCGAAAAGACAGGGATGGGCGTTGTCGAATTACCATTGAGCGCGACCGAGGACCGTGTTGCAGGTACGTTGGACCTTGAACATGCTCTCAAAACAGGAAAGAAAAAGTTCGAACCCGGTGTTCTGGCGAAAGCGAACGGGAACATCCTCTACGTAGACGAAGTGAACTTGCTTGACGATCACCTTGTCGATCTTCTGCTGGATTCAGCGGCAATGGGCAGGAACTATGTGGAAAGAGAGGGAGTTTCCTTCTCACACCCGTCAAAGTTCATACTTGTGGGAACTATGAATCCCGAGGAGGGTGATCTGAGACCTCAGCTCCTGGACCGTTTCGGTATGGCCGTTGACGTGAAAAGTGAAAAGGACGTTGATACAAGAATGGAGGTCATCCGCAGACGTCTTGAATTTGAAAAGGATCCGGATGCATTCCTGAAGAAATACGCAAAGGAACAGAAGGAACTGCGGGACCGTATACTGAAGGCTCAGAAGACCATGTCGAACATGAAACTGGATGACGAAGCGTTGAAAACAGCTGTTGAAGCTTCGCTGTACTTCGGAGTGGACGGGCACCGCGCTGACATAACATTACTGAAAGCTGCATCTGCATACGCAGCATTCTACGGCCGCGACCGTACAATGAAAGAAGACGTCGCAAGCATTGCTAACCTTGTCCTTACACACAGGATGCGCCGCAACCCGTTCCAGGAATCTGCAATAGATGAAGAGGAGCTGAAGAATTGGATCAAGAATCTCTGAACGGCTTTCCGTTCTCTGCTGTCATCAACGCAGATGATGCAAAGAGGGCCGTTCTCTGTGCCGTCGTATCCCCTAACATACGGACCGTTCTTATCCAAGGCGTTTCGGGTTCCGCGAAGACAACTCTTGTCCGCGCTGTTCCGAACATCTCGGGAATGGATATGCTTGAAGTTCCGTTGAACACCTCAGAAGGTCAGGTGCTGGGAACACTGGATATTGAAGGAACAGTATCCACGGGGGAAAGGACAGTATTACCGGGACTTCTTGAACGTGCCTACGGGAAACTTCTGTACGGTGATGATTCGAACCTCATGGACCGTTCTGTACTGAGCACGATACTTGAAGCTGCACTGAACAAAAAGGCAGTTTCGGAAAGAGAGGGAGTTTCACGGGAATATGACTGCGACGTGAAGTTCATAGGGACCATGAACGTCTCTGAAGTGCCGATGGACATCCATATTTTGGACCGTTTCGATCTTTGCGTTCGGTTAGGGAACACAGACAATGAGAATGACCGTTACGAAATACTCAAACGCAAGGCGGAGTTCGATAAGGATCGGAAAGCTTTCAGAAAATCGTACGAAGAAAGTGAATCCGTTATAAGGAAAAGGATCGCCGAAGCCAAGGAAAGGATACCGTTCGTTTCCATTTCCAATGAGTTATTGGGCGTAATTGCAGAACTGTGCAGCAAAGTAGGTGCAGAAGGCCACCGCGGCGATATTGCGTTGGCGAATGCGTCATCTGCGTTGGCAGCATTGAACGGAAGGGATTCTGTTGAACTGGATGACGTAAAGGAAGCAGCAGGAATGTGTTTAGGCCACAGGATGACCGAGGTCCCCGAGGACAAAGATAATTCTTCCGAGACCGGATCGGAACCGTCGGAACAGAACGGTCAGCCGGAGATGTCCTCGAACGAAGGTACGAGAACAGATGAGAACAAAGAGGACAAGGAAAAGGACGATGGCTCCGGCAATGACCCGGAAGAGACTGTATTTTCCATAGGCAACACGTTCAGCGTCATTGATTTCACATCCCTCAGACCGCTCAGAGATACGCATTCGGGCAAGAGGCACGGAAAGCACGGGAAGACTGTCAGTAACGACTCGAAGGGCCGTTATATACGATCGAAAACAGCATCGAATTACAACGATCTGGCACTTGATGCAAGCATGCGTGCTGCCGCGCCTTATCAGAAGTATCGCGAACACCGCGGTCTTGCATTGACATTGGAGCCGGGAGACCTTCGGCAGAAGGTACGCGAGAAGAAGAGCGGTGCGTCAATAATGTTCCTGGTGGATGCAAGCGGTTCTATGGGGGCAAGGAAGAGAATGGTCACCGTGAAGGGGGCTGTATTCTCTTTGCTTCAGGAATCATACAAGAACCGTGATAAAGTGGGGCTGATAGCATTCCGCAGGGATCAGGCGGAGATCATGTTACCGTTCACGAAAAGTGTCGACTTCGCTTACCGTAAACTGAAGGAAATGCCCACAGGCGGAACAACACCTTTGGCAGCGGCACTTCTGAAGGCTCACGGTGAGATAATAAAGGAGATGAAGGCACACCCATTTGAACGGTATTACGTTATACTTACAACGGACGGAAGGGCGAACGTATCCATGGACAACGGAAATGCATTCGATGATGCTTTGAAGGCAGCAGCATTCATAGGCTCCAAAGAGAACGCAGTATGGATCGTTGTTGATACGGGGACAGGGTACCCGCATACGGACAACGCAGTACGGTTATGCGATAACCTATCGGGAATATACCTTAAACTGGAAGAACTGAATGCAGACACGCTCGGTTACAGGCTTAAAACGATAATAGGAAGGAACAGACAATGAGGATCGTGAACATACTCTGTGAAGCTCAGGACATGGGTAAGAATCCGCGAGCGGTTGGAAGAGTGCGCTCCGAAGGTCTTGACATCCATGTGGATCAATACGTCACCTCAGATATTGACAATAATGAAAAGTTATTCAACGAACTCATTTCGTTCATTCCTGATGCAGACCTGATAATGGTAAGAATGCATGCCGGTCTGACATATTTCAAGAAATTCGAAAGGCTCAGGAAGGCGGTCATTGAAAATGGGGTTTCGATGCTTGTGGAAAGTGAAATGGCAGAGGAAGTGAAAGACAATCGTGATCTTTTCAAGGGCGATAATGAAACTTTCCTGACGATACGTTCCTACATCGAACTCGGTGGTGATGATAACGAATACAACCTTCTGAAATGGCTTCTGTGGGATTCCGGCGTTGATGTGAAGTTCGAAAGACCTGCAAGACGTCCTGCTCAGGGAATATATCACCCCGACACGGGAATAACAGACAGACCACCAAAGATGAAAGGTTCCGCCATCGGAATATTGATGGAGCAAACATCAGTGGTCAACGGGAACACAAAACATTTGGACGCATTGATCAGAAAACTGGAGTCGCTCGGTCTTGATGTCATTCCCGTATTCCTGATCTCAAGTCCCGGAGAGATCACAGGATCATTGGGAATAAACGAGACCATACGGAAATACATGATGAAAAACGGAAGATCTCTGGTGGATGTTCTTGTCGTGACAATGGGATTCTCTCAGATCAATCTCTCAGACCCCGGGGACGGAAGCCGCAAGGAAAAGGAGAATATCTTCAAGGAACTGAATGTCCCCGTGATACAGACATCAACTTTACTTTCACCGGAAAAAACATGGGAAGAGAGTTCCGGATACAGCTCCTTCGAAATATCCATGAACGTCTTCTGGCCGGAATATGACGGTCAAATGATCTCGTTCCCGTTCGCATCCAATGAACGTACGGAGAAAGGATTCGAATATACTCCCATCGAGGATCGCGTTGAAGCAATAACAAAACTCGTTCACAACTGGTCGAAGCTGAAGCAGAAAACTCCCGATAAAAGGAAGATCGCAATATTGCTGCATCAGAATCCTCCCAGTAATTCGATGATAGGAAGCGCATTCGGATTGGATGCTCAGGAAAGTACTGTTCACATATTGAGGGAAATGAAAACTTCCGGTTATACCATCGAACGGATACCCGAGAACGGTCAGGAACTTACGACAGAGATATTGAAAGGATTGTCCAATGACACGGAATGGTTGTCGTCAGCGGAGATGAAGGAACGTGCCGCAGCGTTGGTTCCAGCGGGAGAATACATCAAGTGGTTCTCCTCCATTGACGATAAGTGCCAGGCTACAATAATGAAGGATTGGGGAAAGCCTCCCGGAACGATAAACACCGTGGACGGAACAACGGTCATTCCGGGAATACTGAACGGGAATGTGTTCATCGGATTACAACCGAACAGAGGCTTGGCTGATGATTCTCTTGACGTATATCACAGTCAGGAAGTTGCTGCGCCGCATAACTATTTGGCGTACTACAGATGGATCTCGGAGGTGTTCAAAGCTGATGCTGTGATACATATGGGAACCCACGGAACGCTGGAATGGCTTCCGGGAAAGGGTTCGGCATTATCGGGAAAGTGTTTCCCTGATATTACGTTGGGACACGTTCCTCACATTTATCCCTATACGATCAGCAACCCGGGAGAAGGGATGCAGGCTAAACGCCGATCTTACGCGACGATAATCGATCACATGATCCCCGTTCACGCCCGTGCCGGTAACTACGAGGATCTTGCAGATATTGAATCATTACTGCAGGAATACCTCAGAGCCGTATCCGGGAACCAGAAGGAAAAAGCAAAGGATATTCTGTACGATGTGTTCAACAAATGTGTTAAGATATCGTTGTTGGATGATATCGGATTGACGATGCATTCCGATATAGAAGAACTGGAAACGAAAGCTGAAACGCTGTATGATTACATCTGCGACGTCAAGGACAATTCTATCAAGGACGGTCTGCACGTATTCGGAAGACCTCCGAAGGAAAAGAAACTGGACGAGATGATCTATTCTTTGACGAGATTGGAGAACGGTAACGTTCCGTCGATGCGGAAGACGGTCGCTTCGCTCCTGGATATTGATCTTGAGACTGCAATGACATCACCGTCGGAAATGAACAACGGCGTCCTGAACGGTGAATTGGTCGACCTTGCGGACAGTATGACGTATGCTTTGATATCGGAAATGAGAATGTCAGGTTTCAGGGAAGAGGATTGCATACAGATCGCAGACGGTGCAGTTGGGATGAATGATGAACTTTCGAAAATAATCAAATTCATTTGCAACACGCTTGTTCCTTCTTTGGAACGCACCGATGACGAAATGAAGAACTTCCTCAGAGCGATGAACGGTGAATACATTGAATCGGGCCCGTCGGGATGTCCGACCCGCGGCAACTCTCACTTACTGCCGACAGGCAGGAACTTTTACTCTATCGATCCTGCTGCGATACCTTCGCGTTCATCCTGGATAACGGGAGTGAAGATGGCCGATCAGATGATCGAACGTCACGTGAAAGATAACGGAACATATCCGAAGCAGGTCGGCATTGTCATATGGGCAACGGATACCATGAAAACAGGAGGTGACGATATTGCGTATGTTCTGTGGCTTTTGGGCATACGTCCTGTATGGTCGGCATCAGGCAGTTCAGTGGTTGACCTTGAGGTCGTTCCGACAAAAGAATTGAAAAGACCCAGGATAGATATTACATTAAGAATAAGCGGTCTTTTCAGGGACTCTTTCCCGAACATCATCGAGCTAATGGATGATGCGGTGAAGAAGATCTCTGAGCTCGATGAAAGTGATGAGGAGAATTATCTTCTGTCAAATCTCAGAAAGGATATAGCCGACTCCATCGCCGACGGAATGGACCGCAAGACCGCTGAACGGCGATCCAGGGTACGCATATTCGGAGACCCTCCCGGAAACTACGGCGGCGGTGTTGATGTTCTTATCGAAACATCCCGATGGTCTGAACGTAAGGATCTCGGCGAAGTGTACGTCGAATGGGGCGGTTACGGATACGGACGCGATCTTAAAGGTGAGGACGTAAAGGAATTCTTCAAGAAACGTCTCAGCACTGTTGACGTTACGGTCAAGAACCATGAATCTCGCGAATTGGATGTTCTTGACAACGATGATGATTACATCTTCCTGGGAGGAATGAACGCTGCAGTTGAAACATATTCCGGAAAACAGCCGATGTCAATGATAGGTGACTCTTCGAATCCTGATAAACCTGTTACGAGGACGTTAGAGGAAGAGAGCAAATTCATCTTCCGTTCAAGGGTACTGAACCCGAAGTGGGTGGACGGCCTGAAGGAACACGGTTACCGCGGCGTACAGGAACTTTCTAATCTGGTCGAATATTCATTCGGCTGGGATTCCACATCGGATATGATGGAGGATTGGATGTACCAATCCATGACCGAGAAATTCCTTTTTGACGGAAAAACGAAGGAATGGATAGAAGAGAACAACCCCGATGCATTAAGGGATATCACTTCAAGATTGCTGGAAGCGATAGAAAGAGGAATGTGGAACGCTGACAAGGAAACTGAAGAACGCCTCCGTTCAATGTTCCTTGATTCCGAGAGTCTTTTAGAAGATATCAACGACCGCTGAACTCATTCCAGCAACCAATCGACAACATTCTTTATGCGTATTCCTTCTGAGGTCACCGAAGACAACAGGGGATGCATCACGAGAACGGTCTTCGGGAACGAGTCCTTTACACCCCGCAATGGAGACAATTCACGTTCGCGCGTATCTTCAAGATTGATGTCGTAACACACTTGGAAGTACTCTTTTCCTCCGTTCGGCAGGGAAACCACAAAGTCCACTTCCTTCGCATCCCATTTTCCTATCATCACTTCGTTACCGCGTCTGATCAGCTCCAGGAAAACGATATTTTCCAGTATCCTTCCCACATCCGATGTGTCAAAACCCAGGGACATGTTCCTGATCCCTTGATCCACTGCATAGTATTTTGGTGACGGGTTCAGTGATGTTCCTTTGAGATCGAAACGGTCGGCACGGTAGAGCATGAACGCCTGCTCCATGAATCCCAGATATTTTTCCACGGTCGCACGGTTTATGTCGCCCATCCCTTTGGCGATGCTGTTTGAGGATACGGGATTTCCGATATTGACCATCATGTACTTCATCAATCGATCAAGCTCATTGCTGTTCCTCATTCCTTCACGGGAAACAACATCCCAGAACAGGATAGATGAATACAGGTCTTTCAGAGATGTTCTTGCGAATGCATCACCGCTTACGGGATTCGCACCCGGGAACCCGCCATATGTAATGAACAATTCAAAGAGTTCCTGAACACTGCGTCCCATGTACGAGTTCAATTCAACGAATTCTTTGAACGATAAGGGAAGCATGCTTATTGCGGTGAACCTTCCTGTCAGATACGTACTGAGTTCGGATGAAAGCATTCTGGAATTGGATCCGGTTATGTACACATCAGCATCGTGATCGATGATCAATGCATTAACTGCTTTTTCCCAATTCTTCACTTCCTGTATCTCGTCC
>JGI994J12354_10001984_pt1 | contig 20449 bp, 18 predicted proteins | sample IntmicLarv3ML3BL_FD_12354 | JGI IMG/M metagenome (IMG submission 12354)
AGAAAGAATGTGTGTATTAGTCAATGATTTACTGATTCAAGCCTTGGTTTTTTTCTTTAAGCCAAGGCTTGTACTAGATGTATGTCCAATTTAATTTGCAGGAGGCTGCCTTATGAAAAAAACTTTAATCCGTATTTTTATTGCTAGTGTATGCCTTTGTGTATTATGTGTGGGCATATTGTATTTTAATAAAGGACAGGCATTGTCCATACCAGAATACCCGCTGAATAAAGACTCTATTGCCAATGTATTGTCAGAAATCGGTGTTTTCTACGAAATAGAAGAGGACGCTTTAGGCGCGCAATACAAACAAGGGCAAGCATTACATAACCTTTATGCTGATAATACCACTTTATTCTCAGTCGGCATATCAAGCATAAAGCAGGGCGATGAAAGAGCACTGTTCATTTCGTTTCCTCCTTTTTATTCGGCTAATACCGTGTCAATGCAAGAATGTGAGGATTCCATAGTTCTTGCAACCATGTTGTTCGGCGGGTTCAAGAATGCGCATCAAGTCTTTGACACCTTTATTAAGGAATATGGCAAAACAAACACTAAAAGTGTGAATTACGAATCTTCAGGCAATAGCCTTTCACCCGCAAAGGAAAAGGATTCATGCTGGGAACGCGAAATAGGAAAGATAACTTGCCGGATAATTGTGGAGTAGCCTACTCTGGATGAACCAAACGAGTATATTAGGGTTATCATGTTTGCAAGTGATAGAGATACTTTTGTTTCAGAATGGCCTTCCGAAAACCTGCAAAAAGAAGAGTGATAATTCCCGTCAATAAAAAAAGATGTCCTATGTGGACATCTTTTTTACGATTTCAAATGCTGCANTGTGAAAAGCCAAACTAGATTTGGAACAACGCTGACAATATTACTTGCTATTGCCTCCGCTGATTAGTTTAAATTTTATAGATATACAACGGGCTTAATCAAATCCTTTGGTTTGTCCCTCATTAGTAACAGCGCATCTTCGATCTTATCAAATCCATGAAATTGGTGTGTGATGAGTCTGGACGGGTCAATTCTGCCATTTATCACCATGCTTGCGAGTTTTTCCATGCGAAGTCTTCCCCCTGGCATAAGACCGGAGTGAATGAACTTATGCCCCATACCAACACCCCATTCAACGCGGGGTATTTTAATAAATTCACCTGAGCCAAGATAGTTTACATTGCCAATCACACCACCCGGCTTCAGTATTGTGATTGCCTGAGCAAATGTGTCGTTGTCACCGCCGGCAATTATGACCTTATCAACACCTTTGCCGCCGGTTAAATCCATTACCTGTTCAACAATATCTCCTGTACGGTAATTTATAATGTCTGTTGCGCCATATTCTTTTGCAATTTCTACACAATTCGGTCTGCTGCCTATGGCAAAAAGCCTTCCGGCACCGCGAAGAACCGCACCGCGTACACCCATAAGACCTACCGGTCCGATTCCGAATACACAAACAGTATCGCCGAATTTAACTTCCGCAAGCTCCGCTCCGTGAAAACCTGTCGGTACCATATCCGACAGCATTGCTCCCGTTGCCGGATCCATACCTTCAGGTAATAAAGCAAGGTTTCCGTCTGCATCATTGACATGAATGAAGTCACAGAACATGCCGTCTTTGGTGTTTGAAAATTTCCATCCGGCCAGCATTCCATTAGAATGCATAGAAAAACCTGCCTGGGCTTCAAGGGAATTCCAATCAGGGGTGATTGCCGGAATAATTACTTTGTCACCTGGTTTAAAATCATGAACGAGTACACCAACCTCCACAACTTCGCCGACACCTTCATGGCCAAGGATGAGATCGTTTCTCTCTCCTATAGCCCCTTCCCAGACTGTATGCACGTCTGAAGTGCATGGTGCAAGTGCAATGGGCCGGACAATCGCATCAATCGGGCTGCAAGCAGGTCTTGCTTTTTCGATCCAACCGGTTTTTCCCGCACTTAACATAGCGTATGCTTTCATTTCTCATCCCTCCTCGATAATTATTGTGTGTCAAAATAGCAAGTAATATGTATATAACTAATTGTAATATATTGTTAATTAATTGTCAATTAACGATATAAACAAAAGAAAAGAGTAAAATGCAATAATATAACATACCACTAAAATTCAAGGAATTTTTCCATAATAACAGCCTGAAAACTAATCCTATATAGTGCTGGGATCGAGACAGTATTTACCGGAAAAAAGATGGATTTGATATTCNAAATCAGACTNTTTGTCAGAGGCGTTTAATTAAACGAAAAACTNTGATGTGCGTCAAAAAAGCAGTTATTTCACGTTGAATACCAAGGCATGCCAGTTGACGGTATAATAGATGTATGTTATAATTCCTATTTAAATATGTTGTTCAGAAGGATAGCATATTATTTCATTATGAAAAATTTATTATTTCAAGGAGTGAGTGTCCTAAATGGACGACAGTTGGTTACTTATAGTTTTAGTAATCCTATTATTCTGCGCCGCCTTTTTTGCTCTGGCGGAAACAGCTCTTTCATCAGTCAGTAAGATGCGAATTAAATCCCGTATGGACAAAGGGGACAAGAGAGCCAAACGGGTGATGTATATATTAGACAATTTCGATAAGGCTATAACAACTATCCTTATCGGAACAAATATTACTCAAATAGTGGTTGCTTCCCTTGCCACTATTGTTGTGACCAAAAAATGGGGAATGTCCGCTATTGCGGTATCAACTGTTATAACCACAATAATGGTCTTTTTTGTGGGGGATATGCTGCCAAAAAGCATAGGAAAGAAGTACTGTGAGCGCTTTTCATTAGCGGTTGCACCTTTCCTGTGCCTTCTTATGTCCTTTTTTGCCCCTTTATCCCGTGGCCTTACCTTTATCGGTGAATGGGTTTCTAAAATGACGAAGGGAAATCCTGAAGTGACTGTCACCGAAGACGAGCTTTATGACATCATTGAGACAATGAAGGATGAAGGTGAAATAGACGCCGAGCGCGGGGAGCTTGTCCATTCTGCGCTTATGTTTGCGGACGTGACCGTTGAGAGTGTTCTCACATCCCGTGTTGATGTGAAAGCTGTAGACATTGAAGACAGCGGTGATGAAGTGCTGGCTTTTATAAAAGAGCAGAAGCACAGCCGCCTCCCCGTATACCGGGAGAATATTGATAATGTGATAGGTGTTTTGCAGATTCGGAAATACATCAAAGCCTGGCTTAGACAGGGCGGAGATGTTGACCTTGAAGAGATTCTGGACGAGGCGTACTTCATTCACCAAAGCACTAAAATTGATGAGCTTCTCCACGAAATGAGCAGGAAAAAGTTGAATATGGCTATTGTCACCGATAATTACGGCGGCACCCTCGGCATAGTAACTGTTGAGGATATCCTTGAGGAGCTTGTAGGCGAAATCTGGGATGAGGACGACGAAGTGGTAGAGAATGCCCGTGCGTTGGAAGACGGCAGCTTTGAGCTTGATGCAAGTTTGTCTATTGAAGAAGCATTTGAGCTTGTCGGATACGAAGATCCGGAGGATTTTGATTTTGAACATAAACTCCTTGGAGAATGGGCATACGAGCAGTTTGACCTGATACCAAATGAAGGTGACAGCTTCGAATACAATGGTCTTGAAGTGACAGTGGCAGAAAAACGCCAGCACCGTATTATTAAACTGATTGCCCGTGTCCGTGTTTCAGACGTGGAAGAAGGTGAGCAGATATGAATATGACAGAGGCGAATATAGTAAGTACTAATATAATGTGGTCTTTTGCAGCGGTTTTTGGATTGCTGATAGTTTCGGCGCTGTCATCAGCAACCGAGATGGCATATTCTTCTGTGAACCGTCTGAGGCTTGAACACGCGATGGAAGCAGGGTCACGCCGCGCTGCCATTGCCTGCTGGATATGCGACAGATATGATGATGCGCTATCCACTATTCTGATAACGAATAATCTTGTTAACATTGCTTCGTCCGCTATGGCGACCATGCTTGCCATTTCACTGGTGGGCGAGAAGTACACACCGGTTGCAACCGCAATAATTGCGGTTCTGGTTATAGTATTCGGTGAATCAACGCCGAAAATCATAGCGAAGAAAAATGCGAATGCGGTTGCTCTCGGTTCTGCCGTGGTTCTCAGGGTGCTCATGTTCCTGCTGAAACCTGTTGTTACCGTTGTTGTGTTCCTTGTGAATCTTATTACAAAACCTATGAAAGGTGAGACACAAAACGGCGAAGATGAAGCCGTTGAGGAACTTGTCTCTATTATTGAGACGGTTGAGGATGAGGGCGTTATAAATGAGGAGCGTTCAGAGCTTTTGCAGGCTGCGCTGGACTTTTCTGAGATTTCCGCCGCTGAGGCAATGACCTCCAGGGTGGATGTTATCGCTCTGGATATTGACGATGACTGGGAAGAAATACTGAAGATAGTTTCAGAATCTCCGTACTCACGCCTGCTCGTATTTGAAGACAGCATCGACAACATCATTGGAACATTGTACCTCAATCACTTTTTCAAGGCTCTGACTGAGGGAGTACCTGTGGAAATTCGTCCGCTGCTGATGGAACCATGCCATGTTTACAAGACCGTGAAGCTGCCGTATGTGCTGGAAGAGCTCAGACGCTGCAAGCAGCATATGGCAGTGGTGACGGATGATTACGGCGGAACAATGGGCATAATCACAATGGAGGATGTTCTGGAAGAAATCGTCGGCGATATTTGGGATGAGACTGATGAGATAAAAGATGAACTGATTGAAAAAGCCCCCGGTCTGTACGAGGTCAGAGGTGATTTGGGAATATACGACTTCCTTGGAGAGCTTGAAACTAATGAAGACGACTTTGAGACGGAATCGGCAACGGTTGGAGGCTGGACACTTGAGAGCTTCGGAGGATTCCCTAATATCGGAGACAGCGTGATAAATCAGGGATATAAAATCACAGTGCTTGAAATGGACGCAAAGCGTGTGGAAAAGGTTTTAGTTGAGGTTCAGGATGAGCCTGAAGATTAGTTTATAAGCATTGAAACCGATATAACAATAAAAAGCCTTCCGGAGAATAATATCCGGAAGGCTTTTAGCATTTAGATGATATCATGATATTTAGACCGTAAGCGGGCACAGGTCTTGTCTCGGGTTTCCCATGTATTACAGGGCTAAAAAATGGAGCTGGTTCGCTTGATCACATTAAACAGGAGCAGAGCCAGACAAGTTCCAACCAGCATTCCTCCCAGTATGTCCGAGGGGTAATGAACACCGGCATAGATTCTGCTTACCGCTATAAGCGACGCGGGAATAAAGGCCCATGCTCCGTTTTTTCCAAAGACAAGAGTTAGTGCTGTGGCACATGCAAAGCTTGAACATGTATGTCCCGAGGGGAAACTCCATTCGGCAACCTCGCCCAGAATTGAAGTCAGATTTGGAATCACATCATATGGACGGGGACGCTGAACAAGGTTCTTGATGAAAATATTATTCAGGAGAAAGCCGGCGAGAAGACAGATAAGCATAAGCAGCCCGCCGCTTCTTGTCTGCGGGCGCATGATCAGAATAACGGCAAGAATAAGCCACGCCGCTCCGGCCTCTCCAATAAAGCTGAAGAAGCGCATTACCGCGTCCAGAAAAGCGCAGCGTATATTACTTTGTATAAATAGAAGTACGTTAGCCTCGAACTCAATCACGGTTTTAGCTCCACGCGTTCATTTTTTTCAAAAACAAGCTCTCTGGGATGATATACCCTCTTATCGGCGGGAATGAATCCGCGCACATTTGTCAGCGGATAAATCCATGTGTACGGACCGATATGAGTGCCCGGCTGTGTGACAGAGTTCGCACCAAGCCTTGCACTGTCGCCAAGGATGCAGCCGAAATAGCTGTCGCCAAGGTCAACGCGCTCTAATTCCACTTTCACTGAGGCGTTTGACTGGTTGAATTTACGGTTGGCAGTTATAACACCGCTGCCTATTCTGGCGGAAGCGCCAAGCACGCAGTCTCCGGTGAAAGCAAGACTTGCAACTTTAGAGCCGCCGAACATGATGCAGCGCTTGACTTCGCTGCCGTGTCCCACAGAGCAGCCGTCGCTGATTATAGTGTTGGGTCTGATAATAGCGCCCGGCATAATCTCGCAGTTTTTGCCGATGTAGACAGGGCCGATGATGGTCACATCGTTGTAGATAACTGTACCCTCGTCAATGAAATAATTTCCGTGGAAGTTCGGAGCATCGCCGCGAATCTCGGCACGGCATTCCTTCACATCGGGATCGGTAAGGAGTTTTTTGAGAAACGGCTTAGCCTTTGCAAGGATTTCATATGTCTCGGTTATATCATCCAGGAAATCCGGAAAAGGAAATTTTTCGATGTGATTAAAATAGTAATTGATTGAAGTTGACATTTTGGTTCCCCCAATTTAGTTTAGTTATTTGCCGGTAATCAGCGGTCATATATCCCTCCGCCTACAAACTCCCTCAGCAGTGAATCAGGGGCGAGCAGGCTGGGACTAATATCCTTGAACATGGTGAATGCGGGCAATACTTCCCTGAGCTCCGCAAAGCGTTCAACACCGTCTGAGATAGAGGAAAAGAGCTCGGCGGCAAGGTTTTTCAGAACACATACCTCATAAGGGAAAGATGAATCAAACATCAGATTCGCCTTGTCCTTAAAAGGAGAGATGTGAGACTTTTCCCCCCGGCGGACGTTTGCCCACATGCCAAGGGTAGCGGCGGCATCTGCGCCGCGGAAAAGATTGTCCCGGACTGTGCGCCGGACAAGTCTCATCCAGGTCCCTTTAAAACTTAGAGTATCGCCGTTCATCACATCTGAGCGGGCGCTGATATATAATTTAAAAGCCTCGGGATGAACATCTGTTATACTGTCATTCAGAGCGTGTATGCCCTCGAAGATGGCAACCTCATCTTTTTCCAGCCTTAGAGCCCTTGAAGGCTCAATGATTCTCATCTGTCTGGAAAAATCGAACTTGGGAATAAGCACTGTCTTTCCCTCGCCAAGAAGAGTGAAGTGCTCATTTAAAAGCTCCATATCGACACATAGCGGAGACTCCAGGTCAAAGGTGCCCTCAGGTGTGAGGGGAACGGAATAAGCATCACGGCTTCGGAAGTAATCATCCATTGCTATGCTGTGGGTATTTATACCCCGATAGCGCAGCTCCTGGCGTATTTTGGAGGCTGTAGTCGTCTTTCCGCTGCCGGAAGGACCGGACAGGAGAACTATTGGACTGTTTTTCAGGTTTCCGATGATTTTATCCGCTGCAATTTCAATCTTTTTCTGATAACCCGCATCACATTCCTGAATGAATCCTGAGGGGTCGGATATTGCGCGGTTATTGATGCTGCTAAGCTCATATGGCACTATAAAACACCTCTATTTTTGATTTTGCTGTGATGGTTTTATCTATATTTTCAATATATTCCTTTGGAAACTTCGGCGCGAATACGCGCTCGATTCTTCCGCTGGAGGAGACAAGCTTTGTGGATGCTCCGCCTCCCATGGAGACGATGCTGCAAAGCTCTTCCATTATACATATGTTATATTCATTTTCGTGCTCCGGCATACACCATCCAACGTTTTCAAAGCCGCCGGACATGAATTTCTGCCTATAGAGATAATATGGAAGATATCCGGAGGAAGACAGCCTTTCCTGCGCCTCATCCAGCATGATGCCCACATCCTCTGCGGACGGCATCAGGGAATCACTTTCACCCAATGTGATGCGCGTGCCTTTTTTTAAGGCAAGGGTGTGTACAGTGATATTCTCAGGTTTCAGCGCGAGGACTGCATCAAGTGTTCTGGAAAATCCGGCGGGACTGTCTGAGGGAAGTCCGGCAATTAAATCCATGTTAACAGCCATAGTGCCTGATGCCCGAACGATTTCCAACGCGCGGATGATATCCTCAGATGAATGGTTTCTGCCAATGGCTTTCAGGACATGGTTTTCCATCGATTGGGGGTTAACACTAATTCTGGTTACTCTGTGGGAGTTCAGAATACCAAGTTTTTCCATCGTAATTGTGTCCGGTCTGCCGGCTTCTACGGTAAATTCGCGCACGGAACTAAGATCAAAGCTGTTTTCCAGCTTCCGGCAGAGGGAATCAAGCTGATTTGCAGTCAGGGTCGTAGGTGTACCGCCGCCGAAATATACGGAGATTGGGCGCAGGGAGAGCTTTCTTACAATTTCCGCTGTTGCTTCAATCTCGGAGAAAAGAGCGTCTAGAAAAGGGGGGATAAGCCCCATGCTTTTTTCAACAGACTGGCTGACAAAGCTGCAATAGGCGCAGCGTGTCGGGCAAAATGGGATGCCGATATAAAGGCAGATGTCTCCGGAAAGCAAGAGATTTTTTTGGCGCAGACCGGCAGTTGCCGTTGCGAGACAGAGCTCTGCCCGCTCCTTGGAAACATCATAATTTCGACAAAACTTGGAAACGGCGGAATGCGGAGATAAGCCGGATTCCAAAAATCCGGAAAATAATTTTCCGGGGCGGATTCCGGTGAGCGATCCCCAAACGGGTTTTGCGCAGCCGGATTTAAGTGATGCCCGATAAAAAGATAATTTGATAATTTTTTGAAGAAGCCGGTCGCGCTTTAAATCGCCGGATAATTCAGCTCGGCGTACGCGAGCCTGTGCAGAAAAAACACTCCCGTTCAGAAACAAGCGGCATATTGCGGTTGTGTACAAATTGCCTTCCGATAATATGCTCTCGCACCTGTCGCCGCTTATGGCGGCTTCCGGATATTCGGGACGCTCTGAGGGGAACATCATAAGGAGAATCTGCTCCAAAGCATATTTATATGTGTGGTTTTTCAAGAACAGCTTCATAGTTTAAAATTTTACCTTTTTCAGTGCGGATAGTCAAGCTCTGCTTGTATAATTTGGTAAGAATAGGAAGCGGGAAAGAATACACTTCTGCTTTCGCCGGAGGATACTCTACTCAGGTTGCGTGAACTCAAACAATTCCTGATCATAGAATCTCAGGATTGCTGCACGTGTCGGAACAAAATCTTTACCAGTTATTACAATACGGATTCTACCGTTATCCTCATAGCAATTTTCAATTCCCTTCAAATAGGGAAGCAAATTTTGCTCCAGCTCGATTTCAAGTTCGCTTAGATGCTGTGAATAGTATTCGGAGTCATTTGGAGGAGTATACCCCGGAACGGGATTCTTGCCTGAAGTAAAACTCATTATGATAAAGAGCACTGAAACAAGTATGCAGAGCATGGCACCAACAGGCTTTATCATTTTTAAAAAGCTCTCACCGGTGGTCATTGCATATAACCTCCAAGTTCTTGTGTTATAATCTGCTTGCCATAAAATGTATCGTATAACAACTTGCCCATCAGCTGCTGTTTTCTTAAAGCTGTTGATTCATTTGGCAACTCCGAGGCATCAAGGAGGTCGCCGTCGGAGGACATATAGTATTTCCATGAATAGAACAGAGAATCAGTCCTCATGCTTTTTAGAAATTGCCAGAATAGAGGCATTTCAACACCGCTTGCCTCAAGCATACTCACGCCGAGGTAGTTGGCACTGGAGTCAATTTTACTGCCGCGCTTTTCCGGGAGCAAGGTGTCGTCATTTGCCCAAATAAGATAGCTTGTCCGGTGGAATTCCTTTGTCTGCTCAATTGTCCAGTCGGACATATGATCAGGTACGATACCGAGCTGGGAATAAACTGTTGAGTTGTCGGAAAGCCCTGTGCCGGGGCGGTGATCGCCGAAAAACACAATAATGGTAGGATCATCAGTTCTGGGAAAAATAGTCAACGAGCTTCTTTAATGACATGGATGCATTGTGCAGACCTTGGGTGAGGTTAGAAATGGTGAGCTGCGCCTCATCGGTTAGCTCTGCTGTGGTGGAAAAGTCAAATCCGTCGCCGTTTCTGGTATCCAAATACGGGCTATGGTTTTCCATAGTGAAACCGTAAAGAAAGACGGGGGATTTTGGGGATTCTTTCTCATAAAGTTTAATTATCACATCGGAGAGATAATCATCGGAATAATAGCCCCCGCTGATTTTCTCGGAAAGGTAAGTATAATAATTTTCAGCAGAGGCAGCCTCATCGTCAATCTCAGCGAAGTCGCCGCTGAAAAACGTTTTTTGGAATCCGATTTTGTTGAAATAATTACTTCTGTTATAAATGCTGTCATTAAACGTATGTAAGGATGCGGTGAAGTAGCCGTTTTCTGCCAGTATTTTGGGGATTGCGGGAATGTACTCAAAGCGGGAGCTGTCCCATGTACAGGGATTTTCTCCGGGAATCATCAGTTCGGGGTTTATCCCGGTGAGTACGTTTAACTCAATATTGCTGGTGCCGTATCCAAGTGTAGGAGTATAGAAGTCACCGTAAACGGATTCTTTGCAGATGGATCTGAATTCCGCCAGCGGGTCTTTTTCAAAAGTTAAATTCTCCAGAGTGGTGATATCAAAGAACGATTCACTGAGCAGAACAATGATGTTCGGCTGTTTTTCCCGTCTTTCCTGCCGGACTGTTTCAGAGATGTGCTCCTTAACTTCGCTTAAAAGCTCCAGCGCAAAGTCCTCTGTGTAGCTGCTGTCCATAAAAAGCCCGTTAGGTGCAATGGCTGTGCGCCAAAGAGAGAGAACCACTCCGCAGTTGTATTCCACATGTCCGACGGGTATGCGCCTTGACAATGCAAAATCCAAGGGGGAGTATACCAGAGAATTTGCAAAAACAGTAAAAAGCAGGCAAAATGCAGACAGGGAAGATGCAGCTGAAAAGATCACAGGCTTCCATGACATACGAAGGGGTTTGGAAAACACAAAGACTATACCAAGCCAGAGAAGTGTTACAATTATGCAAAAAATGTCACGCCAAGAGAAGGCTATACTGGCTGCATTCAGACGGGTAATGTCTGCTGCACGGAATATTAGTGACAGGTCTGCAAGCTGAAGCGGCACGGTAGTTATGAGCAGTTTGAAGTGATTGCTGAAGAAAAGGGCAATTGATGCCAGAGAAGTAATGAAGCAGCCGAAAAACACACTTCTGGCAATAAAAGACAGCGATGCGGTTATCAGAAAAATAAACGCCGCTGTCCAGATAGTTTTTGCCATATTATTCAAAATATGGTTATATGCTGCTGAAGCACTCTGCAGCCTTATAAACGACATAAGCACGGACATACCTAAGCCCGTGCATAGAGAAAACATTAGAATCAGTATTATTTTTTTACCGGCGGAAAGGGATGATATTAAATCCCTTTTCCGCCATTTGTTTTTTAAAGTATTCATTTATTAGTTAGAAATCTATCCTTTTTGCAATGTAATGTGTGAGGTCGCTGATTTTCACGCGCTCCTGTTCCATACTGTCACGGTCACGGACAGTAACGCAGCCATCGGTCTCACTGTCAAAATCATAGGTGATGCAGTACGGCGTTCCCACCTCGTCCTGACGGCGGTAGCGCTTGCCGATTGAACCGGACTCGTCATAATCGCACATAAAGTGCTTTTGCAGACTATGATAAAGCTCTGTAGCTGCTCCGCCGAGTTTTTTTGACAGGGGGAGCACAGCGCACTTCATAGGGGCGAGAGCGGGATGCAGACGCAAAACAACACGGGTATCATTTTTCTCAGCGTCAACAACTTCTTCATCATATGCATCAACAAGGAAAGCCAGAGTTACGCGGTCGGCTCCAAGAGACGGCTCAATAACATAGGGAATATAGTGCTCAGCTTTTTCCTGATCGAAATAGCTCATATCCTGTCCGCTGGTAGTCTGGTGAGCATTAAGGTCAAAATCGGTACGGTCGGCAACACCCCATAGCTCGCCCCAACCAAATGGGAAGAGAAATTCAAAGTCCGTTGTGGCGTTGGAGTAGTGGGAAAGCTCTTCCTTCTCATGGTCACGAAGGCGTATGTTCTCGTTTTTAAGACCGAGGTTCTTCAGCCAGTCATGGCAGAAGGTGCGCCAATACTCAAACCACTCCAGATCTGTGCCGGGCGCGCAGAAAAACTCAAGTTCCATCTGCTCAAATTCACGTGTGCGGAAGGTGAAGTTGCCCGGGGTAATCTCATTTCGGAAGCTCTTGCCAATCTGGCAGACTCCGAAAGGAACTTTGCGGCGGGTGGTGCGCTGAATATTCTTAAAGTTCACGAAAATTCCCTGAGCGGTTTCGGGACGCATATACACTGTGGAAGCACTGTCCTCGGTAACGCCCTGGAAAGTCTTGAACATAAGGTTAAATTTGCGGATATCTGTGAAATCGTTTTTCCCGCAGCCGGGGCAGGGGATGTTATTCTCGCGGATATAGGAGATCATGCCGTCATTATCCATGGCTTCGACAACAACATCGGTGACTTCATTTTCGTGGTTCCAGTCCTCGATGAGTTTGTCCGCGCGGTGGCGCATTTTGCAGCCCTTGCAGTCGATAAGCGGATCGTTGAAGGTTGCAACGTGACCGGAGGCAACCCAAACCTGGGGATTCATCAGTATGGCGGAGTCAAGACCGACATTGTATGGGTTTTCCTGAACAAACTTTTTCCACCATGCTTTTTTTACATTGTTCTTCAGTTCAACACCCAGAGGACCATAGTCCCAGGTATTGGCCAGTCCGCCGTAAATTTCGCTTCCGGCATAGATGATGCCGCGGCCTTTGCAAAGGGCAACGATTTTGTCCATGGTTTTTTCTGTGTTTTTTAGCATTTACTGTCCTCCAAACTCCGCCGCCGGCTGCGGCGGAACTTATTAATTATCCGCCCCGTGAGCTAAGCTGCGGGACAGCATTACCTTATTATATATTATCAATAAGCTTTGTCAATCGGATAAATGCGCTAATTATTTTGTGTAAAAACTCAGCTATATTGGCATACATAGGCTATGCGGCCTGAATAGCTGGATTTTGAATATCCATAGGGGTCATTTCTCACGTCATTGTACCGCCAGCTGTTTGTTCCGGTGTGTTTCACCTTCCAGAGCATGAGGTAGTCTTCGGCAGTGCCGTCCCAGTCTTTTTCGGAAGGTTCACCGGTATCCCACGGGTAATAATCAATACTGGCTCCGTTGACCCACTCCCAGTTGCCGTCGGAATTGCGATGAGCGCCAAGCCAGACATAGGAGGCACCGATGCTTTCTGCTATGGAGATAACCTCATTGAAATCGTCCTCATCTGCAATCACCGCGAGATGTCCGCCTTTTGCCTCGCAAGCAGCTTTTGCGTCCGCCCAGGAGCCGTTGCTCATGAAAATCTCATACCTTCCGTCGGCGTTTTTAACAGGATCTGGAGTCGGCGTCGGAGCAGGCGTGGGGGTAGGGGCCGGTTTTGGAGTAGGCTTGGGAGTTGGCTTTGGTGTGGCGGTGGGTTTAGGTGTTGGTTTCGGAGTAGCTGTCGGGTTAGCGGTGGGTGCGACAACCACCGGCGCAGATGGAGTTGGCGATGCGCTGGCAGAAGGTGTCTGCGAAGTGCCGGGGCTTGTAACAGCACCTGATGCTGAGGGATTTGGAGCTCCCACTTGTGCAGACGGGTCTGCACTGGCGTCGGGGTCACCGGAATCCGTCGGATCAAGGCTATCTTTTGGCTCGGTTGATGGTGATGTGCCGGGTTCTGCCGACTCAAGCGGCGGACCGGTTGGTTCTTCAGAAGTAGGATTACCGGAAGATATGGTAATATTAGGACTTGAAGATGGCGGCGGAGCGGTGTTTGGAAAGAAAAACTTCAAAATAAGAAGAACGGCAAGGACTGCGCCGGCAACGATAAATAATGCTGCGTACTGCTTCTTGCGGGATTTCTTCTCAGGTTCATTATAATTGTTTTTGCCAAGTCTCAAGGCAGGTCTGGGTTTTGGCTCCGGCTCCTTTGCAATCACGGGAATAGCCGCTGCAGCAGGCGCAGGTTCCGGCTTTGGCTGAGGCATGGGGGGCATGGGAATGCTTCCGGTAAGAACTCCCAGAAACACCTCGGGTGACTCCAGTCTGTTCTCGGCTTTGAAGGATAGTGCCCGGACAATAGCCGGATGCACATTCGTATTGGTTTTAGAAAGTGGCTCGCCTTTCATTCGCTGCCCCAGCGCCGTTGTGCGGTGGGCAGGATCGAGACCATCCTCAAGAAATGGCAATGTACCGGTCTCCTCCTGATAAAGCGCAAGAGCCAGAGTATAAACATCTGACTGGGAACCGCTATTGCCGCTCCAAAACAGTTCGGGGGAGAAGTATTCACTTTTAACCTCGCTGTTTTCCCGCAGCTCTGAGCAGAATCGGGAAATTTCCTCAGGGCTCATCTCAAGGAGCCGTGAGAGAAGCGCAGAGGGGTTATTTGAGGTATTCTCAGGTGACATAATAACTACCTTTCCTTTCGGATATATTGCAAAAATTCTTGTAAATTTCACAAAAATATCACATTTTATAGCATTACATAACTAAGTTGTAAGAATTACTATACCATGACGGTTTACACAAGTCAAATGAAAAAGCGCATAGGTAGGGATTTATGCATGAAATGTGACAAATTTTATATTTTTTAGTTGATATTAATAGTAAATACTATTAATATCAAAATTTATGAAAAAGCCAGAAGCAAAATTACACAGAGATTGTAATATGCTGTCGATAACTGTGGAAAGATGCTATTTTTTTGAATATTATGTCAACAAAAAACTCTTTATATTTCATAGAATATTCTTGCGAAAACCTCTTGCGTATGGTAGATTAATAGCGGATAAACCTTCAAAATCTCAGAAGATGCAAATTTGAGTGAGAAGATGATAAATATTGGAATTCTTTCTGGAGGAAATATTATGGAAACTAAAACGAGAGTACTTATTGCTGACGGCGGGGAAGAATCAAGAATACTGCTCGGAGATACCTTCGCAGCGGAAGGTGACCTGGAAGTTGTCGGTATGGCTGGGGACGGAATAGAGGCGCTTGCTCTTGTGGCGGAGCTTATGCCTGACGTGCTTGTTCTTGATGTAATACTTGCCAAGCTGGACGGTCTTGGCGTGTTGAATAAGCTCCCGGAGACCGGTGCAAATCCGGTGGTGATAATGCTCTCTAGTTTTTATAATGACAGTGTTGTGACTGAAGCAGCAGAGCTGGGCGCGAATTATTTTTTCCCAAAACCATGCGATGTACCCGCGCTTATGAGCCGTATCAGAAACTCTACGGGAAGAAACCGGTTTGCCCAGATAGTTCGCCCGGGCGCAGCAATTGTCAGACCGGCTGAGCAGAGTCTCGAATCTGCGGTAACAGATGTTATACATGAAATTGGGGTTCCGGCACACATTAAGGGATATCAGTATCTTAGAGAAGCCATCATGATTACTGTTAATGACATGGATGCGATAAATGCGGTTACGAAAATCCTGTACCCGGCTGTTGCGAAGAAATTCGGTACGACTCCATCACGTGTTGAGCGCGCAATCCGCCATGCGATTGAAGTAGCGTGGGATAGAGGCGATCTGGAAACCCTCCAGAGGTTTTTTGGATATACAATATCAAATATAAAAGGAAAACCCACAAATAGTGAGTTCATTGCTATGATAGCCGACAGCCTCAGCCTGAAACGCCGCGACCGCACGGAGGCGAGAAGCGATGAAAGTTGGGACAAGGCTATACGCAGAGCATAATTATTGGTTCATTAAGCGCAGGATGATGCCGGGTATATTGCAGGCATCAAAAGTGCAGATAAAACCGGAGAGGCAGAGCTGCCTCTCCGGTTTTGATAAGAATATTGCAGTTTAAGCATATGAAAAAACGGCGGGGCATAAAGCCTCGCCGTTTTGAAGATAAAAGAAATTACTTGAGTTCGACAGTAGCGCCGACAGCCTCGAGCTGCTTCTTGACTTCTTCTGCATCGTCCTTGCTGATGCCTTCCTTGACTTTTGTGGGAACGCCTTCGACCATTGCCTTTGCTTCTGCAAGACCAAGGCCTGTAATGCCGCGGATTTCCTTGATGACCTTGATCTTCTCAGCACCAAAGCTGGTCATGACAACGTCAAACTCGGTCTTCTCTTCGGCAGCGGCAGCACCGGCGCCACCGGCAGCAGGAGCTGCGACAGCAGCGGCAGAGACGCCAAACTCATCCTCAAGTGCATGTACGAGCTCAGACAGCTCCAGCACGGTGAGGACCTTGATTTCTTCGATCATAGCGGTTACTTTCTCGCTAGCCATTTTTATTTTCCTCCTAATTACATCAAAGTATCACAGCGCTGAGCATTACTCGGCTGCGGGCTCCTCGGCGGGAGCTTCGGTTGTCTCCTCAACGGGAGCTTCGGCTGTTTCAGCGGCAGGAGCTTCCTCAGCAGCGGGAGCTTCTTCTGCGGCAGCCTCAACAGGTGCGCCGCCCTTTTCGGCAATCTGACCTAATACGACAGCCAGGCTGGTGATGGGGGCGAGCATGGTTCCAAGAACCTTTGCATACAGAGCATCCTTGGAGGGCAGCTCTGCGATTTCAGCGATCTCAGCCATGCTGAGGATTTTTCCGTCCATGAAGCCTGCTTTGATGGTGAACTTGTCACCGAGCTTCTTGGAATACTCGCTGATGATGCGGATAGGCGCGATAGGATCGCCTGTGCTTGTTGCCAGAGAAGTGGTTCCGTTGAGGATTGGGTCTATCTCCTCAAAGCCAACTTCTTTGATCGCAAAGCGTGTGAGAGTGTTTTTGACTACAGAATAGTCCACCTCGCTCTTGCGCAGCTCTGAGCGCAGCGTGGTATCCTGAGCAACGGTGATACCCTTGTAATCAACAAAGACACCTGAGTTAGCACCCTGAAGCCTCTCCACGAGCGCGGCGACAATCGCCTGTTTCTCACTGAGAACTTTTGCGTTCGGCATGTGTTTCACCTCCGGGTAAAATTTACACGCTCAAAAAAGAAAACCCCCGCACAAAGCACGGAGGAATGATAGCAGCTAAATTCTTTAGATGCCGTCCTCGGCAGGAATTATGACCGAAAAGGCCGCCTGCTGTCTTTGGAGCGCCACAACATATTATCAGGATATTTGCTTACTGTCAAGCGGTTTTTAAAGAAATTCCTTGGTTTTTTGCCGTAAAGTAACCGATGTATCAATTACTTGTCCTAATGCAAAAATCACAGTTTGATGTAATCAGCGAGAAAGATTTGGTCATTAATTACATCTTCATGCCAAGACCATTTGCCAAACTGAGGAAGTGCCTGTTCAAAATCCTTGTCGGGAGGGAATACATGGCATATATATTCGTGTGATACGGTTCCCATGAAGAGCTTTTCAGTGCCAAAAAAACACAGGTCCTCCAGTGTTGGACGAGGCTCGTGAGGGCACGCACCATGATGTTCATCTACGAATAAGTCTGAGAGATGCTGCAAAATGATTTCTATTGATTCTGATGTTGCCCTATATATAGAAATCTCCAGCATGTTTTTTTCCGTTACATGATAGCAAAACCATTTTGTGCATTTTAATGTTGTTATTAAATGCGGCTGCAGCTCCATTTCAAGATTTGCATCTGTTGATTGAGTCCAAGGCGCTCTGGTGAGCGAAAAAAATGCTGCATGACTGCTGCACAAATCAATGAATTCTTTGAATTTTTCTCCTTTTATGGAGAGTATTTCATCTGAAAAAACATCGTCTTCTGTCAAATGGCAGTCATATACTGCTTTATTAAAAACATACATAGGAATTCTCCTTTGAAATGGTATAAGAAACTGTTTCGGTTTTGCTTGATTCGTGATTCATTATATCAGGATACTACACCGCTGTAATGAAGTTGAAAGGATACACTGATTTGAATATAGGGATTCCCAGCTACGGCAATTTCTATCAAATGATTTCAACCATAAAATAGTATCATAAATATGTAATATGTGTTAATAAAAAAACAAATTTGAATTTTACAATTACAGAAATTTCATAAGTAGCTATTGAAAATGTTGTTTGGAATTGGTATTATGGGTGTTATCCTGAAATGATTAGAGGCAATAGTATGAGATATGCATTTAGCGGAGATATTGAAATCGCAGGGCGTAATTCTTTCGATGTTCTAATTATCGGTACAGGCATTGCCGGACTTTATACGGCGCTGCATATTGACAAGAGACTTTCCTGCTGCATTCTGACGAAAGACAGTGTGGAAATCTCAAACTCCTGGCTGGCGCAGGGCGGAATTGCCGCTGCTATTTCTACAGATGACACACCGGATCTTCATTATGACGACACGCTTATAGCAGGTGCCGGAATATGCGACTCCGATGCGGTGAGAGTTCTGGTTGAAGAGGGACCGGATGATATCAGAACGCTGGTTGGCATGAGCGTTCCTTTTGACTTGAATGATGAGGGATTCCTTCAAATCACAAAGGAAGGCGGGCATAGAAAAAACAGAATTGTACATGCCGGAGGAGATGCGACGGGCAGGGAGACAGTGAAGTCTCTTGCGCGCCTGGTTGCAACCCGCTCAAATGTTTCTTTCATGGGGCACAGCTTTTTCGTTGATGTGCTGACAGAGGATAATAAGGTGACCGGTGCTCTTATTATCGGTCCGGACGGACACTATCATATCATAGATTGCCCCAATATTGTTATTGCAACAGGCGGAATAGGACAGGTTTATCTAACCAGCACAAATCCTGCCGTGGCAACAGGCGACGGGCTCGCAGCAGCAATGCGCGCAGGCGCTGCTCACCGGGGCTTGGAATTTATTCAGTTCCATCCGACAGGATTGTGGGACCCCAAGCGTGAGGGACAGTCTTTTCTTATTTCCGAAGCCGTTCGGGGCGAAGGCGGTCTTTTGAAGAATACGGAAGGCGAGCGCTTTATGCTTGGAAAACATGAGCTGAACGAGCTTGCTCCACGAGATATTGTTGCCAGAGGGATTGTTCGTGAGCTGGAGCGGTCAGGTGCTGACCATGCTTATGTGGATATCACCTCATGCTCAAAGGAACACCTCTCCAATAGGTTCCCAACCATTTATAATGAATGCCTCAGCCGGGATATAGATATCTCTCGTGATTGGATACCTGTCTGCCCGGTTCAGCACTATCTTATAGGCGGCATCACCACTGACTTGATGGCGCGAACTACAATTGACGGTCTGTATGCCTGCGGTGAAGCGGCATCAACAGGGGTGCACGGCGCAAACAGGCTTGCTTCCAATTCAATGCTGGAGTGTCTGGTATTTGGGCGCAGGGCGGCAATGGATATCAATAACCGGCTTGAAGAAACCAAGAGCTCAATGCAGGAAGCCTCGCTGCCGCATATTGCTGCAAAGCAGGAGTGTGATGCTGATTTCCGTGCTATGCGAAAAGAAATACAGCATCTCATGAATGACTATGGCTTTGTGATACGTACTGAGGCTGGAATGAGAACGGCACTGGAGCGTATAAAAAATATAAAAAATGAGCTTCTAAACAGCTTTTCCCCCGGACGCGAATATGTGGAAATGCTTAATCTTGCGACTATCGCAAGTATTATACTTGAAGCCGCTTTGGAGCGGCAGGAGAGCGTTGGGGCTCACTACAGGGAGGACTAGATGAACTATTTTGGACTAGACGATTTTCTGCTTGCCGCATTGCGGGAGGATATAGGAACGGGAGACATCACAACCGAGAGCTGCATCCCCGAAGACGCAAAGTCGCACGGGTGGTTTAAGGCAAAGGAGGAAGGTGTTGTCTGCGGTATTGATGTGGCGGCACGGGTATTTTCCTTGCTGGATGATGAGATAGTTTTTACCCCTAAAGTCACAGATGGAACAACGGTTCAAAACGGTGAGATTATTGCGGAAATTGAAGGATTAAGCCGCAGTGTGCTGACGGGAGAGCGTGTCGCGCTGAACCTTATGCAGCGCATGTCCGGTGTGGCGACGCGTACGGCGAGAGCCGCCGCTGCTGTCAAAGGCACAAATACACGCATTGTTGACACACGAAAATCTACCCCGGGTCTTAGGGTGCTGGAGAAGTATGCGGTGAGAATGGGCGGCGGCTACAATCACCGGTTCAACCTTGCGGACGGCATACTGATTAAGGACAATCATATATCTGCTGCCGGCAGCATTACAAAAGCCATTGAAACTGTCAGAAAAAGTGTTCCCCACACACTGAAGATTGAAATTGAGACAGAATCCATAGAGCAGGTGCAGGAGGCGATCTCTGCCGGCGCCGAGATTATAATGCTGGACAACATGGATGTACCCACAATGGAAAAAGCCGTAAAGCTTATTGCGGGACGTGCCATAACAGAAGCCAGCGGAAACATGGGTGATCGTGACCTTGCAGAAATTGCGTCAAGCGGAGTAGATGTGATCTCCATCGGAGCACTTACACACAGTGTCCGGTCAATGGATATTAGCCTGAAATTTGAACTATGAGCAGCGAGCTTGATGCAATAAACATGACTAATTTGTCCTTGCTGCTGTTAATGTCGTTCTGTGCTGCGCTGATTATCGTCGGCGTGCTGATTGTGCGAACAAAACTATGGCACACAAAAAGCGGAGCACACCGGATGGTGGGCAGAATAATGATAATCTGCGGCGGGATAGTCTCATTTGT
>JGI994J12354_10001985_pt1 | contig 20445 bp, 17 predicted proteins | sample IntmicLarv3ML3BL_FD_12354 | JGI IMG/M metagenome (IMG submission 12354)
CCTTTTGTTTTATCTTTTCACTATTTCATACGTTTTTTAATTCTAGCTTTTTTTATCTTCTTCACTACCAATACAATAACCAATACCACAATCATCACTACAGCCAAAATAATAATGTAGATAATTATTGCTATTTTATTCGGATTTTTTATCCTTTGCCAAAGATTGCTATTCGCATCAACCACTTTCCTCTCTTGAGTTTCGCTATAATATTCGGGAATTACCGAAACACCATCTTCCTTTGGAAAAGATTCGATATATTTGGCGATTGCCACCCAAGCCTTTAATTCTTGTCCGTCATAATACACAATTTGGTCTTCCAAATCCGTGACAGGATTCCCGTCTTTATCTTTTGGCACGATTGACAAAATACCATATGATTTTGCTGAAACCGCTCCTAACATTTGCCCTGAATATAAATCCGCTACAACTGGATACAAGCGGTCATCATCCAATTCTATGTAAGACTTTACCTCATTCATAAGATAAACATCTGTAACCTTATTTAATATCATTCTCTTAGGGTTAAAAGTAAATCTTAGACCCCCAATGTTTAATCTCGCTTCTCCCATAATCGGTGAAATTGAGGCATCGACCTCTGCCGCCGTCTTCAATTCCGCTCCTGTTAAATAGACCTTAATCAAAGGATATCCAGGTATCTTATCTTTCCCCACTCCTAGAGAGCTTACATTAAATACATCCGATACCGTAATCTCTCCCGCATAAAAGGAATCTCTGATCACTCCATTTGGAACTACTGTTACCATCAAGTCCTCCTGATTTTGAACTAACTCTTTCATTGTATAAATATAAGCATCGGACAAAAGGTTGCCTAACGGCTCTTCTTCATGCACCTCACCCAGTTGCTTAATGGAAGTAAAGCTATATGGATTTTTAGCCAAAACCTGATTATACTCATATCCATACTGCTCTAAATAAGCATCCTGTATATAGCTTTTAAATACTTCTATCTCAGATGCTATTTCTTTATTCTCTGCTATGCTTTCATCAATCGAAATCAACTCATAATTCACTAATTCCCAGCGTCCATTTTCTGCCATCCTTACATTCATACTACCAATCTGCATGCCATATGAGCCGGTTGACCCGATAATGGTGTTTCCAGAAATAATAGGTTCTGTTAGGGTTGTATGTGTATGCCCGCTGATAATAATATCTATTTCTGGAACTTTCTCTGCTAATATCTCATCTTCTGATTCTTTCTTCACCTTTGAAGTGCCGCTATGAGATAAACAAATAATAATATCAGCCTCTTCATTATCCTTAATAAGAGCCACCGTTTCTTTAGCACTTTCTACAGGATCTTTAAACTGTAACTTCGTCATTGGAGAATAAGACAATGATTCTTTCCCAAAAATGCCCATCACCGCAATATTAAAATCACCTTTTTCTATCATTATATATGGCTTAACACCGTAGGCATCCATCGCCGCTTTCACTTCAAGAAGTTCTGGTGACACTCCATCCCAATCTATATTCGTCAATGCCATTTGTGGTAATACATCACCACTTTTGAGTGCATTCATAAGCATATTCCCAAATTTCTCATCTCTATAATCCAACTCATGATTTCCTAATGTCGTAACATCAAAACCCATTGCTCCTAATAACCTAAGTTCCGCTGCTTCCTCTTCAAAAATCGTCTGGTAAAGAGTTCCCATCGAAAAATCACCAGCATCAATTACTAATGTATGTTCATCCTCTGCCATTTTTTCATCAATAACAGTCTTTATTCTTGCAAATCCACCAACTTCCTTTACATCTCCATTCTCCTCAAATTTAAATGAATCAAAATTTGAATGTAAATCATGAGTAAATATAATACTTAACTCTTTCTTTTGCTCCTTGGCTCCTCCCATAATCGAGAACGCTAAAAATAAAGCAATAAACAAACCTGTAAACCACCACTTACCTCTTTTCATGTTCTTATCCTCCTTTATAAATAATATCTAATATCACTGGTCATACAATTTCAAATCCTAATGCTCCATCTTCATCAACGGTGTATATCCTGTTTTCTCTATTATTTCTTGTCCCTGCTCCGATAAAATCCATTCTATCAATAATTTCGTATTACCCTCTGGCTCACCATTTGTCACCGCATAGAAATCCGCAACAAAAGGGTAACTCCCATTTTGAATATTCTCTATCGACGGCTCCACGCCGTTTATGCTCAAGAGCTTCGCGTCGGGATTGGCATACATTGTCGTGGCATAATATCTATATGAATACCCTAGTGCCGGCTGCACTCCCTGCCACCTCACAGAAACTTGTTTTAGCAAACTATTTGTACCAATTATACTTATATCCGGTAATGGCTGCGGCACCTGAAGCGGCAATTCATCCATAATCACTTGCAACCCTGTTTGACTGCCGGAGCCCTCTGGTCTTTGAAATGCAATGATTCGGCCTCCATCAGCCCAGCCAAGAGTTTGCCAGTTTGCCGTCTTTCCTGAATATATATTGCGTATTTGTTGATAGGTGATGTTCTCTATTGGATTTTCTTGACCTACCAAAAACACAAACGCTTCGCGTCCTATCGGCGTAAATCGCAGCTCCACCCCTGCCATCTCGGCAGCAATACGCTGTTGTTCAGATGCACCTGCCACAAAAATAACATCTCGCTCACCCGCTATAATTGCCTTATATGCACTAGGAGTATTGGTACATAAAACATCTTCCTGTGAAAAAGCACTCTCATCATAAACCGCTTCGGCAAAAGCGGCATATATGGGATAAATGGCCATAGCACCATCCAGTACAGGTAAATCTTCCATCAGCCGTAATGTGGATTTCTCGCCCAATTTTACTGTTTTTGCTCCCTCGGAAAAAGGAATATATACACTCAAATCAGGCTTTGTTTCGGATTCATTTGCAATGCCTGCATTAATCCACCAATTCCCACGTAATGCTGTCGGGAATAATAACACCGACAAAATAATGAGCAATACAATCACTGCCGACATCACCATGTACTGTTTTGTATGCTTTTTCCACGCAATAACTGTTGTTCCCACCGCACCTATCAATACAAATGCAACCGGAAGCATTCCAATAATATTATCAATCTCATTAAAAGCAATCAAATACTCAAATTTATAAAATACATATCCACCTATGAACCATGCGAAAATTGTAATCATAATCCGGAGCAGTAGTCCTATTTTCTTTGACATCTTTCCTCTCCTTACATAAATGTAATCAAACCTGTTGCCGCTCCAATGAATAAATAAAGGATAAGACCCACACAAATAAGCGGCAATGCAATCGCTATAATTGCTATTATCATTCCAACTGTCCCATTTTGTTCTCTTCCTCGCCTAAGAGCCGCTATCCCCACCAACATTCCTGTTATTGGTGATAATATCATCACTAGACCAAAAAATGATATCCACTTCAAGCCCCATGTTGTTAATAGTATAAAAAACATTGGTAAAAAATCAAGTCCTAAGGCAACAAGAGGTAATTTTATTTCCTTTTTGTCCGCTGATTGCTTCTTCATTTTATATATTCCCCCCACATTTAGTTTAAAAGACAAACCAAAAAACCTAAAATAAGGCCTTTCTGGTTTGTCTCATTTTTTCAATAATACCCTTTATTGTAATCCATATGCTTCATTTACATCCAAAACAAATATAATTCCATTACCAGGTTCATCAATCTTCATTTCATTTTTTATCGCTTCAATAATATCATCTTTCAATTCATTTTTGGCTATAATAAAAACTTTTTCCTTTTCCGGTTCAATTTCAATCGAAAATAATTTTTGCGCCTCATGAGTGCCAGAACCCCTCGCATTCACAACTGTACCACCTCTCGCACCCGCTTTATTAGCAGCCTCAATCACACTATTTGCATTACCTTTATCAACAACCACATAGATAGCTTTATACATACTGTTTTTTCCCTCCTTGACTTTCACCTTTTCATCAACTCCATTCGCACTACCCATAAATTCCGATACGGAGTATGAAAACGCTATTCCATGATCTGGTTTTGCAAATGACATTTCCTCACTGATACCTTTGATTGCCTCGCTGGCCAATTCCGTTTCCACCATCATATATATAATTTCTTTTCGTACTTCATCTATTTTCAAAAACTCTAAAATACGGCTTCTTGCAGCTCCTCTTCCGATTGATATGACACCATTTTTCACGCCATATTTCCCCGCAACTTTCATAACTTTAGAAGCTTCACCCATTTTAACTACACAACATATTAAATCAAATCCTGCCATTATTCTCCCACCTCGCTTTTCTGTGATTTAAGTTTATAAATCAAACCTAATACCTGTAATGCTATGAGAGGCGTCATCGCAACCATCGCAATAACCCCAAAAGAATCTATTAGTATATTAGAATATTCTATTGAATTTGACGCACCTTGTGCGAAAGCCAGCACAAATGTTGCTGTCATCGGACCAGATGCCACTCCACCAGAATCAAACGCTATTCCAACAAACAGCTGAGGCACAAAAAATGTGAGTGCTAAGGCAATTAAAAATCCTGGTAGCAAATAATGCCATAATTGTATGGCTGGAACAACGATTCGTAACATTGATAAGCCTACCGCAAATGCTACACCTATTGATAATGTAAACAAAACAGTTTTTCGCTTAATATATCCACTGGTAACATTCTCTATTTGCTCTGTTAGAATATAAACTGCGGGTTCCGTTAGAATAACAACCATACCTAATATGAAACCAGCAATAACTATAATCACTTTATTATCATATGCTGCCAACTGAGAACCGATAATGCTCCCAACATCCATAAATCCAGCATGAGCACCGACTAGAAAAACGATAAGCCCAATATATGTGTAAAAGAATCCTAAAAATATTTTTCCAAATTCTTTTGATTTTAGATGAAATTTGAGCTTTTGAAAAACAACTAATATGATTATTAAAGGCAGTAATGCAATGAGCGATTCCTTCGCTACACTTGGGATGTCTTCAATGAAAGGTCTAAACACTGATTCAGTATCAATATTATAACTTTTCAGCACCCCTGTTACATTATCTGTCTTAACAAATAAATTCAAAATCAAAACGCCAAAGATGGCTCCTGTGGACATGATACCGACTAAGCCAAAGCTATCCTCTTCTGAAGATTTACTGTCTTTTTTCATAGATGCTACACCAACGGATAACGCCAAAACGAGAGGAACTGTAAGTGCACCAGTAGTCGCACCAGAAGCATCAAAACCGATTGCCAACATATCAGAAGATGCCAAAATCGCCAGTATGCAAATCACCCCATAAGCTGCGATAAACATTGTACGCAAAGAAACATTCTTTACTATTCTAGCTACCCCCAATGCCAACATGACACCTGTACCAATTGAAACGGCAATGAGAATGACAAACATCCCAATATATCCCCCCATAACTGAGGATACCTGATGTGCCAACACCTGTAAGTCTGGCTCCGCAATGTTTACAAAAAAACCAAGCAGAAAACCGACAATAATAACATACCATATTTTATTTGACTTTATAAATGATGCACCCATATGATTACCAAATGGCAATACTCCTATTTCAATACCAAATAATAAGACCGCCAGTCCAACAACTATTGCTAATGCACCTAAAATAAAGCGAAACAAAAGTACATTTGGTATATCCACCAATGTAAAGTTAAGAATAATCACTATGATTACTATTGGTGACACCGCCATTAAAACTTCTTTAAATTTGTCACGTAAAACTCTCAATTTGCACATTCCTCCTTTTTTTGAAGATAGTGTTTCTTCTTGCTTCATTGTACCCCATGTTAATGTCAAAAATCAAGAAAAATAATATATATAAAAATGACCCCAGCAGAACTGGAGCCATAATATTCTATCAGATTTATCCTTATCTAGCCATTGTATAGATTTTTTCCATATCAGCCTTATTTAGCTTTTTAAAACCACCTAATACTCTCTTGCCGGCAAAGCTTGCATTATCCGCCAATTCCTTAATCTGTTCATCAGTGACATCAATTCCCAAATCTTTAATTGATATCGGCATATTGATTACCCGATAAAATGCTTCCATCGCTTCAATTCCTGCCATCGCTGTTGAAACTGTATCCCCATTGACTTCGGGAACACCTAAAACCTTAACTGCAAATCTCGCAAATCGTTCCGGTTTATCCTCAAACACATATCTCGCCCAGCTCCCCCATAATGCCGCCAAACCAGCACCATGAGCGACATCAAACATACCGCTGATTTCATGCTCCAACTGGTGACATGCCCAGTCTCCGACACTTCCGCAACCGGTCAAACCATTATGCGATAAGCTGCCTGCCCACATAACTTCTGCTCTCGCTTCATAGTTTTTAGGGTCTTTCATCAGTATCTTACCATTTGTAATTACGGTTCTCATTAACGCTTCGGCAATACTATCGGTTATTTCCATACTATCTTCGATTGTAAAATAACGTTCCATCGTGTGCATTAAAATATCCGCAATTCCATTTCCAGTCTGATGTTCTGGCAATGTTGTTGTCAACATCGGATCCATAATTGAAAACTTAGGCCTAGAATAATCAGTATTGCAGCCTCTTTTCACGCCGCCCTCATCTTTGGTTATCACCGCCGAATTGCTCATTTCACTTCCAGCCGCTGAAATAGTCAAAATTGTTCCAATCGCAAGACAGCCTGCCGGACTTCTTTTACCCTCAAAAAAATCCCATACATCACCATCATTTGCAATGCCATATCCAATCGCCTTTGCCGAATCAATTACACTTCCTCCGCCAACAGCTAAAATAAAATCTACGCCCTCTTCCCGACAAATTTCAATTCCCTCATATACTTTTGAAAGTCTTGGATTTGGCACCACTCCTCCCAATAGTACATAAGATATATTTATCATATCTAAAGATGTACATACTTTATCGAGAAGTCCTGAAGCCTTTGCCGTATTTCCCCCATAGTGAACTAAAACTTTTTTACATCCTTGTTCCTTTACCAGTCTTCCCACTTCATTGACCGTATCCTTGCCAAAAACCACTTTTGTAGGTGTAAAATACTCAAAATTAATCATTAAAAGTTCCTCCTTTTGCGTTCTTTTTGATTTTATTAACACTCCACAATATCTTTCAATGTATACCATGCCAACACTGCACACTTTACCCTCGCCGGCATATTTGAAATATTTTGCAAAGCAATCGCCTCTTCTAATACCTCTAATTCCTCTTCTGCTGTGATTTCACGCTTTATCATACCTATAAAAAGATTCACAAGCTCCATTGCCTCTGCTTTTGTCTTGCCCTTAATCAAATCTATCATAATTGACGTCGAAGCCTGCGATATCGCACAACCACTGCCCGTATAGGCGACGTCCTTAATTATTTCCTCTGCAAATTCCACTTCCAGAACAATATCATCTCCACAGCTAGGATTATGCCCTCTTTTAGAAATACTGGCATTCACAAGTTTTCTTCTATTTCGTTTATCAGAATTATGTTCCATTATTAATTCTGTATAAATATCATTAAGATTCATATCCAAACCATCCTCTAACTTTTCTCAATTTTTCCACAAAAAAATCTATTTCTTCCTTTGTATTATATAGATAAAAAGAAACTCTGCAAACTGCATGTTCTCCCATTTTCGCTATTAACGCACCAGCACAATGATTGCCGGCACGAATACAGATATTATCATTATCCAAAATAGAGGCCACATCATGAGGATGGACACCCTCCAAATTAAAAGAAATCACGCCAATTCTTAACATATTTTTCTCACCATAGATATGCATACCAGAAATCTTTGCCATTTTGGCCAAAGCATAAGACACTAATTCCTGCTCTATTTTATGAATTTGCTCCATGCCAATCTCACTTAAGTAAGAAATAGCCGCCCCAAGCCCCACAATCGCTTCTACATTTTGAGTTCCGCCCTCATACTTAGCCGGTAGCGGAGCATATGTGGTTTCCTGCTCTTCCACATATTCAACCATATCCCCACCATATAAAAATGGCGGCATCGCATCTAATATACTTCTTCTGCCATATAAAACGCCCACCCCCATCGGTGCTAACAGCTTATGGCCTGAAAAAACATAAAAATCTGGATCAAAAGACTGCAAGTCCACTTTCATATGAGGCACCGCTTGCGTTCCATCAATTACGGTAATCGCCCCCTTTTCTCGACTCACTTTAATAATCTCCTTGATCGGATTTACAAATCCTAATACATTAGATACATGCGTTATCGCAACAATCTTTGTTCTATCGTTTATTTTACTTAAAAAATCATCATAATCAATACTGCCGTTTTGCTTAATATAAAAATATTTTAACACCGCACCTTTGGCTCTGACAACATTCTGCCAAAGCACCAAGTTAGAATTATGCTCCTGCACCGAAATCAAAATCTCATCTCCGGCGTTTATAAAAGGGATTCCGTAACTATAAGCCACCAAGTTTAAAGACTCGGTTGCACTTTTTGTAAAGATAATTTCGCCCTCTTTATTATCCACATTCAGAAACTGCTTCACTTGTTCTCTGGTCGCTTCCATCGCCTCCGTTGCCCGAATGGAAATCTGATAACTTCCTCTATGCGGATTCGCATTATATTCTCTATAATAATTAGAAATTGCCTCTATCACCGCTTGCGGTTTCTGAGTTGTCGCCGCACTATCAAAATAAATGAGATTGTTTTCTTCACTTCCTCCAAAAATCGGAAAATCAGCCTTATAATTTTTCATCGTTAAGCCAACCTCCTTTGGATAATACTGCTTATCTCTTTTACTAGCTCCTCATCAGGTATCTTATCCAATATTGGGTAGAATGCCCCCTCCACTATCATCTTCTTACTTTCCTCCATAGACAAACCACGGCTCATCAAATAAAACAGCTTATCCTCATCAATTCGTCCACAAGATGCCGCATGCTCGCCCTTAACATCATCCTCGCCGCAAAGAATAATCGGAACCGCCACATTTTTGACTTCATCAGAAAGGAGGATGACCTCTTCACTCTCACTGCCCGCTGCTCCCGAAGCTCCTTTTCGAAAATCAATCGTACCTCGAAATACTTTCTTCGCCTTATCAAGCAAGGCACCTCTCGCCTCTATGCTGCCAGCACTTTCTTTATCGTGAAATACGGTTGTATAGTTCATATCTATTTCATCTTCATTACCACTTAAATATAATCCAGTGATATTGCCAACCGCTTTTTTATCCAAATTCAAATTAATATTATCTACCGCAATCTCTTCTCCCATATTAACATGAATCACCTCTACTGCCGCTCCTTCTTCCGCTTTGACAATAACCTCCGTCACCGCTAAAGAATTATTCGCAAGCAAATTCACCTTAAACAGCTTACACCTCGCACCCTTTTTTACCAACACCTCACGCACCTGAAACTGTGTTCCACAACCTTTATAAATATACATAATCGTAGCTTGAACGCCTTCTTCAATCACTAATTTTTCGCTCTCTATGATTGTTTCTTCTTGTAAGAAATATTCTAGTCTAATCGGAATATCAGGCGTCTCTGTAATTGTATATGTGGTCTGTTTTTTCCTGTTTTTTTCCACATACGCTCTATATTCTGTCCCCATTGGAGCGGATGAATATAAATATTCACTCTTTTTCATCTCTTCTATGTTAAGAAATTTTTCCCCGGTAATCTTTACATCTACAGCATTTTTCACTGCTGGGAAATGCTCCTTTTTAATTGTTGTATCGTTCACTCGCAACCATCTATAGGTGATGTCTGGAGCTTTATTTATTCCCTTTAAAAAAGTATTCATACTTCTCTCCTATCCGATAGCACCCTCTAATTCCAGTTCAATTAGACGATTCATCTCTACTGCATATTCCAATGGAAGCTCTTTGGCAACAGGTTCAGCAAAACCTCTAACAATCATTGCTCTCGCTTCCTCTTCGGTCAAACCTCGAGACATTAAGTAAAAAATAGACTCATCACTTATCTTGCCTATCTTTGCCTCATGTCCAATATCCACCTTGTTTGTTCTGATATCAATTACCGGAATCGTATCAGATCTTGAAGAATTATCCAGCATCAGCGATTCACAAGATACCGTCGCCTTTGCTCCCTTGGCATGTGGAGATACTGTTAAAATACTTCTATAATTTGCCACACCACCATCTTTGCAAATGGACTTTGAATTTACCATTGAAGAGGTATTCTTCCCAATATGCACCATTTTAGCACCTGTATCCAAGCACTGACCCTTACCAGCAAAGGTAATACCTGTAAATTCTGCTCGGGCATTATCCCCTCTTAAAATACTCATTGGATACAGCATTGATACTTTTGAGCCAAAAGAGCCTGAAACCCACTCTATCGTTCCCTCTTTGTCCACTAATGCTTTCTTCGTATTGAGGTTCATCATATTCCTAGACCAATTTTCAATCGTTGAATAACGTAAACTCGCCCCCTCTTTTACAACCAACTCCACACAACCTGCATGAAGATTTGTCACATTATACTTTGGTGCTGAACACCCCTCTATAAAATGCAAAGACGCTCCTTTTTCTAAAATAATCAATGTATGCTCGAACTGCCCCGCCCCCGGTGAATTGGATCGAAAATATGACTGCAAAGGAATGTCCACCTTAATCCCCTCCGGCACATATACAAAAGAACCCCCTGACCACGCCGCATAATGAAGAGCGATGAACTTATGATCATTTACCGGCACAACTTTTGTAAAATACTGCTTGATAAGCTCTTCATGCTCCACCATAGCAGTTTCCATATCGGTGTAAATAACTCCTTGCTTCACCAGTTCTTCTTGAATCGAATGATATACCACCTCTGAATCATATTGGGCTCCAACACCCGCTAGAGAAGTCTTTTCCGCTTCTGGTATTCCCAATAATTCAAAGGTACCTCTTATATCCTCTGGAACATCTTCCCAGCTCTCTTTCATATCTGATTTTGGTTTCACATAGGCTACAATGTTATCCATATCAAGAGCCGTCAAATCCGGCCCCCACGGCGGCAAATCTAATTGATTATATTGCTCCAAAGCCGCAAGCCGCATTTTCGTCATCCATGCTGCTTCATTTTTTTCTTTTGATATCGCTCGTATAATCTCTTCACTCAGCCCTTTTTCCGTTTTAAAAGCATAGGAGTCTTCATTCTTCACATCATAAATTGCGCGTTCTACATCCGCAACCTGTGTTTTATTATTCGTCATAACTACTCTCCCTTTGCTAATCCTGTATTAATTGCTGCTTGAAATTTTCATATCCCATGTCATCAATTTCTTTTGCCAAATCGCTGTTGCCCGTTTTCACAATCTTTCCATCCACCAATACATGTACATAATCAACTTCTATATTTTCTAATATTCTACTATTGTGCGTGATAATAATCACCGCATTCTCATCATTCTTATAAGCATTCACGCCACTGGACACGACACGAACTGCATCCACATCCAATCCCGAATCAGTTTCATCTAACAGCGCTAACTTCGGATTTAATGTGAGTAATTGCAGAATTTCATTTTTCTTCTTTTCCCCGCCTGAAAACCCAACATTTAGATATCTCTTCCCCATATCCTCATTCATCTTTAAAGCTTTCATTTTGCTCTTTAACTCTTTTCTAAATGCCAAAAGCTTGGGATTCACTCCCGTTTGTGCTGCTACTGCTGCTCTTAAAAAGTTATCTACAGTAACTCCGCTCACTTCTTCTGGATTTTGAAAGGACATAAAAATCCCCATTTTGGCTCTTTCATTTACCTTGGCTTCATTTATATTCTCATTCTCAAATATAATATTTCCGCTTCGTAAGGTATAGGCTGGATGTCCCATCAATATATTCACTAAGGTAGACTTTCCTGCTCCATTCGGCCCCATAATGACATGTACCTCACCCTTATTCACTTCCATGTTCAGACCTTTTAAAATATTCTTTTCTTCAACGTCAGCAAAAACGTTATCTATTTTTAATAAACTTTGTTTCAAATTAGCCACTTTCCTCTCCTTTTATCAATTCCGAGTATTTTACTAGGATTTAATAAAAATAATACTCCAGACAAGCTAGAAAGTCAATATTTAATATCTAATTTATCTGCTATTTTTTAGGATTTTATACCATTTTCTCGCACCTATCAAAAATATTTTTAAAAAACTCTTGCATTTTTATTTAATAAGAGTAGAATAAGTAATTGTGAATTTCAAAAAATACTTGTTAAAGAAGGAAGTAATGCTATGTATACCGCAGATGAAGTAAAAGACATTTTAATTGAAGCTGGAGTTAAAAAAGTCACTAAAACACTTGAGCAAAAGATAATTTTAGGGTTTTTGGGTGGTGCGATGGTCGCACTTGGCTACTTGGCTTATGTAAGAATTGTTGCTACCACAATGGATCAATATGGTGGACTTTCAAGTTTTCTAGGCGCTTGCGTCTTTCCTATTGGATTAATATTCATCCTCCTTATCGGCGGTGAATTGATTACCAGCAATATGACTGTTGTCGCTTTAGCTTATTTTGCTAAGAAAGTAACATTGAAAGAACTGATTAACAACTGGGTATTTATATCCATTATGAATACATTCGGAGCTATATTCGTGGCTTATGTTTTCGGCCATTTGGCAGGTTTCACCTCACATGGAGCTTATGCCCATGAAACATTTTTGATTACCCAAGCAAAACTGGCCGCCACTCCCTTACAGGCATTTTTATCGGGCATTGGTTGTAACTGGTTTGTTGGTCTCGCCGTTTGGTTATGCTTTAGTGCCAAAGACCTTACTGGAAAAATTATCGGTATTTGGTTTCCCGTTATGGTATTCGTTGCCGTTGGTTTCCAACATAGCATTGCTAATTTATTTGTTATCCCAGCGGCTATCTTTGAAAATCATGCAACATGGAGACAACTTGCAATAAATGTTATCCCTGTTTATATTGGAAATGTTTTTGGTGGAGTGGTTTGTGTCGCACTTCTTTATTATCGGAACTTCCGGAAGCATTAAAAACATCTCGGTATAATTTATTAATAATTATACCGAGATATTTTTGACAAATTTATAAAATTATCATTTACCTTTTTTTATAGTGCTCTCACCTCTGCTCTTCTTCAATAATTGTACAATAATAATTATAAAAAATGAACATAACAAGGTTAATATCGACCATTCATCACCCGTTTGTGGTGTGCTCGGACGATTAGATTGCTCTGTTGGTTTTGTCGGCTCTGAAACAGTTGGTATGCCCTCAAATGTCAGTTGATAACGAATGATACCGGAACTATTTTGACTTTCATTACCTATCGCCTCTCCAACCAGTTCAAATTTGGGAACTATTCGTACTATTTCATCTTGTGAGAGTGCCAACTCAACCCCCTCACTTAATTCACTTAAACTATAAGTTGTTGCTCCCCCTGCATGCTGAATTACAACCTCACCACCAATACATTGTGACTCAAGTTCAAATAGATCTTGTGTAATTTGAAGATAAAGTTTAAAATTCTTCAACTGGCTTTGATTACAAACCCGAAGTGCTTGCGCTTCAAATGTATAGCCAGGATAAAGATTCTCTAATTCTGGCAGAACTGCGTTTATCGTAAAAATCTCTTGTTCATGGTTAATCAAAATTTCTGTATCTGTATCCGCACCATAAACCTTAACTTCACCATAAGCAATCAATAGACTAATGAAAAGCACTGCGATTAATAATCGTTGTTTCATTCACTACCTCTTGACATCAATTCCTCCAAACGCAGTACACCTGCTGTTTTAGCTGGAAGACTAAAGGTCATACGATCATCTGATGAGAACGCATTATCTATATATGCTAAATGTGCCATATCAAGACCAAATTCAGCCTGAGCCGCACCCTCTAACACCTGAGTTGCCTTAACTTGCATTTTTGCCTCAATAACAGCATCCATATATTTGTTGGTCATCGCCCCATCAAATGTAATTGTCATTTCAACTCTCAAAGTGGCGTTTCTTTCCATTAATATATAAGTTTCACCGCTGTATATATGTTCAAACCAAAAAACTCTTTCGTTATCTTCATAATCACCACTTCTTGGTGCATAACTGATTTTGATTAAACTTTTATCAACACCCTCTGGCGCTTGGCTTGTAAGTGGAATTGGTGTCAAATCATCATCTGAATAAACAAACGTAATTTGTGAGTTATTCTCAATTTTAACTAATGCTGGGATCGTTCCAGTATTTCTAATTGTTCCGTTGAATACAGCCGTTGTGCCTGGCTCATAGTTGGAAAAATTTCTTTCATTAAAACTAGCTTCAATCTGCAAATTACCCATGGTCACTTTTTGTTCAATAGTTGCTGAGGCAGTCCACCAAGCATATGTTGAACCGATTGTAACTAAAAGTAATATAATTGCTGTAAGTACTAAACCCAGTCTTTTGTTTGATGTGATTTTTTTCATCCATTTTTTCATATTATTTTTTCTCCTTCTCTTCTCTCTTGTTCTTGTGAATTATAAGATGCTATCAGTTGCTTAAATAAACTCATTAACAACCATAATTGCAAAACTGTCAGGCACAGTGCTAATTGCCCACGTTCGGTCTGGATAATTGTTCCAATCCTTCCCATATGCGGTATTACAATCATCAACCGCCCTTCAATCTGCTTTGGCTTAACTGCAAGATAGTCTGCCGTTTGATTGCGATCACCTTGTGTGATATAGCTTCTTGTTTGATTCTCATTTTGAATTTGAACAATTCGGTGGGTGACTAATTCATCATTGACATTATAGGTAATGACATCACCCACCTGCATTTTCTCATCAGATACTTTTCTAGTAATCACCAGACTACCTTGATTAATTTGAGGAGACATGCTCCCTGTCAAAACATTAAACGCTTGAATTGTAGACTGACCACTCACCTTACTCAACACTAAAAGTGCAATGATTAAAAGCAAAACCAAATTAATCACCACTGAAAATATTCGAGTTAATTTCGCTATCATGGTGTACTCTCACTCTCCGGTTCAATCAATTCCGCTATTTGATCGCTTTCTGATATTCTAGTTTCAACCTCGGTTTCTGTTTCAACTTCTGTTTCAATTTCTGTTTCTGTCGTTGAAATCGTTTCATCTAAAATATCAGAGGAGTCAAAGGCACTCTCTGTATCCTGTACCTCGCTTGTTGTTTCCTCTTCTATCTTCGGCAATGCCCTATCATTCTGCTGCCATTTAAAGGTTCCCAGTTCAACCAACGATGAGTAAACATAATTGGCCGCAGACACCCCTAAAGACAGACTATTAAATACAATCCAAACAACTACGAATATCCGCACCAGCTTTTTCATCATCACTTCTTTCCTTTCCTAGCAATCATTAATTCGTCACACGCAAGGTGAAGCTGGCTCTTTTTCCATTGCTAGTTCTAGCAGTAACACTAACCGTTCCTACTCTTAAGGCTGTGATAACACCGTTTTCATTAATACTTGCAATGGTTTCATTGTTTATTTCCCAAGAAATAGCTGATGTTGCATTGGTTGGTTCCATTGTTGATGCCACCTGTAACGTTTGACCTCTCTTCAATGTTTTAATACCAGTGACTGATAGTGCAATGCTGTCAGCTTCTATCTCATGTATTTTTTCTTCCAAGCCCTCAATCGCTGTTTGTAAATCTATTTTTGCATTGTCAACTTCTCCCTGAGTTGCTTGTCCACTCGCTAAAATCTCTTCAGCTGCTTGCAATGCATCCGCAAATGCTGGCCAACTCTCATCCGTATAGTCAGCTTCTGCCTTGTCTTTGTTCTCATCATACAAGGCTTGTAATTCTGTTTTATCCACCGGAATATCACTTTTCGCATCTACTCCTGTAATATCGATTCCGTCTAATTGGAATGAACCACCTATCACTTCAACCTTTGCTATATGTTCCTTATTTTCTAAACCAGATAAAACATACGAATGTAAACGATCACCTGTTGCCCCAACTCTGCCAGCTGTATCAACAACCTCTCCATCAATCGTTACTCGTAATAAGGCTGCCGCTGTATTACCAAACAAATTAAACCCAGTGCCCTCAAATTTAAAGACAAAATAACTTGGCTCTTGTATTTCGGTTGGCGTGTAGTAAATTGAAACACCACGATAATCCATAAATGTATCATTAGCCGTATTATTTCCTAGAGATACTTTCAATGTATGTGCTTTTTCTTCCAGACCATGAACTGAATAGATTACGCCATTTCCCGGACCATGATTGCCAACATCAACACCATTTAATTCAAAATTATATGCAGTCGCACCAGTATTCGCTCTAAAATCAATACCCGTTCCTGTAAAGTTAATCAATAAATATGGATCGTCCCCAAAGTTTGCCCAAGCATTTGATGCTTGAGAACCCCAATTACTTACACTTCGTCGATAAGCATAAACTGTATTCTCAGCTGTTCCTACCTCACTATCTTCCTTAATATGCGTCAACACATTTGGTGCGATATTTCTGATATAACCTGTTGCTGCTGTTGAGGTAAATTCACCTTTTGTAAAATTAATTGAACCTGTTGTTGCAACAATTCTGATTGTATGCTCTTCATATTCTAAGCCTTCTGTAGACCAAATTACTCCAGGGATTTCACTATTATTTAAATATTGAACTGTTTCCATTTTTTCACCATTCAAATAAACATCCGCCGAACCGCTTGTCTGCTCGAACACACCATAAATTTTAGCGTCAACACCCTTAAATGTTATTTCAAACGAAGCACCCTCTGATATCGACCATGCCCTTGAAGCATTTTGCTGCCAAGTGCCTTGATAATAAACTTGATTTAGTGTACCTTGTGTTGTTGTGCTATCGCTAAAACTAATCGTTGTGCCATTCCACACAGGGCTATTTGTCACGTTTTCAGTTAGTGTTCTATTAAAATGGGCATAACCAGATTGCTTATAAGTCCATGCCCCAACATAAGCCATTGGATTTAAGTCTGTCAAGCCTGCTATCACGCTCTCTTCATCTGTATTCAAATCAAAGTAAATTGCTCCCTGCGCACTGTCAATTTTTAAAGACTGGTAACTTATACCCTCTATCGGATCAACACGTAAATTATCAATCATAGTTTCATAATAACCGCTACCAATCGTGACACGACCACTCATATTTGTTTGCACCGGATCTACATAAGAAATGATTTTTTCATTATTAACATAAAACGAAATATTATTTTCATTTGCTTCAACTGCATAATTATGCCATTGTGTATTATCAAAACCATCAATAATTCCGCTTTCAACCACTCTTGTCCGGGATCTCAATTCCCAACTGCCATCCACATAAATCACCGCCTCATAACCAGCAGAACTACGCAGTTGACGAACACCGAGCAAAACAAAATTTTTACGGTCACTTCGCTGTGTTGAATGTGTGTCTAGCAATGCATCAAATGAATATTTATAATTCGTCCAGCGATGATCACCAAGCCATGTATAACTTGTGCCATCTCTATCTTCACCATCGGTTCCACCCCAAACGCCCCAAGGTGCACCAACTGTTGATGTTGTGGTTTTTTGCTGTAAAACATTACCACGTGCTTCTTTTTCAGGAATATCTAAAGTCACTCTAGCCGCATAGCTTGTTGGGTTCATATTATTTTGACCTTTAATCTCTTTTATCACTTCAAATGCACCATTTTGATCCGTTGTATATCTTGGCGTTCCGCCACGTCTATCAATATAATCACGCCCCTGCCCATCAATCCCATATTCTGAATATTCAAAATCATCTGTATAAGGCAGCTCTAAAATGACATCTTCTGCTAGATTCACTTCTTTCGATTGATATTCCGTTGTCACATCCGCTGGCAAGGTTGTCACAGTTAAAATAGAATAAGGTTTTACCGTAATAGTATAGGTTTGATCGTCTTCTGGAATCACTGTGCCAATATGTTTCATCCAATTTGCATCATAGGCTTGATTCGCCTCTGGGCCTCTTGTTTCCCATAACTGTAAAGCCGCATTTTCTTTACCTAAAAGATTTTTAGCTGAAACAGCATATGTTCTTGAATCAGCTGAATTATTCGTATAAATCGTTGAGTAGTCACCTGTCACGGGATCTCTTAGTGTCAAGTAATTGTGCGTAGTTGACCCAAATGCAAGCCCGCCATCATTATGATTTCCATCATTAAAGGTTGCTTCTGGAAGATATTGCCACCTCGTATTATTCTGATTCACAAAATTCATCACTTGGCGTACACCCGATATACCGCTATCCTCCTCATAAAAACCAGACCACGGATCATAAGCACTAATTAGATGTTTCGGCGTGTAGCTAGAACCTTCATAAAAAGCTGCTACTGCCGGTTGAAAATCAAACGAAACTGCCTTTAATGGGGTGCTACCAGTTCCTGTCCACGAATATACCGCACTTATACGCTGTACAACATCAATCGTACCAGCACTCCCTCCAAGGCCACCGTATGACTCCATATTAATTCGGTATCTTGAGTTAACCATCGGTGCAACGCCCTCTGAAACCCAAAGTTCTTTTACTGGTAAGCCTTCACTTCTTAAAGTATTTTGCAATCTATTTAATTCTGCTGAACCTGTCAAACCATAATGATAACTAATCACATCGATTCCATCTCTAACCGTTCGGTTTGAATTCATTAAACTGGCAATCGCTTGTGTATCGCGATAACCATCTGCCGCAACATATTTAATGTTTTTATAATCGGTCTCATAATTTGGTTCCGTTTTAATAGTCTCCAAATAATAAACCAACCAATCAGCTTCGATTTTTCCATTATTGCTTTGAGCACGTTCATTTTGAGATAAACCAACATAATCAAGTTCCCAACCATATTCTGCTTTCACCGCATCAATAGTACCCTTATACCATGCGTATCTTGCACTATAGTCGCCAGTTCTTGCACCATTCCAAGTAAAACGTGGTTCTCCCCAACGTAAAATTTCAGTCGTAATATTGGGATTAATTGATTTTGCATCATTGGCGAAGATAAATCCAGCACCTCTAACCACATTCGCTGGTTCGTCCAAATAGCGCATAGTTGCTGGCTCTGTACCTGAAGAAGTGTTTACATCTGCACCCAACTCAACTTTAACATGAACTAAACCTGCCCCTGTCCTTGGATTGAATAATTTATTCATAATTTCCCAATACTGCACTGGATGTTCCTCTTTATAATCCAGTAACAATCTTGAAGTATTATTACAAGTCACTGTTCCAAAACCTTTAAAAGTATTTTCTATATCAATCACATTTCCATCGATTATTAATTCTCTACCCTCAACTCTTTTTGGAACTTCCAAATTGAAAATTTCCGTTTTTCCTCTGAAGTCCACCGTCAATGTAACTGTCTCATTTGTTTCCCCGCGATTAACAACACCGGCAGAAGATATCACTGCTTCATTATCCGATACCCAAGTAACCCCATTACCTAAAACTAATGGAAGATTTTCTCTAATACTATTTCCTCCTCCAACGCCTGAATCTTTGAGCAATTCAGCAAATGCAAATGCTAAATTTTCACCTGTGATACTCGCAACTGTTTCATCAGATAAAACTTGATCATAAATTCTTAAATCACGATAATGTACATCTAAATTGGGATTACCACTCATTCCCCAACGATTGAGGCGAATCGATTGGCTTCCTATTGCGTCGGCACCAATTCCTAACGAATCTATTTCGACAACCTTTATACCATCTACCCAAAGTCTCAACTTACCATCTACAGCACCATCTAAAGAAATTGAATAATTATGCCATGCACCTGGTGCCGGCAAATCAAATTCACCAACTAATGCATTTGCGTTACCCTGACGAACTACAACCGCCGCCTTACCAGCCTCACGATTCCAGTATGGACGAATTGAAATACTATCATGTTCATAATTCGTTTTTCCGCCATAAATAAACATTGCACGATTTTGTGTATAAACATTTCTTGATTGGACTGCATTTAATTTTGCATCAAATGTAAAACTAATTGTATCTCCAGCTACTTTCGCACTAGCAGGTGTATCTCCTGCAATATGACCATTATTCGCATTCCCAGCATTGACTACCGAAACATAATCATTATGGAATGCAACATCACTACCAGTAGCCAACGCCTCATCTGGATTTATAACATCCGTATACTGCGTTGTACTATTCAATGGATAATGTGCCACAACACCTGTTAATTCTGGATTTAACTCTTCGCCTGCCACTTTAACTGTAAGTCCTGAAGCTGAAAATTGACTGGCAACTAAAATCATAGATACCACTATCCTTAATAATTTTTTACCCTTTTTCTTCACTTCCTATTTCCCTCACTTTCTTAAACAGTAGATTTTACAATTTATAAGCTTTTATTAACCTTGCCTCCTTTCCTTTTCGCTTATATGCCTATCAGGCACTTACAAAATACCTTTGGTTGTTTTTCCCTTTTGGGACTTTGATTTTTACTTTGATTTTTACTTTGATTTTTACTTT
>JGI994J12354_10001986_pt1 | contig 20439 bp, 17 predicted proteins | sample IntmicLarv3ML3BL_FD_12354 | JGI IMG/M metagenome (IMG submission 12354)
CACAGTTTGATATTTCTGTAAATCTCGTAACGATGATTTACAATTTGATTTGAAAATCACCGCCGAAGTTTACCGAAACATCAGGTCACATATCAGTCAGGGAAAAAACTCCCGACTTCATTAATAATTTTGATGAATTTGATAGAATATTGCGACTAAAACGCAATCATTCAAGCCTTTCATTCTGACTTAGCATCAGAGTGAGAGGAATCCTACTACATCCTATGAAGTATATAATAGTTTTGCTCTTTTTGGAGATTTTCTTGATTTTGACGCAAAAAAGAGAAAATTAAAAGAAATTACAAATTGTAATTTTTAGAAGAATTAAGCCGAATTTGAAGAAACGTATAAATAATAGAATAAAAGAATTGCTTCTGATTATTATGTCCGACAAAAAGAACATGGGGTGTCGTTTTTTACGACCCTGACCAGAAAAAACAGAACTCGAACAGAACAATAACTATTTTTGATACAACCCTTCGGGACGGCGAACAGACCCCCGGAGTAACAATTCCTCTTGAGAAAAAAATAGAAATTGCAGCTCAACTGGACAAACTCGGCGTTGATGTCATCGAAGCCGGATTTCCGATATCATCTCCCGGAGATAAAGAATCGGTCAAAACAATTGCAAGTCTTAATCTGAACGCCGATATTTGCGGCTTGGCACGCTCTGTCATAAAAGACATTGATGCTTGTATAGATTGCAACGTTGACATGGTTCACGTTTTTATTCCAACATCAGATGTCCAGCGTGAATACACTATCAAAAAAACACGTGAAGAAGCATTGAATTCAGCCGTTGAAATGGTTGAATACATTAAAGGTCACGGTTTCAAATGTATGTTTTCACCGATGGATGCAACGCGAACCGATTTTGATTATTTGACAGAAATCATTAAAGCCGTCAAAAACGCAGGCTGCGACATCGTCAACATTCCGGATACAGTCGGGATATTTACGCCGCTTGACGCTTACGATTTGGTTGCGCGCTTGAAAGATGCCGTTGATATGAAATACGATATGCACTGCCATAACGATTTCGGACTCGCAAATGCAAACAGCATTACAGCTGTTGAAGCCGGCGCCGATCAAGTTCAAGTGACCGTAAACGGAATCGGCGAGCGAGCAGGAAATGCGTCGCTTGCAGAAGTCGTCATGGCACTGTCAGCGATTCGCGGATTTAAAACCAATATCAAAACGGAATATTTGACAGAAACTTCCAAAATGGTTGAAAAATATTCCGGAGTTAAAATGCCGCCGATGCTTCCGGTTTGCGGCGAAAATGCGTTTTCGCACGAATCAGGCATTCATTCCCAAGGCGTTTTGGCAAAAGCCGACATTTGAGCCGGGAATCATGACTCCTGAAATGGTCGGTCAAAAGCGCCGCATTGTTCTCGGAAAACACGCAGGAAAGCACGCCGTTTTGCAGAATTTGGAAAACGTCGGCATTCATCCGACCGAAGACCAATTGGCAGAAATTTTGGCAAAAATCAAAGAAATCGGAGACCGCGGAAAGCAAGTCACCGATGCGGATCTTTTCGTTGTCGCATCAATTGTTTTGGGCAAAAAAGGAATTGATGAAACTATAAAACTCAAAGAAGTTTCCGTCATGACCGGAAATATCGTTACGCCGACTGCCGTTATTCGCGCAGAAGTAAACGGTAAAGAAACAATTGCAGCAAGAACCGGCGTTGGCCCGGTGGACGCAGCTTTGCGCGCCGCCGAAGAAATCGTCGGCGATACAAAATATAAAATCGAAGAATTCGCGATCGAAGCCATATCAGGCGGATCAGATTCACTCGCGCGCGTCACAATTGTTTTGGCAAATGAAAACGGAAAAAGCGTCACAGCAAAATCCGCAAATGCCGACATTGTCATCGCTTCTGTTGAAGCTTTGATTAACGCCATGAATGCGTTGTCAGGAATGAATTAAAGTTTTAAACTTTAATTCACCTCTTTTTTACGGTAGAGATTTTGAATTTTATAAATATATGGTGTCCCTATGTCCAAATTTGATGAAAGAGAAGTTTATGATAAAGAAATATGCCCATGCGGTTCTGGTGACATATATAAAAAATGTTGTAAAAAGAAAAAATTCAAATGGATTGTTGAAAATGGTAATTTTTACAAACGAGTCAAAATGGACAAAGAATTAACAAAGGTATTGAAAGAATACATGAAGTGGTGTGAAAACATGTATGGTCGGAAGCTTCAAGATGATGACCGCATGTTTTGGGGTTATCTTCCTTCGGAGTTTGGAATCAACGAAATAAGAGCTATGCGGAAAATGCAAATTCCAGAGAGACAAATCTTTGCATATTACGAAACTGGCCGAATTCTAACCCCTCAAGGAACTTCTAAAATCCCAGATATTGAGATCCAAGAGTTTTATGACTCTTTAGAAAAATATGATAGATTGATGGATCCCACCAATGGGCCGAGTTCGGTTTTTTATACAAGTAAAATCAATGCAATTTTAAAAGAAGATTTCATGAGATATTATGAACAACTGACATTTTCATTTAGCTATTTCATCCGAAAACACATCGAAAATGTCCAAGATTTTTTGAATTATTCTGTTAAAAATGAGATTGATTTTTGTGGATTTTGTTGTATAAAATCAATCCGAAACTTGGATTCAACAAAAGTTTTAGTTGAAAATGGATTAACTGAAAATATTTACGCAACCAATAGATTCATTTTTGAAAGTTACCTATATGTATTATCGCTTAATGAGAACCCTTCTTTTTTCGATGAAAAAATAAAACCAAAAGTAAATGAAGACGACTATTCATTTTCAATTACGAAAGACGGAAAAATAAATTATAATCAAGTTATTCACAATGAAACAAATGAAAAGTTTAATTTAAAAATTTCAATAAAGGATTTAGCCTATAATAGTCAATTCAAAGAAGATAGAGAACTCTATAATCTTTTTTATCACTATTCTTCCCAATTTGTTCATGTGGACGTTTTGTCAGCACAAGGATATTTTTATGAATCTGATCCGTTTCAAGTAATTGATGAATCTTTGATTGCAGCTTTGATTGGAATTACTTTCTCGATTTTGCTCCTTGACCAAATTAGTATAATGTCTGATACTATTTTTAGAAAAGATATTGATTACTTTGTCAAAAGGACAAAAGCTGAATTAATTCCTCTGTATGGGCTAATTAATGGTCACCCTATAAACAAAAATGAAATTTTCTCAGTGATAATGAACCGTTTACAAGCATAATTATAGGATTATGAGAAAAACAATTAACTGATTTTGAGATTCAAATGATATTTAAAAGAGGATTATATGAAAAAATCCTCTGTTATTATCAAACCTTTTTTTAATTCAGACAATATATTTTTTAAAAACAGTTTCAACTGCCGTTTGAACAATTTCTTTAATTTTTCCGGATTCAATTCCCGTCACGGCAGAAAGCACTTTAAGATTTGAGCCGGCATTGTTTTCGGAAGCAGACGGAATGAAATCATAAGTCGGTTCTTCTTCTGAAGTCGTCAAACTGATTTTGTAAAGAGATGATCCGACTTCTAAAAACAATTTGATGTGACCCAAAAAATTCGGATTCAATTTAAAACGCGGCATCGGATTTCAGACATAATCGAGCGGGCAAGTTTTTCAAGATCAGAATCGGAAAGAGATTCCAAATCCGAATGATTCAAAGAATATTCTGTTGAAAATGAGCCGACACCGGATTCTGTGATTGAATCAGGCGTTGGTCTGCCTGCCATCAAAAATTTTCCGTCCTCTGAAAGAACTTTTTTAAGCGCCGCCATTCGAGACTCAACATCTTCGCTGCGCTCCAAAATATCAATCAAATGCGCCAAACTTTCCGGATTTTTAGAAGAAAGGGAAATAATTTCGGCGCGCGGATTGATTTGTCCGACGGCTTCCTCAATAATCGGCAAAAAAGACGCGTCAATCAAATCCGTTTTGCTGACAGCAATCACTTCTGCCTGAGCCAGCTGCTGCGATGCGAAATTTTTAATTTCCTTCAAAATCTGCTTGAAGCGGCTTCCGTCAAAAAGCGTCAGCAACGGAGACATATCGTAATCCATCGTCAAATTCATCAACATGATTTCATCACGAATCGCGCCGGGATAAGCAATACCGGTGGACTCAATAATGACAACATCAGGATGATAATTTTCAATCATCAGCAAAAGCGTCGCGCGAAGAGATGTTTTTAAACTGCAGCAAATACATCCTGAAGTAATCTCTTTTGTCTCCAAACCGTACTGCGAAATAATATCGCCGTCGATTCCGATTTCGCCGATTTCATTGACAATAATTCCGACAGACTTGCCGAGAGACGAATAATAAGTGCCGAGACGGACAAGGACAGTTGTTTTACCGCTGCCCAAAAATCCGCCGACAACAATTATTTTCAAAAAAATACACCGCCGAGTTACTCTTCGTTAATGGAAGCACCGGAAACCGGATCTTCAACAACCAAATTTTCCCAGCTGTAAGGCTGCGGCATGAAGCGCATACACTTTTTACAGTTTGAGCCGTCGCACAAATCCGAGCGGATTTTAACGCTGCCGTCTCTGTAACTCATTGCGTGCGTCGGGCATTCGCGGATTTTCTCGGCACATTCTGCGCAATCCGGCATGGAAACCGAAAGGAAAGTTCCGGTTTGCTTAACCAATTCATAGCCTTCGTCGCCGAAAACAGGAATATCGCGCTCAACGCGCTTTTCGATGACAGAATTGTCAATCGGGTCATCAAGCTGCGGCAAATCTTTTTTCTTCAAGAACTTTTTCAGCATCTTAAAGTCCATTCCTTCGCCCCAATACGCTAATTCCAAAATGTAAGCTTCTTTGAAAGCCTCATCCGTTGCAAACATAATGTGCGTTCCGACAATTTTTGTCGCAATCTCTTGAAGCTCTTTTAATCGCTCGTCCGAAAGTAAAATTTCGCGCGCGGTTTTCAAGGAAGTGTTGCCGATTTGAGTAATTAAAGATGCGTTGAACGGATTCATACCGATTTGCTGCGCCTTTTTCGCATCCATATAAGTTCCGGCTGCGCCCGACATATGAGAAATTTTGATATCAGCCATTTGAATTCCGGCAGCATGACACAATGTGATATGACCGGCTCGAAGTGCGCCGATTGCATTTCCGGCTTCTTTGATATCATTTTCCGTGAATTCGATGCCGTCTTGCAAATGAAGAATTCCATCCGGCGTTTGAATTTTGGGGAGTTTGATGACGCCGCTTCGCATTCCTTCTTCAATTAAAGCGATAACGCCCGTTCCGGTAATTCCTTTTGCGCGAATCGGTCCTTCTTCGATAACCATTCCGTTTGACGGATTGATTAAATCGCCTTTTGTTCGCTTCATTTCACTATCCAAAACGTAGCAGCGAAGATTGCTTCCTTCAAATTCAACATCGCTGATCGCATGCGGCGACGCTAAAATACCGTCTTTAATTTCCTGACCTTCCAAAGCCGGACCGGCAGCGGCAGATCCTGTGTAAATGACGCCGTTGGCTTTGAGCGCCATTTCAGCGTTGGTTCCGAAATCAGTTGCAATCGCAATGTCGTCGCTTTCGAGCATGCCGGAATTGACAATCAAAGCCAAAGCGTCCGCGCCGATTTCGTGTTTAATTGCCGGCGGAATAATAACGGTACAATTCGGATATTTTTCCAAGCCGGAAATCTCAGCGCTTGCGACGCATTTTGAATCTCTTTTTTGTTCCTGAATGTTGAGTCTTTCGCGTTTGCGCTCGCCGGCATAAGCCAAATCATCAATCGGAATTCCTTGAAACAGCGACAATTGAATCGGATTGCCGCAGACGGAAAGTCGATGAAGGTCAGCAGGCTCGACGCCCAATTTGTCAATTAAAACAGAAATCGCATTGATAACCAATTTATGCGCGTTTTCAAGTCCGTAGCTGATTGCAAAATCCATGTGATCCATGACATTTGCGCCCGGAAGCGGATTGCGCATTGTAACAACTGTTCTTTTAATTTCGCCGGATTCCAAATCCACTTTTTGAGAACGGAAACCGCTCGTACCAAGGTCGATGGCAACGCCAATTTTCATTATTAACACACCTATTAAAACTTGAAATTCAAAAATTGAAAAAATCGAGCTTTCTTCTGTTTTTAACGGCAGAATAAAAATAATGCCGCATTGAAAAAAGATTCGAATTCAAATACAGTAAATCTGTTAATGGAATATTTAGGCGCTTTTACTTAATATCTTTTTTTCATCGAACTGCAAATAACAACATTGCTTTAAAAATTACAACGCCGTTGTAATTTTTGCGTCGCTTCGGAAATTGTCAGAACATTAGTATTTTAATGAAATAAACCATTTAGTAATCAGTTGAATTAAATGTAAAGCGATACAGAATAATTGATTTCAGAAAGGACAAGGGGGGACTGTCAAGAAATGAATTCACTCATAGAAACTGTTTTTTTTTCAGAAAAAAGAAAAGCTGTTTTGATTTTGCTTTTTGAAAAGGGGCCGCTACCGATTGAAACCATAAAAGCAGAGTTGGACGAAACATCTGTTTCGATTTTGCCGCAAATTAAAGTTTTAATTGACAATAATTTGATTGTTCAAAATGACGGCATTTATCAATTAACCCACTTAGGAGAAACAATCGCCGAAAAAGTGTCGCCGTTTATTAAAAACCTTCAAGTGCTTAGCGGCAATCCGAAGTTTTGGAGCGAACACGATACAAGCGAAATTCCAGAAAAATTATTCAGCCGAATTCAAGAAATCGGAGATTTTGAAATTGTTGAAATTGATCTTCGAACAATTTATTACGAACCGAATTCGACAATTTACAACCAACTTAAAAAAGCGGAATCAATCAAAACATTCATCACATATTACGCGCCCGAATACGTTCCGATTTACTATGAAAGATTGATGGCAGGCGTTCCGGTTTCGATTACAACCAGCGATTACATCATCAACATGGCAAAGGATTACAAAGCGGAAGTGAACAATCTGCTTCAGCTGAGCCGAGCGGAATTAAATGTCTGTCCGGCAGATGTTAAAATTGCAGAAATTACAGTCACAGACAGCGTTTTGCTGATGGTGCTGTATTCAACTTCCGGCAATTTGGATTATGATATTTTAACTGCCGAATCTCCCGGCGCGGTTCAATGGGGAAATGAATTGTACGATTATTTGAGAAGCCGCTCCGTCAATAAAAAGGAAATCTGAAAAAGAAGGAGGAGATTAAAATGAAAGATGAATCCATTTCCGATGTTCTTTTTTTCTCTGAAAAGAGAAGACAAATTCTTCTTTATTTGTTGGAAGAGCCCAAAACGATTGACGATATCAAAGCGCATTTGAATTCCAAATCCAGCCCGATTATGGTTCAAATACGAATCCTGACGCGCAATTTCTTGATTCAGGAAAAAAACGGTGTTTTTTCATTAACGCCGCTGGGCGAATACACTGTAAAAGAAATGAAAAATATTTTGGATATGTTTTCTGTTTTTGATAAAAATCAGAAATATTGGGGCGAAGTCGAACTTTCCGCATTCCCGGCTTATCTGCTCAGCAGAATCGGAGAACTTGGAAACGTTAAATTAGCATATCCCGACAATGCTCACATTTTTGACCGCGTTCACGAAGTCGGAAAAAGTTTGGAATCGGCGGAATCGCTGATTGAAATTTCTTCAATTTTCCGCCAGGAATATGTGACGAATTATGTTGAAATTGCCGAAAGCGGAACGTCAGTCGCATTTGTTTTTACGCCGGATATCATTGACAGACTGGAAAGAGATTTTCCTGAAAGTTATCATAAATATATGAATCTTGAAAATGTTCGAATTTTCTTCTGTCCTGAAATAAAATTGGCTTCTTGTATGGTAACGGACAAAATGATTTCATTGTCGTTATTTACAAAGACAGGACATTTCTTCAATCATGATTTAATCAGCTGCAATAAAAATGCTGTCCTTTGGGGAACGGATTTGTTTCACCATTTCCGCTCGCTGTCAATGATTCATAAAACTCAGTAACGGCAAAAAAGTCGAAAATGAAATTAAAAAACGGATAAATTTTCAGGAATCAAACAAGAGAACGAAAAGGTTAAATTATGTTTGATTCTTAATCAAAAACCAGTTATGAATCTGAAAAATTTGAAAGATTTTGTATCAAATTTTTCAATTTAACAATTTATTACAGCTAATTTACGAGCTGACAAAAACAGCTACAATTAACATAGCGATTTATTATTCTGAAAAACCGAATATCCTTTTTTCGGAGAAATTGAAAATGGCAAAAGACACAAAATTACCTTATTTTGAGATTGGAGAGGCTCTGATCGGTACAGGCGCAGAACTTGCTCACGTTGATTTAATGATCGGCTCCAAAGACGGACCGGTCGGTCAAGCATTCGCAACCGGAATGACCCAGCTTTCTGCAGGACACACACCGTTGCTGTCTGTTATCCGCCCGAACTTGCCGACAAAACCGTCCACTTTAATTGTTCCGAAAGTAACATTAAAGAAAGGCGCAGACACATCAAAGATTTTCGGTCCGGCTCAGTCCGCTGTTGCAAAAGCAGTTGCTGACGCAGTCGAAGAAGGAATTCTTCCAAAAGAATTTGCTGACGATGTTGTTATCATTGCCAGCGTTTTCATTTCCCCCGATGCTGAAGATTACAGCAAAATTTACAGATATAATTACGGCGCAACAAAATTGGCTCTTAAAAGAGCTTTGGAAGGCTTCCCGAGCATGGACAAAGTTTTGGCAGAATCCAACAAATCCACGCACGCCGTTATGGGATTCAAAGTTTCCAGACTTTGGGACGCACCGTATTTGCAAGTTGCTTTTGATACAACAAGCCTTGAATTCGTTCTCCAAGCAATGAAAGAATTGCCGCAGAACGACCACTTGCTCATTGAAGCCGGAACACCGCTTATCAAGCGTTTCGGAACTGATGTCATTACAAAAATCCGTGAAGTTCGCCCCGATGCGTTTATCGTCGCTGACTTTAAAACATTGGACACCGGCAACTTGGAAGCACGTATGGTTGCTGACGCAACCGGCGATGCAATTGTGGTTTCCGCACTCGCGCCTGTTCCGACAATTGCTAAAGTCATTGATGAAGCACACAAAACCGGAATTTACGCAATCGTTGACACTTTGAACTTGGAAGACCCGGTTCCGCTCATGAAAGAGCTTGTCAGCATGAATGCAATCCCCGATATTGTTGAACTCCACCGCGGCATTGACGTTGAAAACAGCGAATACGCATGGGGCAGCATCGATGAAATTAAAAAGATCAGCCCGAAAACCTTTATCGCAGTTGCAGGCGGCGTGAAATTGGAAACAATTCCGTTAGCACTCAAAGCCAAAGCTGATATTTTAGTGGTCGGCCGTGCAATCACAGGCTCAAAGAACATTCGCGGAACAGCCGAGCAATTCATTGCAAAAATCGGTAAGCCCGAAATTGACCAGTCAAGAATCACAACTGACGGTTCTGACTAAATATTTTAAAATTGAAAATAGATTGAATCGGATGAATTTTCATCCGATTTTTTTTTGGTTTTTTGATTTCCAAACAGACGAAGTCTGTAATAAAAAAACGGATGAAGAATTCATCCGCTAAAAAATAAACTGATTTTAATCCCATTCAATGAAAACGGCGGGCTTAATTAAATCAGCCGGTTTTTCATCCATTAAAAGGAAAGCGTCTTCGATTTTGTCAAATCCATCAAATTTGTGCGTGATGAGTTTTGCAGGATCAAAGCGGCTGTATTGGATCATATTAAGCATTTTTTCAATACGAAGCGCGCCGCCGGGACAGAATCCGCCGCGAATTTCTTTGTTCGCCATTCCAAGACCCCAATTCCATGCGGGAATTGTGAAAACATCGGCGCCGTCAAAGAAATTCATATTAGAAACAACTCCGCCGGGCTTAATCATTTGAATCGCCTGATTCAGCGTGTCCTGTGTGCCGCCGGCAATAATAACACTGTCAGCGCCTTCACCGTTTGTCATTTTCATAACTTGTTCAACAATGTCGCCTTCTTTGTAGCTGATAATATCGGTTGCGCCGTATTCTTTTGCAACAGCAATGCCGTTCGGGCGTGTTCCGACGGCTGCCAAACGTCCTGCGCCTCTGAGATGCGCGCCGGCAACAGCCATTAAACCGACCGGACCGATTCCGATAACAACAACAGTGTCGCCGTAGCTGACTTCTGCTTGCTCGGCACCGAAGAAACCGGTGGACATCATATCAACGGTCATCAATGCAGCGCCCATATCCATTCCGGGAGGAAGATGAACTAAATTTGCATCCGCTTGATTGACGTGGAAATATTCCGAAAAAACGCCGTCTTTTGAAAGCAAAAATTTAAAGCTTGCCATTAAACCGGTGTCGTGCGTGTGATATTTTCCTTGAACATTGCGTGTGAGCCAATCGGGCGTAACACAGGGAACAACAACAATATCTCCGGGTTTGAATCGTGTGACAAGTTCGCCGACTTCGACAACCTCGCCGATGGCTTCGTGACCGAGAATTAAATTTTTTTGATCGCCTGAGCCTCCGTGACTCGTGTGGGTATCAGATGTGCAAGGGGCAACCGCAATCGGTCGAAGAATTGCATCCAACGGACCTGCTTTGGGTTTTTCTTTTTCCATCCATCCGACATTATTAACTGATAACATACCGTAACCTTTCATGTTTATCACCAAAAAATATTCAAAACGCAAGAGTTTAAAAACCTGTCGGATAATTTTAACGATAAATGATGAGGAATGAAGACGCATAATAAATTTATTAACTATCGGCTTCATATTGCAACAGCAAAGGTGAAAAAATGTCTGTATTTATTCTTTTAAATCTCAAAACTTATGACGAAGGAACCGGAATGAACGCAATTAAGCTGGCGGAAGCCTGCCGCGATGTTGCCGAAGAATCCGGCGTTGATATTGCTGTTGCGCCGCAAATTCCCGATATTTTCAGAACGGCATCAGTCGTTGATATTCCTGTTTATTCTCAACACGTTGACGGCGCAGGTCCGGGAAGCAAAACCGGCCACGTTTATGTGAAATCAATTATGGAAGCCGGCGCAATCGGCAGTTTGATTAACCATTCCGAGCGCAGATTAACGCTTGCCGACATTGAAGCGGCAGCATCTGCTTTGAGAAAAAATCAAATGAAAAGTGTCATTTGTACCAATAATGTCGCAACAACTGCGGCAGCAGCAGTGTTTGCGCCCGATTATGTTGCAATCGAGCCGCCGGAATTAATCGGCTCGGGAATTCCGGTTTCAAAAGCAGATCCGGGAGTTGTTACGTATTCGGTGGAAGCGGTTAAAAAGATTAATCCGAATGTTAAAGTTCTTTGCGGCGCCGGAATTTCAAAAGGCGAGGATTTAAAAGCGGCTATTGAACTCGGTGCTGAAGGTGTTTTGCTGGCATCAGGAATTGTGAAGGCTGACGATCCGAAAAAGGCGCTTTATGATTTGGTTTCATTAATTTGAATGATTATTGCTTTTAAAATATTACATTTCATAAAATGATGTAAACGTTTGAATAAAAATAAAAGATGCGGGCGGGATAAAAATGAAAGTATTCATTATCGGCGGATTTTTAGGAAGCGGAAAAACGACAACCATTTTGAATTTAATTCAAAGGTTGTCGGCTGAAAAAAAGAGAGTGGCTTTAATCGTTAATGAAGTCGGTGAAATCGGTATTGACGGCAAAACGCTGGAAATTGCCGGAATTCCGTCAAAAGAATTGACGAGCGGATGTATTTGCTGTTCTTTAACATACAATTTGAAAATAACCGTTTCAGAAATTGCCGAGAATTACAAACCTGATATTTTGATTTTAGAGCCGACCGGACTTTCTTTCCCGAGCCAGATTCGCGATGAAATGCTGAACATGAACATCATAATGTCGTTTGCGCCTGTTGTGACTTTGGTTGATGTTTCCAGATTTACAGATGAAGTGAAACAAATGCCGAAATTCGTGGAGCAGCAATTGAAAGAAACAGATATTATCGGAATGAATAAAATTGATCTTGCCGATGACGGAAAAATCAAAATGGTTGAAATGTTTTTGAAAAGCATGAGTCCTGATGCGCGTCTTTTAAAAATGTCGGCAAAGGATGATGAAACTGTTGAAGCCATTTACAAAATTATTACTGCTGAAAATGCTGATTGGGATTCAAGAGCTGATTCGACAGAAAAAGAAAAGTTCAACTCAATTGAATATTCAAATGTCACCACATATTCCGGCGCCTACACTGTTTTTGGAGAATTAACAAAAACCGATGCCGGAAAACTTTTGGAAAATATTATAACAGCCGCGAGCGGCGACATCGGAAAAGAGAATCCGTCTTTTGTCGGTCACATTAAAATGGCTGTCAAAGCTGATGATACGCTTGTAAAAGTGAATTACACCGCCGGACAAGATGATCGAAAGATTGAGGCCGATTATATTTCTCAAGAAAAAGAAGAAAATGACGGCAAATATGAATTGGTCTTTTTAGCCGCCGTCACAAATGTTAAAAAAGAGATTGTGGAAGAAATTGTTGACAGATCTTTCAATATTTTCTTATCGACAAAAAAGTTGAAATTTGAAAAGAAGAAAACGAATTCAGAAAACGACTTGAAAAAGCCGATTCTGCTTTAATTTTTTTATTCTTTTTTTATCTTCAATCGCCCAAAATATTATGAAGATAAACATACACCTATTTTTTGGAAATCAGGCACTTCTCCATTGAATGCAGGTTTTAAATTTTTTTTCGATTCCCATTTTTATTTTTACAAGTTGAATCCGCAATTTCAAATTTTATGAGCGAAGCGAGTAAAATTTTCAATCATCTTTTTTCGTTTTCTTCATTTTTGACACAATTTACTTTCAAAAATCAAAATTTGAAATTCTAAGTCTTACCAATTAAACTAAAAAGATATGTTAACCGAATAAATAGTGTTAAATATCTTGGAAGAAATATGATTTTATCATATGATTAAGTTTTGTTTCAAATATTGAAAACGGATTCATTAGAATATTTTTTCGAAATGAGAAGAGAATAATGGATTCATTTTTCAGACTTTTGAGATAAATTTTCAAATATTCTTACAATTTGGAAAATGAACATACAACGTTTGAACTTAAGCGGTGAAAAATATTATGATTGACGATAAAAAAACTTCCGAAAAAGAGTTAATGAGAATCGGTGTTTCACTTCCCGATAATCTTTTAACAAAATTCGACAGCATCATCGAGGAGCGCGGCTATTCCTCCCGTTCAGAAGGCGTTCGCGATTCAATTCGCAGCTACATTAATCACTACGAATGGATGAACGACATCAGAGGACGCCGCATCGGAACAATTTCGTTGGTTTACGACCACACGAAACGCGGACTCTCAAACATGATGGCTGAAATTCAGCATGAGCATTCCGATATTATCAAAACGTCGATTCACATTCATTTGGATCACGACAACTGTTTGGAAGTTATTGTTTTAGACGGCGACGGTCGCGAAATCAAAACGCTTGCCGAGAAAATTATTTCACTCAACGGCGTTAAATTTTCAAAATTGACAACCGTTCCGTCAACCGAAAAATTATAATTTAAAAAAATAAGCAAACGCTTCTTGAAGCGTTTGCCAAAACTTATTTTTATCAAAAATTCATTCATTTGACAGCTTTTTAATATAATATATTGAGAGATGAAAATGATTGAAAAAGAAGAACGGCAGAAATTATTTTTCGTTGAAAAAATTCAGGCGATAATTTCAGTTTCAATCGGCGGCTTTTTCGGCTCTGTTTTTCGAGCGGCAACATTCATCTTTTTTACAGATTTCATCGCTTTAATGGTTGTAAACATTGTCGGCAGCTACTTAATCGGTTTTTTCTTGTTTTTGCCGTTTATTCAAAATAAAAAAGCACCGACATATTTTAGAAAAACGAATCAAATCGAATTGAACAAACCGCTTCTCATCGGCACCGGATTTTTCGGCGCATACACAACATTTTCATTCTTCATACTGTATCCGTTTTTGAACATATTTGAAGAAATGAATCTTGAATTTTTGCTGACTTTCACAATTTTTGTGGCAATTCATACAATCATTGGAGTTGCTTGCGTTTTTGCAGGAAAAATAACAGCGGATAAAGTTTCCGAATTCGGAAAAATGAAAAAACAAAAAGGTGAAATGTAAATGGAAGGAATCGAGTCCGTTTTCATTTGCCTTTTCGCCGCCGGAATCGGCGGCATTGTCGGAACTTTGTTGAGATTCACGGCAATTGAATTTTTCAAAAAATATACAAAATTTCCTGCCGGTGTTCTCTTTGTGAATGTTCTCGGCACTTTTATTTTTGCGCTGCTCACTTTCATTTTGACAAAAGATTCAACAATATTTTCATTTGGAAAAATTCCGATAGAATATTCGACATATTTTTTCAATCGGAATACTCGGCGCGCTGACAACTTTTTCAGCATACAGCTACGACACGTTTTTGCTGATTGAGAAGAAAAAATACAAAACCGCATTTTTGAATGTCATTTCAAATGTTGTGTTTTGCACGGCGGCAGCCGTCATTGCAATTTTGATTTTTATGAAATATTTCTAAAATAGAAATTAACAGAATAAAACAAAAACTGATTTTAAAAAAGATATTGAGCGGGCCCGAAGGGATTTGAACCCCCGACCTATGGATTAAGAGTCCACCGCTCTGCCTGACTAAGCCACGGGCCCACATACGAAAAAAGCTTTCAAATATAAAACTGAAAACAATATTCAAAAATGAATACGCTTAATCCTTTTGACCTTATATAAATATTTCGCAAAAGCAGATTCTGCCAACGAATTTAAAAAATGATTCAATTAAATAATTTGATAAAAATAAGAAATAGATTTGATATTTTTCAAATCCATTTCCACTTTTTCCAAAAAGAAATTACTCCGATGCGTAATTGTCGAAATAATTTTTAACTAAAATGATCGGCGTTCCTTTGTCGCCGCTGCCGCTTGTCAAATCGCACAAACTGCCGATCAAATCAACATATCTGCGCGGTGTTGTTCCCTGCGATTCCATTTTGCCGGAAAGATCCTGCTTGCTCTTGATACTGCCGCGAAGAGCAGCTTGAAGTTCGTCGCCGGATAAGTTTTTGAATTCGTTGTCCGCCAAATATTTCAATTTCAATTCGTTCGGCGTTCCTTCAAGTCCTTTTGTGTAACCGGGAGAAACAACAGGGTCAGCCAATTCCCAAATGCCTGCAACAGGGTCTTTAAAAGCGCCGTCGCCGTAAACCATAACTTCGACACTCTTGCCGGTTTTGTCTTTGATTTTCTTTTGAACATCATTGACAAAAACACCGCAGTCTTTCGGGAAAAGTTTAATTCTGTCTTCTGTTGCTTTATTTGCACCGAGAATTCCGTAATCGGCATTGAAACCGCTGCCGTCAACGGATGCGCTTAAAAGATCGTCTAAACCGTAAACAGATTCTGCGCCTGCTTCTTTAAGAGATTTTTTGGATCTGTGGCGGGTATGAATGTCTGCGGTTAAGATGTGCTTTGTAAATTGAAGCGCAGCTTGCGGTCGGTTTGCGAAAACAACTTCGATGTTGTCGCCGAGACTCTTGTAATATTCGATGTAGTCAACGCCTGTCCAAAGGTGTTTTGTTTTGTCGCCGAATGCTTTTCTGAATTCAGCTTCTGTTAAAACGTCTTTGTAAGGATCGATACCGGCTTCATCAATTTGTTCCCAAGTGATGATTTGATTGCCGACTTCGTCGCCCGGATAGCTGAGAACCAAATAAACTTTGTCAAGACCCATTGAAATTCCTTTTAACATAATCGCAAATCTGTTGCGGCTTAAAATCGGGAATAAAACGGCAGCAACTCCGCCGGGGAATTTGGTTCTGACATCTTTTGCCAATTGCTCGACTGTTGCGTAATTTCCTTGCGTTCTTGCAACAACAGCTTCTGTGACACCGATAACATCGCCGTCTTCAATTTCAAAATTTGAAGATTTTGAGGCTTCGAGAACGGATTCTGTAACGATTGCGGCTAAGTCGTCGCCTTCTTTGACAATCGGCGCTTTGATGCCGATGGATTGGGTTCCGGTTAATTTCAAAATAATCACCTGATTCAATAATTAAAATCTGTAGTTATAGTATGAAAAACAAATAAAAAAAGAAACTGGTCAGATATAAATTTGATTTTAATGAACAAAGATGAGATTTCAACAAAACTGAAGTTCAAGAATTCCAAAACTCTTTATAATTCTCAAAACATATTCCGTAAAACAATCAACATAACAAATATCGATATTTTTTAATTTTAAAAACAGAAAAGGAATAATTTTTATGGTAATGGATAAACTCGGAGATTCACTTCAAGGCGCACTCAGAAAACTTATCGGTGCCGGCAGAATTGATGAAAATATTGTCAATGAAGTGGTTAAAGATATTCAGCGCGCTCTTTTGACATCAGACGTCAATGTCAAGATGGTTATGGAAATGTCAAAGCGCATTAAAGAGCGATCTTTAAAGGAAACGCCAGCAAAAGGCGCTGACCCGCGCGAGCATGTTGTCAAAATCGTTTATGAAGAAATGGTTTCCATTATGGGACAAAGCGCAAAAATCGAGCTGAAACCCCAAACCATTATGATGGTCGGTCTTCAAGGAAGCGGAAAGACGACAACAATTTCAAAACTCGCCCGCTATTTCCAAAAGAAAGGGCTGAGGGTTGCCGTTATCGGCGCCGACAATTTCCGTCCCGGCGCATATCAGCAATTAAAAACGCTGGCAGACAAGTTAAACATTTATTTCTACGGTGAAGAAAACGAAAAAGACGCTGTCGGAATCGTTACCCGCGGTTTAAAAGAAATCGAAAAATATGAAGTCAAAATTATTGATACCGCCGGCCGCCACGCATTAGAAACCGATTTGATTGAAGAAATGGAAGCAATCAACCGCGCTGCAAATCCCGACCAAAAATTTTTGGTTTTGGACGCGGCTATCGGTCAGCTTGCAGGACAGCAGGCAAAAGCGTTTAACGACGCCGTCGGCATCACCGGAATTATCATTACAAAACTCGACGGAACAGCAAAAGGCGGCGGCGCGCTTTCAGCCGTTTCTGAAACCGGCGCACCGATTGCATTTATCGGAACGGGCGAAACTTCCGATGCTTTTGAAAAATTCGATACAGACCGATTTATTTCACGATTGCTCGGCATGGGCGATTTGCAATCTTTGCTTGAAAAAGTTCAGGAATCCATGAAAGAAACTGATCTTGATGTTGAAAACATCATGAAAGGCAAGTTTACGCTTAACGATATGTACGCGCAGCTTGAAGCCATGAACAAAATGGGTCCGCTGAAATCAATTATGAATATGCTTCCACTCGGCTCGATGGGTCTTGGCGGCGCGAAGCTTTCCGATAAAGATTTGGAAGCCACCGGCGAGAAAATGAAATATTACAAAGTGATTATGGATTCGATGACAGTCGGCGAACGCGATGAGCCGAAAATTATCAACACGTCTCGAATTCAAAGAATTTCACGCGGGTCGGGCCGAAGTCCTGAAGAAATCCGCGAGCTTTTGAAATATCACAAATCCATGCAAACCGCTTTTAAGAATTTTGCAGGAAAAGGCGGCGGCCGCAATATGCAGAAAATGATGAAAAAGGGAATGGGCGGAAATCCGGGCGGGAACTTCCCGTTCTGATTAATCCTTTTCGTTTTTTATTTTTAATTTGGAGAACACCCCACAGGGGTATAGTAATATAATAGAAAGAAACAAATTCATTTTTATTCAAAATCGGGGGCTTTAAAATCAAACAAAAATTCAATGTGACGGGAATGACGTGTTCGGCATGCAGCAGCCACGTCGAAAAAGCTGTCGGCAAACTCATCGGTGTTGAAAAAGTAACAGTAAATCTTTTGCAGAATTTCATGGTTGTCGAATACGACGAAAAATCCATCGGCGAAGCCGAAATTATTCAAGCGGTTATAAGCGCCGGATACGGCGCGTCTTCTGCCGAGAATAAATCAAAAAAAAGCGAAACGGATAATTCTGTCAGCTCGGCAGCTGCCGCCGCTCGGCAAATGAAAAATCGTTTGATTTTGTCGATTCTGTTTTTAATTCCTTTAATGTATGTCGCAATGGGGCCGATGATTGGTTTGCCGATGCCGTCATTTTTGACAGGCTTAAACAATGCGATTGCATTCGGAATGACGCAGCTGATTCTGACATTGATTATTGTTTCTTTAAATCATCATTATTTCACGAACGGATTCAAAAGTTTAGCAAAGCGGGCGCCGACAATGGACGCGCTGATTGCAATCGGAACTTCCGCCGCGATTGTTTACGGGATTTACGCAATCATTCGAATGGGATACGGTCTTGCGATTCAGGATTTCGCGCTTGTCGAGCAATATCACATGGATATGTATTTCGAATCGGCAGGAACGATTTTAACATTGATTACTGTCGGAAAATATTTGGAAAGCCGCTCAAAAGGAAAGACGAGCGACGCTATCAATAGACTTTTAGGTTTAACGCCGAAAACCGCATGGATTGAAAAAGACGGAATCGAAACAGAAATTCCGATATCGGATGTTGTTGTCGGCGATATTTTAATCGTCAAAGCCGGAAGCAGTGTTCCGGTTGACGGCAGAATTACGGAAGGAGCGGCTGCAATTGATGAATCCGCAATTACCGGCGAAAGTCTTCCGGTTGAAAAAACAATCGGCGACAGCGTTACCGGCGCAACAGTGAGCCAATCAGGATTCTTTAAAATGACGGCGGTTCGTGTCGGCGAAGATACGACGCTTGCGCAAATTATCCGATTGGTTGAAGAAGCGAGTGCCGGAAAAGCACCGATTTCAAAACTTGCTGACAGAATCAGCGCGGTTTTTGTCCCGATTGTGATTTCAATTTCAGTATTGGCAACGACTATTTGGCTGCTTTTAGGTTATCCATTAAATTTTGCGCTTTCTATCGGAATTGCTGTTTTAGTTATCAGTTGCCCGTGCGCATTGGGATTGGCAACGCCGACAGCAATTATGGTCGGAACAGGAAAAGGTGCCGAGAACGGCATTCTTTTTAAAAATGCCGAAAGCATTGAAACGACGCATTCCGCAAATGTTGTGATTTTGGATAAAACCGGAACCGTGACAACCGGAAAACCCGCCGTTGCCGGCATTTATCCGGCAGACGGAACATCGGCGGAGGATTTGATTTCTTATGCGGCGACTGTCGAAAAGTTATCGGAACATCCGCTGGCGGCTGCAATTGTTGAAAAAGCAAAAGAGATGAATTGCGGCACAGAGAAAGCAAAAAAATTCAAACAGATTGCCGGACAGGGAATTCAGGCTCAAATTTGGAATGGAACCATATCGGCAGGCAATTCGACTATGATGAAAGCGCTCGGTGTTGAAATTTCAGGATTTGAACAAATTTTTGATGAAATTGCGAGAAAAGGGCAAACGCCGATTTACATTGCAAAAGAAAACGTTCTTCTCGGCATTGTTTCGATTGCCGATACGATTAAACCGACAAGCAAAGACGCTGTTTCTGAATTTAAAAACATGGGAATTGACGTTATTTTGCTGACGGGAGATAATGAAAAAACTGCAAATGCAATTGCAAGAGAACTTGGAATTAATCACGTCATCGCCGGCGTTCTTCCGGAAGGTAAAGAAAAAACCGTTCGCGAACAGCAGGAAAAAGGCAAAAAAGTTGTTATGATCGGTGATGGGATTAATGATGCGCCGGCACTTGCGCGTGCCGATGTCGGAATTGCAATCGGTGCCGGAACAGATGTTGCAATTGAAAGCGCTGACGTCGTTTTGATGAAAAGCGATTTGATGGACGCTGTGACGGCTTTTAAATTGTCGAAAGCAACCATTCGAAATATCAAACAAAATCTGTTTTGGGCATTTTTTTACAATGTCATGGGAATTCCGTTGGCGGCAGGTGTTTTTTATTCGGTTCTCGGCTGGAAATTAAATCCGATGTTTGCCGCTGCCGCAATGAGCTTGTCCTCGTTTTTCGTGGTGACGAATGCGTTAAGACTTCGTTTTTTCAAACCGAAATACACAACAGACGCGCCGCTTCAAGCTTGTCCGATTGATTTTGAAACCGAGTTTGAAAACAAAAATATTGAAAAAACGGAATCGGATAAATATTCCATTTTAATGAAAATCGACGGAATGACTTGTATAAACTGCAAAAAACACGTTGAAAGAGCATTAACATCAATCCCGGGAATTCAAGCCGCCGTTGATTTGGAAACAAAAACGGCTCAAATATTTACTGACATCGAAATTGATGATGAAACGCTGGAACAAACAATCACAAAAGAAGGTTTCACGGTTGTTTCAATTCAACGCTGAATGAAAAAACAAGAGAAAACAGAAGAAAAATGATTAACGAACAGATGAACAATAAACAAATAAAAACAAAATAAACGAAAGCAA
>JGI994J12354_10001987_pt1 | contig 20434 bp, 16 predicted proteins | sample IntmicLarv3ML3BL_FD_12354 | JGI IMG/M metagenome (IMG submission 12354)
AACGGCTTTGAATCTTAAGAGGATGATAAAGTGCCTGGGGTAGCCCTCAGGCATTTTGCTTTTTTACCGATGTTTTGCTGCTTTTGTAACTTTTTCGAAAATATTAGACTTTGTCAACACCTCGAACTTGACCCGATGTTGATAATGGCAAAAAATGAGGACACCAGTGTGGACGCTCTCATTTTCTGTAAATGATAATTCTAACTTGTTGCCTTTAATCTTATCTGTTACTATGATTGATTCCTGAATTTTTTCAAATTGACATTACTCAAATTTATTATAGAAGCCATAAAAGTCCTCTAATGCTTCATGAGTTTCATATTCAAGTGGAGTTTTAAAAGCGTTTTCACTTTCAAGAAAAATGTTGACATGTTCATACTATCGTGATAGTATGAAGTTGGACTACTGAGATAGTCGGGAGGAAATATATTGGAAAAGTTATTTGATGCCGAGCTTCGGTTGATGGACATTATTTGGGAACACGAGCCCATTTCGGCCAAAGAAATCAGTATAATTGCCGCAAAACAATTTGATTGGAATAAAAATACAACCTATACCGTTATTAAACGGTTGATTGAAAAAGAAGTACTGCGCCGTGATGAACCGGGCTTTGTTTGTTTATCTATTGTGAAAAAGGATGAAGTGCAAAAATCTGAAACAAATACACTGATTGAAAAACTTTTCGGCGGTTCAAAAAAGACTTTCTTTGCTGCATTTGCGGACGAGTCGCTTTCGCCGGATGAAGTGGAAGCTTTAAAGGCGCTTATAGAAAAGAAGGGATGATTATGCCGGGCGCAATTTTTTACTGGGTTATTAACATAAGCATTCTCGGTTCTGCAGCAGGACTTATTGTCCTGCTGCTCCGCCGCATCCGTATGCTACCGCGTTTTGTAGTATATTTGCTGTGGATGCTGCCGTTCATTCGTCTTTGGATGCCGATAGGATTGGCAAACAAATACAGCTTGTTTAACCTTATTTCAAAATATGCGACAAAAACGGTTATTGTATGGGAAGAGATATCTTGGCTGCCGGAACTAACGACAACTAATTTTTTGCAGATAGCAACTCGGTATTCGCCGATGATGTATAAAACCAATCTATTCAAAGATATTTTCAATATCGCCGGTATGATATGGATAATTGTTGCCTCAGCGGCTATATTATGTTCTATCTCGCTTTATATCATTACAAAATCCACTCTAAGAAGCGCTGAACGCATCAACGATAACATATACCGTTCTGATAAAATTTTGTCACCGGCAGTTTATGGAATTATCAAATCGAAAATAATTTTACCCGCAAATATCGCAGACGCTGACCTGGAATATATTCTGAAACACGAGCAAATTCACATTCGTAGGCGGGATAATCTATGGCGTGTGATTGCTGTAATTACCACCTGCATTCACTGGTTTAACCCGCTCTGCTGGATATTCCTCAAATGCTTTTTCGCCGATATGGAAATGGCTTGTGATGCCGGTGTGTTAAAAAAACTGGACGATAACGGCAAGAAGGAATACGCCTCGGCACTACTTGCCTGTTCTGCCGGAAAAACCTATTATGCGAGCGCCTTCGGCGGCGCGAAAACGAAGCTGCGTATTGAAAATATTTTATCCTATAAAAAATTGACGTTGGCATCATGTCTGTGCTTTGCAGCTTTTTTTATATTCGTTGCGGTGACAGTTATTACGAATGCGGCGGGAGGTTAATTTGATGAAGAAGACTATTTGCGGGTTTTTGATTATAATAACTATATGCAGTTTGTTTGTGTCTTGCGGTAATCAGAAAGCGGAGACATTAAATTCCAATCTCGCTCTCGTAGAAGAAAGCAGTTCTGTATTTGCCATGAAAGATTTGCCCACCGGGGAATTGAGTTGGGAAGATTATGATTTCCCCTTTCCGAAACCGCCTGCCGATTCTTTTGAGATTGATAGGCAGTATGCAAACCCATTAAAGTGCAGAGGAATCACCTCAGCCAAACTAAATGTTTACTTTTCACAGCTCTCATCTGACGGATGGAACGAAATATCAAATGAAAGCCCTTATCATTTTATCTTTTTAAAAGGCAATGAATATCTGTCGATTTCTTTGGAAGGTGCCGAGGGGAGCATTACTTATGTGTTCGGATATGATGCCGGTTATATTGAAGACGTTCAGGACAGAGCGATTTCCAACACCGAAGCGCTGGATTATATTCGTACAGCCTATAATGAATACCAATCCGATCAAAGCATATCTGTGCGTGATACTGAAATAACGACTATCAGGGAGATCGGTATCAAAGATTTGTTTGAAAAAACCGATATGCAACTTTTTCAAGCGTTTGGAAAGCATGGCGAAATCGCATATTTCTTAGTTATTGAGAAAACCGCCTGCATATTGCCATGCGGAGCCAGTGTTGTCAACCATATTCCGATTTTTGTCGCAGATGTTGATAAAGATGGCGAGTTTGAGGTGATTACTTCTTATAATGCAGGGTCGGGCATTTCGCGTTTTGGGGTATCGGCTTATAAATTCGGAAACCCTCCGGAGTTTGATTCATTAAATAAAACGATTTATAAGGCATACAGTAATATGTGGATGGAGGGTGAACTTTCTTTGATGCTTAAAGAAAGCAAGAACGGCGAAGTTTACCTTTTTGGATTTGCATATGACGGGAATGATTATGCTTTAGGCGAAGATTACGGTCGTCTCACTGTTGATGGAAACAAACTCATCCCCGAAGATAGTATCCGTTTTGAAAAAGACTTTTAAAAGAGGGTAACTGATTATGAAAAAACTTATCACCCAAAAACGTTGTTATTTCATCTCGTTGGGCGCTGTCTTGTTGGCATCCATCTACCCGATTTATATGGGTGCTGTTTTGCTGGTTTCTTATGTGCAAAACGGCGGCATTGATATGGCGGATTATCCAAGATATATCATTCCGTATACACCGGTTTGTGTTTCTTTGATTATTTGCGTAGCTCTTTTGCCGCTTATTTTTAAACTATGCAAAAAATTTGCATTGCCTGTTCTTTCGGCTTTGGGAGTCGGATTGTTTTTAGGCGCCGAAATACTTTTTGAACAGGTAGCCGTTTTTACCGGATATTCTTCGAAAATGGAAATAGGGACATGGCAGTTGCTTTCATGTTTTGTGACGCCGCGCGCAGAAATTTCACTTTGGAACTCTTTGAGTATGAAATATGATCCTGCATTCAAGGTGCATTTTTATGCTATCTCGATACTGATCGTTTTATCAGTTATTAGTGTCATTTACGGATTTTATAAAATGGCACATACGCAAAACCTTGAAAGAAAAAGGCCGCTTATTGCACAGCTGGTTTCCGTAATTGCTTTTATCGGGCTTTGTATCATGGCCTGTTTCACCTCTTTTTTCAGAACAGGTGAAATCGATCTTTCGCCGCTCTCGGCTTTTTTGATGATAATCTTTTTCTTGATATTTGGCATAACTGCGGGTGTGTATTCCGGCACATGGCTTTACGGGAAGAAAAAGCTTTTGTCGCTGGTGATTCCGTGTATAACAGCAATGGTGGTCACAGTTGTTATGTATATCGGAGAAATGGTAATGCTTGGGTGGGACCTGTTTCGGTATGGCAGAGGCTTATTTATCTTTAATCCGATCGGGGCGTGTCCGCTTGCTCCAATTGATTTTGCTGTGATCATCTTATCGGGAGCGAGTACATATCTAATTTTGCTTTTGATGCAACACAAGAAAAGCGCAACAAAAATGGAGTAAAACCTTGTTTTATTCGGTCTTGACAGATTGGCAGCTTGTATGATAAACTTAAACTGACTAAGAGTCAGTAAGATGGGGGGTAAGGGTTTTGAGAAGTGTAAAGCCGCCGGAAGAGCGAAAGCAGGAAATCATGGATACCGCAGAGCGGCTGTTTTTTGAAAACGGCTATGCGAAAACAAAAATCACGGATATTATTGAAGCAATCGGTATGTCAAAAGGGATTTTTTACTACTACTTCAAGTCCAAAGAGGATGTTATGAACGCAATCATCGAAAACGTGATTGATAAGGATTTTGCGGCCGCAAAAATGATTTCTGCTGATGATAGCTTGAATGCGCATGAAAAGGTTTTTCGCATTCTTACCGCTCATCGTGAAAAGATTACGGAAAATTACCGTTCTTTTATGAAACAGCTTAATGACGTCGAAAATCCTGAAATACTTCTTAAAACGATAAGACTTGCAGTGTCGCGTCTGCTTCCGCTTTTGGTCGAAGCAGCTGAACAAGGCATCCGTGAGGGCGTGTTCAAGCTTGAATACCCTTATGAAACCATAGAATTTTTATTGTCCGCACATACCTTTCAATCTTTTTTTGGAGAGCCTCAAAAAACAGTACAGAAAAAAGAAGCTTTTATTCGTATGCTGGAAAACGCTTTGGGTGCGAACAAGGGCAGCTTTGATTATCTGCGTGATATAATAAATAATTGCGGTTGAGTGTTTTTCGGTCTTGTTTTTTTGCTCATATATTGACTAACGGTCAGTCAACAATATTTTATATGAATCATTTTGATTAACTTTTGAGAGGAAGAATTGCATATGGAAAGAAATTTGATTTTTTGTTTTTCCGGTACGGGAAATAGCTTGAAAGCGGCAAAGGATATCGCGGAGGTTTTGGGCGATACTGAAATCGTTTTGATGAAAGACGGCTATAAACTAAGCGGCAAATATAATCGTATTGGTTTTGTTTTCCCAAGCTATGCGGGCGGCGTTCCCAAAGCGGCGATTGCCTACATCAAAGCGTTGGAAATATCAGCGAATGCCGCAGACTATTTTTTCACGGTTGTTACCTGCGGCGGTGCGGCAAGAAATACGCTGCCAATGTTACGTGATACCCTTTCAAAAAAAGATATATCCTTGAACTGGGGAAAAGAGCTTAACACGGTCGGGAACTATATCGCCATGTATGCGCCAAAGCCCGGTATCAATGAAACATTACAGTCTGCCAATGAAAAAATTGCTGTTTACGCACAGGAAATTAAGGATAAAAAAATTGTGGACATCAAAAAATCAAAATTTAACGCTGCCGTTTTTTATAAAATGGGAAATCAATTTTTCAAAATGAACGCGAAACAGCTTGCTGTTTCTAGTTCATGCACTTCATGCGGACAATGCGAAAAACTATGCTCGACCAAAAGTATTAAGATGAAAAACAGCAAACCCGTGTTTACATGGAAAACCTGTTCACAGTGTATGGCTTGTATACAATGGTGTCCCAAAGAAGCTATAAATTGCGGAAAGAAAACCGCCGACCGCGCACGCTATCGCAACCCTGCTGTAACGGCAGATGAATTAGTATAGATTTTAAGGAGAATTATTCCATGTTGAGATTGTCTAAGGTTAAGAAAGATTATAAGATAGCCGATACCACGGTACACGCATTAAAGGGTATAACACTATCTTTTCGGGAAAATGAATTTGTGTCGGTTTTGGGTCCCTCCGGCTGTGGAAAAACCACCCTGCTCAATATCATAGGAGGACTTGATAAATATACCACCGGCGATTTATTTATCGGCGGGCGCAGCACAAAGGAATTTAAGGATAAGGATTGGGACGTATACCGTAATCACCGGATCGGTTTTATCTTTCAAAGTTACAATCTCATTCCGCACCAAACGGTTTTGGGAAATGTGGAGCTGTCTTTAACCATTGCAGGTATGAGCAAAAGTGAACGCACCCTCAAAGCAAAAAAAGCGTTAGATAAGGTTGGATTAAAAGACCAGTATTATAAACGCCCCAATCAGCTTTCGGGCGGTCAAAGCCAGCGTGTTGCCATTGCGCGGGCATTGGTGAATGACCCCGATATTCTGCTTGCAGACGAGCCGACAGGCGCACTTGACACGACTACATCTGTTCAAATTATGGAGTTGGTCAAAGAAATTGCCAACGAAAAATTGGTAATTATGGTTACGCATAACCCGGAGCTTGCCCAAAAATATTCAACAAGAATTATTGAGCTTCTTGACGGTGAACTGCAAAGCGATTCCAACCCTTTTTCAGAAAAGGAAGAAATCGCCGAGGTTAAGGCTGCCAAAGAAAAAGCGGAGGAAAAAGAAAAGAAACAAAAAGCAGCCGAAATCAACGATAGCGGAAAAAAGAAAAAAGCCAAGACCGAAAAAGCCAAAATGTCGCTTACCACAGCTTTCAGGCTTTCCCTTCAAAATTTATTCACCAAAAAAGCCCGAACTATCATGACAAGCATTGCCGGCTCTATCGGTATTATCGGCGTATCGCTTGTGCTGTCTATATCTTATGGTGTGCAATCCTTCATCGGGGATATGCAAAACGATATGCTGTCGGGCAATCCCGTATCAATTAGGCAGCGCGGCATGGACATTACCAGTCTTATGAAAATGACAAACAGGCAGGAGCAGGAAGCAGCATTAAAAGAATATGGATATGTAAATGTAGATTCTATGATTGAATATCTTGCCTCCCGTGCCGGAACTGCCGACAGCTTAATGCTGGATAACAAAATCACACAGGATTATATCGATTATATTAAAACGCTGCCGGAAAAATATGTAGCCGATATTTTTCTGAATTACGGCTTGGACGTAACCAATAATATATTCACCGACTTCAAGGGGAAATCAGATGGTGTCTCTCAAAATGTGAGTCTAAGTACCATACGAAATATATATACATCCGTGCTGGAAAAATCGCCCTATTCCAATTATGCCGATTATGTAACCAGCCTGACCGATATATTCGTGCAAGCTCCCGATAGCGAGAAGTATATCCTTTCACAGTATGACATGACCCATGGCAAGATAGCCAAAGAAAAAAACGAAGTTATGATTGTGCTGGACAGCAAAAGTATGCTCAGCGATTTGTTGTTGGCACAGCTCGGATATTATACGCAGGACGAATTTTTGAACATGGTGTTTAAAGCTGCGCCGCTTGGGGACGGAAGCCCAAGCCCGGATTATAACCCGGCTTTGGATAAGCCGAAATTCAGCTATGATGAATTGGTCGAAAAAACCTTTGTCTGGTATCCTAACGACGATTTGTTAGAGCCTGTCGAAAATTCAAATTCACAGTTTCATTATAATGCTTATTACAAGGATAGCTTTAGTCAAGGCGTAGAGCTTAAAATTGTCGGCATTTTAGAGCCGAAAGAGGGAAAATCATACGGCAGTTTGGAAAGCGGATTTTATTATACGGACGCACTCAGCAAGCATATTATTGAAAATAATAAAGATTCAAAAATTGTAAATGCACTTAAAAAGAACGGTCAGGAAAGCACGTCAAGCGGCGAACAGTCAACGGGCGGTCTTATGGACGGCATAAGGACAACCGCTGACGGCGTAGCACAGCTCTCCGACGGAGCGGTACAGATGAATGATGGACTAAGTCAATTATCAGACGGTGCAAAACAGCTAAAAAATAATGCGTCCAAGCTCACAGAAATGCAAAGCGGCAGTAAACAGCTTAAAGACGGCGCAAAAAATTTGAGCGAAGGACTTGTACAATATACCGACAGCGTAGACCAAATGGTTGGTATGCTTTCTCTTATTTCGACTACATTAGAAACAGCTGTCAGGGAAAATCCGGCACTGTTATCAGACCCGAATATAGCAAAATTGATGGGGACATTGAACGGCAGCTCAGGTGTTGGTCAGCTTGCCGCCGCTTCAAAATCATTGCGTGAAGCCGCCAAGCAGTTAGAGGACGGAACAGGCGGACTTGATGAAGGAATTCAACAGCTCTCAAAGCTGCAAGACGGAATTTCAGGGCTTTCTGACGGGTTATCGGGATTACAGAGTGGTTCTGAAGGATTAAAAGACGGTTCAAAAGCATTGAGTGACGGACTCAAGGATTATCGAACTGAAAACCAAAGCGACAGCATCCCAGCCATAAGCATTACTTTCAAATATTCTTACAATTATTTAGGTGAAAAGTTTGAAAATGTAACGGGTTATTTGGGAAATCAATCGTCCTATATGTCATTGGCGGGAAGCCTTTTCACAGGAAACGCACAAATGTCAGAAATGGCAAAAATGAAATCACTTACCCTGCAACAGTTGGGCGGCATTGATTTAGCAAGTGAAATATCGGTTTTCCCGGTTAATTTTGAACAAAAAGAATTTGTGCTCAGTCACCTTGACCGTTGGAATAATAATGAAAGCCTAACCTTTTACAGCGAATCACAGCAGAAAGAAATCACCTTGACGGCAGACCAAAGAGATGATATTAAATACACCGATAATCTTGCATTGATTATTGCCATCGTTAATAATCTTATTGACATTATCACATTTGCGCTGATTGGATTCACCTCATTGTCGCTTGTGGTTTCATGCGTCATGATCGGCATTATCACCTATGTATCGGTTGTAGAGCGGATTAAAGAAATCGGTGTTATACGCTCGCTCGGCGGACGGAAAAAGGACATTTCCTATCTATTCAATGCCGAAACACTGATTATCGGGCTTATTTCCGGCTTGATTGGCATAGGCTTTACGTTCATTGGTTCATGGATTATCAATCTGATTATTTATAATATTCAGGGTATCAAGACCATTGCGATATTCCCGTGGCATTATGCGGTTATGATGGTCGGCGTCAGCGTATTTCTTACGCTTATATCGGGATTCCTGCCCTCACGTTCGGCTGCCAAAAAAGACCCTGTTGTAGCATTGCGGACAGAGTAGAATTTATAGAAAGAAATGGTTAAGAGCATGAAAAAACCAGAGCCTGAGCCGCACAGCAGCCACTCGTTAAAGGCCTCCGCTCGCTTTGCGCTTTAAAATAAATGGTCACCGTAAATGTTTCGCGAATCCGCTTTGCGGAATAGCGATAGGCGGCACAGCAGCCACTCGTTAAAGGCCTCCGCTCGCTTTGCGCTTTAAAATAAATGGTCACCGTAAATGTTTCGCGAATCCGCTTCGCGGAATAGCGATAGGCGGCACAGCTTTGCTGTGCCTTGTGAAAGGCCTCCGCTCGCAAAGCGAGCGGAGGCCTTCTTGGTGGACGCGAAGGGGCTCGAACCCATGACCTCTCGCGTGTGAGGCGAGCGCTCTGACCAGCTGAGCTACGCGTCCATATTGTCTGTCAATTAATATACCATACTCATGAAAAAAAATCAACAAAAAAATTAAGTCAATATAACCGCCGTATTTACCCGCCGGCGTTCTCCAGACAAACCCTGCCGGCCAGCTCCTCAAGCTGTCCGATAGAGCTAAGGCTGCAGCACATCGTTCTGTATTTGGCGGCGTTTTTCAGCCCCTTTATATACCATGCGGCAAATTTGCGTGCCTCCAGCATGCCTATGTGCTCCCCTTTGTAGCCGACAATGGCCCGCACATGCCGCACCATAACAGCCATGCGCTCGCTCAAGGGCGGCTCGGGCAGAGTACGACCGTGGTTGAGATATGCGTTTATGTGGGCAAAAATCCAGGGCGCGCCGCATGCCGCCCGGCCAACCATTATCATGTCGCATCCGGTTTGCTCCAGGCAGGCCGCCGCGCTGCGTCCGTCCGTTATGTCGCCGTTGCCGATAACCGGCACACTAACAGCCTGCTTAACCTGCGCGATAATATTCCAGTCAACAGGCGGGGCGTACATCTGCGCACGCGTGCGTCCGTGCACCGTGATAAAGGCGGCGCCCGCCTGCTCGCACATCTTGGCCAGTTCAACGGCGTTTATGCTATCAGCGTCCCAGCCCGCGCGCATTTTTACAGAAACAGGCACATCCACAGCGCCGGCCACAGCCCGCACAATCCGCTGGGCCAGCCCGGGCGATTTCATCAGCGCCGAGCCGCCGCCATTCTGGGCGACTTTTGGGGCGGGACACCCCATGTTTATGTCGATAAAATCGGGCTCATAGCTCATGGCTATCTGTGCGGCGGCGGCCATTGTGTCGGGGCTGTCACCAAATAGCTGCACGCCCATAGGCCGCTCATCGGGATAAACGCTCAGCAGCACACGGCTCTTTTTGTCGCCCAGCTCAACGCCTTTGGCCGAGCAAAGCTCGCCCACACAAAAGGCAGCGCCATATCCGCGGCAAAGCTCGCGCATGGCGCGGTCGGCCACACCTGCCATGGGGGCAAGTATTACCCGGCCGGAATTGCCGAATATTTTCGAAAGGTCATGCGTGCTCATAAAAAAATCCTCAAAAAAATAAAAAGTTTTTTGTTTGTTGCATGTTTTTATGCAACAAACACCCCGTTTGGAGGTATGGTTGAAAGCCAACACAAATCCAGACCCAATCCCAAAAGCCTAAAAATAACCCCAATAAAAACAAAGGAGGTTTCATTCAGTGCTGCTCAAAAACCTAAAATTTAAAATCAATCTCAAAGCTTAAATTCACTAAAAGCCCCGCCTAAAAGCCCCGCCTAAAAGTCAAATCAAAGTTCCATCCGCAAAATCCAAATCCCTACAAAATATGGCGCCCGAAGGCGCCACATTTCAAACATCGAAAATCCAAAAAATTATTCATTCTGGCCGCAGCATTTTTTGTATTTCTTGCCGCTGCCGCAGGGACATGGGTCGTTGCGCCCAATCTTTTTAACAGAGCGGCGGCGGTCCTCTGTGCCATCCGAAGCGCCGCTTTCGCTGGTAATCTTGGCAACCTGCTCGCGCTTAACCTCTTCGTTGGCGCGCACCTTAACAGTAAGCACCATGCGTGTGGTTTCCTCGCGGATAGCGTCGCGCATCTCGGCAAACATGTCGTAACCCTCGTTGCGGTATTCAACAACAGGGTTGTGCTGGCCATAAGCGCGCAGGCCAATGCCCTTTTTCAGCTCTTCCATGGCGTCGATATGGTCCATCCAGTGGCTGTCAACCGTGCGCAGCAGCACAACGCGCTCAACCTCGCGCATAAGCTCATCGCCAAATTCAGCCTCTTTTTCGTCGTACATGGTCATAGCCTTTTCGGATATGGTTTCAACAAGCTCGTTTTTAGAGGCATCGCCTAGCTCCTCGGCGTCAAATTGCAGGTCGTCCTTGTCAAGTACCCAGCCAAGGAAAAAGTCACGCAGCCCTTCAATATTCCAGTCATCATGAACATCGGAATTGGAGCAAAAACGGTCAACAGCCGAGGTAATAGTCTCGTTTATCATGCTGATAATCGAATCGCGCACGTTGTCGCCGTCCAGCACGCGTGAGCGCTGGGCGTATATCAGCTCGCGCTGCTTGTTCATAACATCGTCGTATTCCAAAACGTGCTTACGTGAACCAAAGTTGCGGCTTTCAACCTGCTTCTGCGCATTCTCAATAGCTTTCGAAAGGATGGAAGCCTCCAAAGGCTCATCTTCTTCAAACTTCAGGGTGTTCATAATGCGTTCTATAAGCTCGCCTTTAAAAAGACGCATTAAATCATCGTCCAGCGAAATATAAAACCGGCTTTCACCCGGGTCTCCCTGACGTCCGGCGCGTCCGCGCAGCTGGTTGTCTATGCGGCGGGATTCGTGCCGCTCGGTGCCTATGATAAACAGGCCGCCGGCCTCGCGAACTTCGTCGGCCTCGGGCGCAATTTCCTTCTTGTATTTATCGTTCAGCTCGGCGTAAAGCTTGCGCGCAGCCAAAATTTCCTCGCTGTCGGTATCGCCGTAATTTGTCGCTTCGTAGATAAGCTCCTCGTCATATTCCAGCCGGCGCATCTCCGATTTGGCCATATATTCGGCGTTACCGCCCAAAATAATATCGGTACCGCGCCCGGCCATGTTTGTGGCAATAGTAACAGCGCCTTTTTTACCCGCCTGAGCTACTATTTCGGCCTCCTTGGCGTGGAATTTAGCGTTCAAAACCTCGTGCTTAACGCCGCGCTTGTGCAGCAGGCCAGAAAGCTTTTCGCTGTCCTCAATAGAAATGGTACCAACCAAAATGGGCTGACCCTTTTCGTTGCATTCGATAATCTGCTTGATAACGGCGTTGTATTTAAATTCGCCGGTTTTGTAAATAACGTCCGAATGGTCAATACGCACCATTTCCTTGTTGGTTGGGATTTCTATAACGTCGAGCTTGTAAATTTCCTTAAATTCCTGCTCCTCGGTCATGGCCGTACCAGTCATGCCCGAAAGCTTGGCATAAAGGCGGAAATAATTTTGGAAGGTGATGGTGGCCAGTGTTTTGCTCTCGTGCGCCACCTTAACATGCTCCTTGGCCTCAATAGCCTGGTGCAGGCCTTCGTTGTATCTGCGGCCCAGCATAAGACGGCCCGTAAACTCGTCAACGATGATAACCTCGCCGTCCTTAACGACATAGTCGCGGTCGCCTTTCATAATGCCATGAGCCTTAATAGCCTGGTTAACATGATGGGCAATGGTGATGTTTTCGGGGTCTGTGAAATTTTCTATAGAGAAAAATTGCTCAGCCTTTTCAATGCCAGCCGGGGTAAGCGTGGCCGATTTGGCCTTTTCATCTATAATATAGTCGCCGTTTTTCTCGTTTTCGTCCTCTTCCTTGTCGTTTATTTCAACAACGGTAACGGCCTTCAGGTCGCGCGCAAAGCGGTCGGCTTTTTCGTAAAGGTCGGTAGATTTTTCGCCCTGTCCCGAAATGATAAGAGGCGTACGCGCCTCGTCTATCAATATCGAGTCAACCTCATCAACAACAGCAAAGCTATGTCCGCGCTGTACGCGGCTTTCCTTGTAAATAACCATGTTGTCGCGCAGATAGTCAAATCCCAGCTCGTTGTTGGTGCCGTAGGTTATGTCAGCATTGTATGCGGCACGGCGCTCGTCGTTGTCCAGCCCGTGAACAATAAGGCCGACAGAAAGGCCGAGAAAGCGGTAAACCTTGCCCATCCATTCCGAGTCGCGGCGGGCCAGGTAATCATTGACAGTTACGATATGAACGCCCTTTCCAGATAGCGCATTGAGGTAGGCCGGCAGGGTAGCGACAAGGGTTTTACCTTCACCGGTTTTCATCTCGCTTATGCGGCCCTGATGCAGTATAATACCGCCGATGATCTGAACAGGGAAGTGGCGCATACCCAAAACGCGGTCGGACGCCTCAATACAAACGGCAAAAGCATCGGGCAGAATATCGTCCAGCGAGCGGCCAAATTCGATTTGGTCTTTAAAATAGGCCGTCATTTCACAAAGCTCGGCGTCGGTCATTTCCTTGTATTTATCGGCCAGCTTTAAAACCTGCTGCTGAATAGGCAGGATACGCTTAACCTCTTTTGTGCTGTAGTTTCCAAAAATGGATTTGAGAAAGCTCATTATAAAATACCCCTTTTTATCCAATTAAAATGCATTATACCATTTATTGCCAAAAAATTAAAGAGTTTTTTGTATTATTCAAAGATTATTTATTTTTTTGTAATATAAAAATCAAAAAATTGAATATCGCAGCCCTTTAAAACTGAATATACCGCCCTGAAATCAAAAGTAAGGGCAGCACGAAAAACAGAATATTTGTATCTTGAAAACGGAATATTGAACACCCTGTGCGGACATAGCTTTGTCCTTTGTCTATGGTGTGCGGACATAAAATTTTTTCTACGCGCTCTAAGAAAATTTTACTTGAAAGAGCGGCATTGTTTGTGTATAATAGAATGAAAAACTGCTACATAAGCGAAAGGAAGGCTAGAAATTATGACAAAGAACAAAGGTGTATTGAGCTGGATTGAAGAGATGAAAGCGCTGGTGACTCCTGATGAGGTCGTGTTTATCGACGGCACGGAGGCACAGCTTAACGCATTGCGCAAAGAAGCATGTGACAGCGGCGAGATTATAAAACTGAACGAGGAAAAGCTGCCCGGCTGCTATCTTCACAGAACAGCCGTTAACGATGTTGCCCGCGTAGAGCATCGCACGTTTATATGCTCGAAGGACGAAGCCAACGCCGGCCCGACAAACAATTGGATGGCGCCCGGCAAGGCCTATGAAATGGTTTATGATATTGCCCGCGGCAGCTACAAGGGCCGCACAATGTATGTTATACCATATTCTATGGGGCCTGTTGGTTCGCCCCTGGCCAAGGCCGGTGTAGAGCTGACTGACAGCATCTACGTTGTCCTTAATATGAATATCATGACGCGCATAGGCGACTCTGTTTGGGATGTGCTGGGCGACAGCGACGATTGGGTTCGCGGCCTGCACTGCAAATGCCAGATAGACGAGGAAAAACGCTACATCTGCCATTTCCCTGAGGACAACACCATCATCTCGGTTAATTCCGGATACGGCGGAAATGTGCTGCTCGGTAAAAAATGTTTTGCCTTGCGCATGGCTTCTTATCAGGGCAAAAACGAGGAATGGATGGCCGAGCATATGCTCATTCTCGGCATCGAAAATCCGCAGGGCGAGGTTAAATATGTCGCGGCGGCTTTCCCTTCGGCCTGCGGCAAGACCAATCTGGCCATGCTTATCCCGCCCGAAAAATATATTAAAAAGGGCTACAAGGTTTGGTGTGTCGGCGATGATATCGCATGGATGCGCAAGGGGCCTGACGGACGGCTTTGGGCCATAAACCCCGAAAACGGCTTCTTCGGCGTTGCGCCGGGAACCAACATGAAATCCAATCCCAATGCTTTGGAATCGACCAAAAAGGACACCATTTTCACCAATGTTGTGCATAATTTGGACGACAACACCGTTTGGTGGGAGAGCCTGGACAAAAACCCGCCCGCGAACGCGCTGAACTGGAAGGGCCAGCCCTGGACGGCCGACAGCGGCGAAAAGGGCGCTCATCCCAACAGCCGTTTCACGGCGCCGGCCAAAAACTGCCCCTGCATCAGCTCGGAATTTGAGGCGCTGGGCGGCGTGCCTATTTCGGCCGTTGTATTCGGCGGACGCCGCGCAAAAACTGCCCCGCTGGTTTATCAGGCGCGCGATTTTGTTAACGGCGTTTTCGTTGGCTCGATAATGGCTTCGGAAACAACGGCCGCCAACATGGGCGCTGTGGGCGTTGTGCGCCGCGACCCAATGGCTATGTTGCCTTTCTGCGGCTATCACATGGGCGATTATTTCGCGCATTGGCTGGAAATGGGTGGACTGCTGGGCGACAAAGCGCCCGAGGTTTTCAATGTTAACTGGTTCCGTCTTGACGACGACGGCAAATTTATATGGCCCGGTTTCGGCGAGAACATGCGTGTGCTGAACTGGATAATCGACCGCTGCGAAGGCAAAGCCGATGCAACCGAGACGGCTATAGGCTTTGTGCCTCTTCCCGAGGATATCGACATTGAGGACAGCGGCGTTGATATTGATACGCTTAAGGGCCTTTTGGAGATAGACGAAAACCTCTGGAAGGAAGAGACCAAAGGCATTGAGGAATTTTATGCCAAGTTTGGCGACAGGCTGCCCGAAGCGCTGCATGACGAGCTGGAAAAGCTGAAGGCGCGTTTGGGATAATAAGCAATATCACTAAAAGCCCTTTGGGGCATGGTATGTATTGTATATAAAAAATCCGTGGGTATATCCTGCGGATTTTTTATTGTGCTTTTTCTGAAAATATGTAGACATTGTGCAAGGGTTATGGTATTATAATTAAAATATAAGGGTATATTTATTTTATGCGCTTTAAGCGCGGAAAGAGGATTGTGGCATGACGAAAAAGGTTTCTTTATTGGTTTTATGTTTGATTATGGCGACGTGTGTTTTTGCGGGATGTAAGTCCGGCAGTAAAGTGGTTGAGGACGCTGTGGCGGAAGCGCAGGCTTCTATTGAGACGTTGGAAAAATCATTCGGCGGTATGATGAAAATTGCTATAACGGCGCGCGGTGAATCTGTTGTGTATAGCTATAAGTATACCAGCCAGATTGATGCAGACGCTGCCAAAACTGCAATAGATGCGCAGGAAAGCACATTGAAAACGAGCATGCAGGGCGTGCTTTCACCGCTGAAAGCGGCTGGTGTGAGCAATGCTTCGATTATTGTGGAATATCTCAATGCTGATGGCAGCATGATAACTTCATTTGAATTTAAATAGGTTTTAGTGATATTAAAGCCCGGGGAGAGTGATTCCCCCGGGCTTTTTTGCTGGAATTTTATTGATTTTTCAACATAGGTCTTGACCGCAAACATAGGGTAATGTATAATTATATGTCAGAGTGGTTTTTAAAAAGCGCTCTGGCCGCATGTATGACGTGTATACTTAAATTGTGCGGCACATAAAATGGCTAATACTGATTGCTGAGTGTTATGTGAGGTATTTGCGTTGGATAACCGTTCGATAGGCGTTTTTGATTCGGGACTGGGCGGGCTTACTGTTGTTAAGGAGCTTAACAAGCGGCTGCCCGGCGAGAGCATTATATATTTTGGCGACACCGGCCGTGTGCCCTATGGCACGCGAAGCAGCGAGACTGTATCGCTGTATGCCGCGCAGGCCGAAAGCCTTTTGCTGCGCCATGATGTGAAGATGATAATAGCCGCTTGCGGCACTGTCAGCTCGGTTGCCGCGCACACGGGGGACTGTTTGCCTGTTAAGTTTATGGGGGTTGTTGCCTCGGCGGCCAAAGAGGCGGCGGGGGCCACAAAAAACGGCCGCGTGGGCGTTATTGGCACCACGGCGACCGTGAACAGCGGCGCATTTAACAGGCATATTGCGGCTATTGATTCCGGCATTGAGGTTTTTTCGGGCGAATGTCCGCTGCTTGTGCCGCTTGTTGAAAACGGCTGGATAGACAGGGAGGACGAGGTTACCAGGCTTACCGTGCAGCGGTATCTGGCGCCTATTAGGGCGGCCGGGGTTGACACGCTGATTTTGGGATGTACACATTTTCCTGTTTTGAGCGGGATTATCGCCGATTATATGGGCGGAGGGTGTGTTTTGGTCAACACCGGCCGGACAACGGCCGCCGCTGCCGGCGAATATCTGGAGCAGAGCTGTATGCTTTCGGACAGCCCTTTGGCTGACAGGTATTTTTTTACTGACAAGAACGCCGCTTTTGAGCGGACTGTGAACATATTGATGGGGCACGACCTGGAAAACATGGAGTTTATCCCGGTTGACAGCCTTTAAAAGGAGCAGCATGAAGGAAGTTATTATAGACATAAAGGGTACCCAACGCACGGGTGACGGCGAGGTTGACAGCATTGAGTTTACCACTGTGGGCAAGTACTACAAATACAAAAACCGATATCATCTGAGCTATCCTGAGCACATCACTACGGGTATGAAAAATGTTGTTACCACGCTGAAGGTTGGGGATGAGGACGTTTTGCTTTGCCGCAGGGGCGGGGCAAACAGCGAGCTGACTGTTGAGCGGCAAAAGCGCCATATTTGCCATTATGATACGGGGTACGGCTTGTTTTCTGTTGGGATATTCGGCAAAACCGTGCGCTCTACTTTGGGCGGCAACGGTGGCAAGCTTTACTTGAAATATACCGTTGATATCGATTCGGGCTTTCAGAGCGAAAACGAAATAGACGTTACTGTTAGAGAAAACTGATTATAACGCACCAAGCGTTTGGCTGAAAAAGGACGGATATAAACATGAATGATATTATAAAGCAAACTGAAAAGGACATTAAGGCGGCTGTTTTTGAGGCGGCCGGGGCCGCGTTCGGCCGGGAGGATTTGCCCGATTTTGTTTTGGAAACGCCGGGCGACCGCGCGCACGGCGATTATGCCGTGAATGCCGCCATGAAATGGGCTAAGGAGCTTTCCATGCCGCCGCGCAAGATTGGCGAGGCCATTTTGGCCGGGCTTGAAGTGGGCGGATATATACAATCGGCCGAGATAGCCGGGCCGGGATTTATTAATATCCGGTTGAGTGACAGCTTTTTTGCCGATGCGCTTGCTGCCGCTATCGAGCAGGGCGACGATTTTGGCCGCAGCGACAACGGCTCGGCCAAAAAGATTATGGTGGAATTTGTGTCGGCTAACCCCACGGGGCCCATGCACATAGGCAATGCGCGCGGGGGCGCGCTGGGCGACACGCTGGCCAATGTGCTGAGCTGGGCGGGCTATGAGGCCCACAAGGAATTTTATGTTAATGACGCGGGCAACCAGATTGAGCGGTTTGCGCTTTCGCTGGAGGCGCGCTATTTGCAGATATTTGCGCCCGACACGCCCTTTCCTGAGGATGGGTATCACGGCGCGGACATAGCGCAGCGCGCTGAAGAATATGCCGAAAAGCACGGGGACAGCCTGATGAAGGTTACGGCGGACGAGCGCCGGCAGGCGCTGGTTGGCTATGCGCTGCCGCTGAACATTGAGGGATTGCGGCGGGATTTGAAGCGGTACAGCATTGAATATGACCGCTGGTTTTTGGAATCCGACTTGCACAAATCGGGCGAGCTGGACGCCATGCTGAACCACATGAAATCGCGCGGACTCACCTACGAAAAGGACGGCGCGATTTGGTATAAGGCTACAAGCCACGGCGGCGAAAAGGACGAGGTTTTGGTGCGTCAAAACGGCAACCCGACCTATTTTGCGGCCGACATCGCATATCATTACAACAAGCTTGTTACGCGCGGATTTGACCGCGCTGTGGATATTTGGGGCGCAGACCATCACGGGCACGTGGCGCGCATGCTGGGCGCCATGGAAGCTATGGGCCTTGACAAGGGACGGCTCAACATCGTTATAATGCAGATGGTTAGGCTGATTCAGGGCGGCGAGGTTGTAAAGGTTTCTAAGCGTACAGGCAAGTCGCTGACGCTGCACACGCTGCTGGATGAAGTTCCTATTGATGCGGCCAGATTTTTCTTTAATATGCGTGAACCCAATGTGCATTTGGAATTTGACCTTGATTTGGCCGTGTCGGAAAACGCGCAGAATCCCGTTTATTATGTGCAGTATGCGCACGCGCGCACCTGCTCGATAATGCGCAATCTTAGAGACGGGGGCATTGTGCCGCTGCCGCTGAATGAGGTTGACCTTACGCTGCTGAGTGCGCCCGAAGAGCGCGAGCTGACAAGGTTTATCACGGCGCTGCCCGGCGAGATAGCCGAGGCGGCCGAGGCGCTTGATTCCTCGCGCATGACCAAGTATGCTGTTGGGCTGGCTACTATGTTTCACCGTTTTTATAATGCCTGCCGTGTGCATGACGCCGAGAACCCGCCCCTGATGCAGGCGCGTATGGCGCTGTGTTTGGCTGTGCGCCAAACGCTGAAAAATGTGATGAGCATACTCAATGTTTCGGCGCCGGAGAGCATGTAGATGAATATACTTATGCTGGGCGATGTTGTCGGGAATAAGGGCTGCGAATTTTTGAAAAGTCACCTGCCAGCCATGAAAAAGCTTTACAATATCGGGTTTGTCGTGGCCAACGGGGAAAACTCGGCCGACGGCAACGGGGTTTCTCACAATTCGCTGAACGACCTTTATGATGCGGGCGTTGACGTTGTGACGACGGGCAACCATTGCCTGCGCCGCCATGACAGCTACGACCTTTTTGACCAGAGCCCATATCTGCTGAGGCCGGCCAACATGACCGAGGCCGCGCCGGGCAGGGGCATGTGCGTTGTTGATTTCGGGCCCACGGCCGTTGCCGTTATCAACCTTTTGGGCACGGTGTTTATGGACAGCCTGGAAAGTCCATTTCAGGCGGTAGACCGGCTGATAGCCGAGGCTAAGGAGGCCGGTGCGCGCATTATTATAGTCGATTTTCATGCCGAGGCAACCAGCGAGAAACGCGCGCTGGGGCTTTATTTAGATGGGCGGGCGGGCATTGTTGTCGGCACGCACACACATGTGCAGACCAATGACCTGCACATACAGCCGGCCGGAACGGGATATATCACCGATTTGGGCATGACCGGGCCGGAAAACTCGGTTATCGGAGTTAAATATGAGCTGGCCTTGCGCAGGATAAAGGACAAGCTGCCGACACGATTTGACAATGCCAGCGACCAGCGGTATTTTTTGAACGGCGCTGTGTTTACGGCCGACGACAAGACTGGCCGCGTGACCGATTGTTTCTTTGCCAATATTACTGGATAGGGCGGCGTTTGCGGCTGTTATGCGTTGGGGTATATTGGAGGATATTTGCGGCCTAATTAAAATTTTTTTGGTTTTTTTCAAAAAAACATTGCATTTTGGCGGTTGTTGTGGTATCTTATTTATTGCGCCGTGCTATAGGCAGGGCTGCTCAACACACCGTTGTGAGAGGTGAAAAGACATGAAAGACAATATACATCCAAAATACGATAAGGCAGTGATTCGTTGCGCCTGCGGCGCCGAATTTGAATCCCGTTCGACAAAGCCGGAGATTCGTCTGGACATTTGTGCCAATTGCCATCCTTTCTTCACGGGCAAGCAAAAGCTCGTGGATACCGGCGGGCGTGTTGATCGTTTTAAAAAGCGTTTTGGCATTCAGGGCGAAGAATAAAAGGTATTGAAAGCACCGCAACCTTTTCAAAGGGTTGCGGTTTTTCTGCGTGACGGAGATTATGGCGGTTAGCTATAGCGGGGTCTGCAAACGAAATTGCTGCGCGGCTGTTATGAAATGCGGCGCGGGCCTGTGAGATTTGCGGCGGGAGCCATAGGCGGGAGCCATACTGGAGGTGCTGTAT
>JGI994J12354_10001988_pt1 | contig 20433 bp, 14 predicted proteins | sample IntmicLarv3ML3BL_FD_12354 | JGI IMG/M metagenome (IMG submission 12354)
CGGGGTGGCGGGCCGACACAAGGTCGGCCCCTACAGGGTCAAGGGCACGGCGTGCCGAGGTCGTCACGCCCTACGGAAGGGCCGGGTCGGCCCTCCGACAAACTTTTTCTGTCCATCGGTTGATTTTTTTGCCTGTCCCGTGGTAGAATAGAAAAAAGGATTAATCCGAATTGCTGAAAAGGAGTTGCCTCATATGCTGAAAAAGATGTTTGCTTTTTTGTCGGCCCTCACCGTGCTGACCGCCCTGTTTGGCCTGGCCTACTATTTCTTCAAGCTCAACCCCGAGTATTGCCCCTTCTCCTGGAGCCGCGAGGACGAGCTGGAGTAGGCCATCACCACCCTCTTCACAAGCAAAAACGGAACCGGCATTTGCCGGTTCCGTTTTATTGTGTTCAGCTTAGCCAAGCAAAGAATACATGAGGAAGAGGGACGACATGAGCGACGCCACCAGCGACACCACGGTGATTTGGGTGTTGATGGAGGGGCCGGCGGTGTCCTTAAAGGGGTCGCCGACGGTGTCGCCGATGACAGCGGCCTTGTGGGCCTCGCTGCCCTTGCCGCCGTTGTGGCCCGACTCGACGTACTTTTTGCTGTTGTCCCACAGGCCGCCGGCGTTGGACATGAACAGGGCCAGCAGCAGCCCGGCCACGATGTTGCCGGCCAGGAAGCCGCCGATGGCGCTGACGCCGCCGATGAAGCCGACCACGAGGGTCGAGACAATGGCCGTCAGGCCGGCGGGCACAAGCTCCTTGATGGAGCCGGTGGTGGCGATTTGGATGCACTTGTCGTACTCGGGCACGACGCCCTCCTTGCCCTCCTTGAGGCCGGGGATGGTGTCGAACTGGCGGTGGATTTCATCCACCATGCGCTGGGCATTGCGGTCGACCCCCAGCATGAGCATGGCGCTGAAGACAGCCGGAATGGCCGCGCCCACCAGCATGCCGAAGAAGACGGTGGGGTTCATGATGTCGAAGCCCTTGAGGAATTGCTCCCCCGCCGCGGCGAGGCCCAGATGGATGGCGGCCTCGTTGACCTCACTGATGAAGGCACCCAGCAAAGCGATGACGGTGAGGCCGGCGGCGCCCACGGCGAAGCCCTTGGTGACGGCCTTGACGGTGTTGCCGGCAGAATCCAGGGTGTCGGTAATCTCAAGGACTTCATCGCCCAGGCTGCCCATCTCGGCCAGGCCGCGGGCGTTGTCGACGATGGGGCCGTAGGCGTCATTGGAGATAATCATGCCGACGATGGACAGCATGCCCACGGCGGCCATGGAGATGCCGTAGAGGGCGTAGCCCTCGCCCAGGGGCTCGCACAGCTTATAGCTGACCAGCGCCGAGATGCCGATGCCGACCAAAGCCGGCAGCACGCTCAAAAAGCCGTAGGAGACGCCCGACAGGATGGTGAGGGCCGGGCCCTTTTCGCTGGCCTTGGCTGTCATCTGCACCGGCTTTTTGCGGTCGTCGGTGAAGTAGTCGGTGGCGATGCCCACCACGACGCCAACTAGGAGGCCGACGGCGGAGGCGCCCCAAATGCGCCACTCGAAGTTGAAAATCATGGTGGCCGCCGCCGTCATGACGGCGTAGAGGGCGGTGGTGATGTAGGTGGAGGCGTTGAGGGCGTTGGTGGGGTTGTCGTTTTTGCCCATGCGGGCGAAGGCGACGCCGATGATGGAGGCCAGAAGGCCGATGGCCGCGTAGCAGAAGACCATGATGGTGTTAATCTGTCCGCCTGTGGCCCTGTCGAGGGCAACGCCCATGACCAAGGCCGCCGCCATGCTGGCCACGTTGGAGTCGAACAGGTCGGCACCCATGCCGGCCACGTCGCCCACGTTGTCGCCCACGTTGTCGGCGATGACGGCCGGGTTGCGCGGGTCGTCCTCGGCAATGCCCAGCTCGACCTTGCCGGTCAGGTCGGCGGCGATGTCCGCCGTTTTGGTGAAGATGCCGCCGCCCGCCTTGGCGAACAGGGCTAAAGACGAGGCGCCGAAGGAGAAGCCCAGGAGGGCCGTGGTGTCGCCGGTGATGATGAAGACCAGGGTCACGCCCAGCAGGGCCGAGCCGACCACGGCCATGCCCATGACGGCGCCGCCGCGGAATCCGGCCAGGAAGGAGGGGCGGATGCCCTTCTGGGCGGCCTCGGCCGTCTTGGCGTTGGCGATGGTGGCCACCTGGATACCGATTTTGCCGGCAAAGGCCGAGAAGACGGTGCCGGCCAGGTAGGCGATGGCCATCTTGAGGTTGGTCATGACATTGCCCGCCCAGATGGGGGACGGCAGCAGGACGAAGATGAGCACGGCCACCACGGCGGCAAAGACGGCGAGCACCTTGTATTCCTGATTGAGGAAGGTGTTGGCGCCCTTGCGGACGTAGCCGCTCACCTCGGCGATGCGGACGTTTTCAGAGGGCTGCTTTTTGACCCACAGATAGAGCCAGCCGGCAAAGCCAAAGGCTAGGAAGGAGATGATGATGGCACCGATCAGGAAGTAATTAAGGTTCATGTGATATACCATTCCTTTACGAAGATTTTGCGCAAAAGACCTGTCGTGCGTCTGTCCGGCGGAGCGCTTCGGGCGCTCCGCATTAATCGACAAACTTTGTTGGCGGTTTTTGTCGATTTTGACCAAGCACGGCGGCGTACTTCCCTATTCTACCCCAAAAGAAGCAGCCGACATGCTGCAAATCCCCATTTTTCCCTCCTCTTTTTTGGTTTATTTGCTCAGTGGCAAAATTATATCATATGATTTGGCACTTTTAAACCCTGATTTTGAAATATCTATGGGCCATATTTTCACGGCTTTTTGCACAAGTGAACAAAAAGCGTCAAGTTGCACTGTGTGCAGCATTGCATGACTTTGTGAGCCCTTGATATTTCGGCGGTTTTTCTTGTGTTTGCAGCGATACGTTGTTATAATAGATTTTGTCCGCGTACTATTATATAGGTGAAAAAGTGCGAGATTCGCCCCGGGACATCTGTCCGGGGTACACGAGGTGCAAAGTTGTTTCTAAAATCCATCGAAATCCAGGGCTTTAAGTCCTTCCCCGACAAGGTCAGCTTTGACTTTGGCCGGGGCATCACGGCCATCGTCGGCCCCAACGGCAGCGGCAAAAGCAACATTGTCGACGCCATCCGCTGGGTGCTGGGCGAGCAGTCGACCAAGGCCCTGCGGGGCGGCAAAATGGAGGACGTCATCTTTGGCGGCACCCTCAAGCGCCGGCCCATGAGCTTTTGCCAGGTGACCCTGGTGCTCGACAACCAAAGCGGCGCGCTGCCGGTGGAGTACAGCGAGGTCAGCGTCACCCGCCGCTACTACCGCAGCGGCGAGAGCGAGTTTTATCTGAATAAAAAATCCGTGCGCCTCAAGGACATCCACGAGCTTTTCATGGATACCGGCCTTGGGCGCGACGGCTATGCCATCATCGGCCAGGGCCGCGTCGACGAGATTCTGTCGGTCAAGAGCGCCGACCGGCGCGAGATCTTCGAGGAGGCCGCCGGCATCACCCGGTTCCGCTACCGCAAGGACGAGAGCGAGCGCCGGCTTTTTGCCTGCGAGGATAATTTGACCCGTATCCGCGACATCATCGCCGAGCTGCAGGGCCAGGTCGATCCCCTGCGGGAGCAGGCCGACAAGGCCCGGGCCTTCCTGCTGCTGCGGGATGAGCTGCGGGTGCTTGAGGTATCCAGCTGGATGGACAGCCTGGACAAGCTCAAGGACAACCTTCAAAACGCCCAAATCGACTTTGACAACGCCGACCGCAAGCTGAGCGGGCTGCGGAGCACTCAGGAGGATTTACAGGCCCAATCGGCGGAGCTCACCGAGCAGATGCACCGCAAGGACTCGGAGACCGAGGCCGTGCGTGACCGCCTCGCGGGGTTGCAGGAGCGCGAGAGCCGGGTGCTCAGCGACATCGCCGTGGGCAAAAATACGTTGCAGATTAACGAAGACAACATCTTGGGCAAGGAGCGCGAGCTGGCCGTGCAGCAGGACCGGGGCGACAGCCTGTCGAGCCAGCTGGACGCCCGCCGCGCCGCCCGAGAGGGCCTCTTAGAGCAAGAGCGTACCCTGGCCCGGGAGCTGGCCGACCTGACCGCCCGGGTCGAGGCCGCCACCCATGAGACCCGCGGCATCTCGGAAAAGCTCGACGCCCTCACCGCCGCCACCCAGTTGGGCCGTCTGAGCATCAGCGAGGCGAACGCCCGCCTGAGTGCCGCCCGGACGGCTCAGGAGGAGCTTTCAAGTCGAGAAACCGGCCTGGGCGGCGAGCGCGAGGTTTTGGAAGACCGCATCGGCCTCGAGGAGGCCCGGGCCCGGGACATCCGCGCGCGCATCGAGGAAAACGAGGACAAGCGGCAGTCGGCCGAAAACATGCTCACAGGCTTCGCCCTGCGCCGCGAGGCCCGCCAGGCCAAGGCCGACGAACGCCGGGCCCTGCTCACCCGCCTCTCCCGCGAGCGGGATGCCAAGGCCGACCGACATACCCTGCTGACCAACATGGAGCGCGACTACGAGGGGTTTTCCAACGTGGTGCGCCGGGTCATGCAGGCGCATGGGCGCCACGAGCTCAAGAACATCCACGGCCCGGTGTCCGACCTCATCGAGACGGACGAGCAGTTTGCCGTCGCCATCGAAATCGCTTTGGGCGGCAGCCTGCAAAACATCGTCGTCGACAGTGAGCAGGACGGCAAGGCGGCCATCAATTACCTCAAGCAGCGTGACATGGGCCGGGGCACCTTTTTGCCCCTCACCGCCGTCAAGCCCCGGAATCAAAGCCGCCGCAACGTGGAAAACGATATGGGCTTCATGGGCTGGGCCACCGAGCTGGTGCGCCATGACGGGCGATATACCGATTTAATCAGCAGTCTTTTAGGCGGCACCGCCGTGGTCGACACCTTGGACAGCGCCATCGCCTGTGCGAAAAAGCACGGCTATAGCTTCCGCATCGTCACCCTAGACGGCCAGCTCATCAGCCCGTCCGGCGCCATGACGGGCGGCAGCCTGGGCAAAAGCGCCGGCGTGCTGTCGAGAGCCGGGGAAATCCGGCGCCTCGAGGGCGAGCTCGCGCGGCTGGAAGCCCAAATGGACGACACCGACAGGTCCCTCCGGGAGGCCGTGCGCGAGCTGGAGGCCGCCAACTATGAGGCCAACGTGGCCGAGGGCGAAAAGCGCCAGGCCGAGGATGCCCTTCTGGCCCTCGAGGCCGAGCAGAGCCAGCACGGCGCCCTTATCGAGACCCTGCGGGCCTCCCTTGAGGCCCTCGAGCGGGAGAAGGCCGGCCTGGGCACCCGCCTGGCCGAGCTGACCGCCGCCGCCCGGGCCGAGGAGGACGCCCTGGCCGCACTGGGTGCCCGCGAGGCCGAGCTTCAGGCCGAAATGGACGCCCTCGGGGCAGCCTCTCGCGAGCACGAGGAGCAAGCCGGCTCGCTGTCCGAGCAGACCCAGGGCTGCCGCGAGCGCATGGCCGCCATCCGGGCCGAGCTGGAATCGGCGGCCGCCGCCATCCTGGAGTACGAGGCCCTTCTTTCCACCATGGACGGCGAGACAGCCGACAAGGCGGCCGTCATCGACGCCATCCGGGCCCAGAACGCCCAGCTGCGGCAAAATCTCCTTGAGCAGGAGGCCATCGCCCAAAGCTACACCGCCGAGGCCGAGGCCCTGCGGGCCCGCATCCGCGCCCAGAGCGAGGAAAAAATGCGCCTCGAGGGCGAGCGCGCCCGCACAGACCGGGATTTGCAGGCACGGATGAACGACATCATCAACATGGAGCGCGAGCGGGGGCGGTTGGAAAACAAAAAGACCCAGGCCGAGATGGAGAGCGACAATATCATCGCAAAGTTGTGGGAAAGCTACGAGCTGACCCGGGTCACGGCGGCCCAGGTGGCCGTGCCTGTTGAGAATGTCTCCAAAACCAACCGCCGCATGGGCGAGCTCAAGAGCGAAATCCGCAAGCTGGGCGATGTCAACGTGGCCGCCATCGAGGAATACGCCAAGGTGAGCGAGCGCTACGAGTTCCTCACCGGCCAGCTGCGGGATTTGGAGCAGGCCAAGGCCGATTTGCTCAAGGTGATCGGCGATTTGACCGAGAACATGAAGACCATCTTCGCCCGTGAGTTTGAGAAAATCAACGACATGTTCGGCCAGACCTTCACCGACATCTTCGGCGGCGGCTCGGCCATCCTCAAGCTGGAGGACGAGAGCGACATCCTCAACTGCGGCATCGAAATCCGCGTCGAGCTGCCCGGCAAGGCCATGCGAGCCATCTCGCTGCTGTCCGGCGGTGAAAAGGCCTTTGTGGCCATTGCCCTCTACTTTGCCATCATCAAGGTGCGGCCCACGCCCTTCTGTGTGCTGGATGAGATTGACGCCGCCTTGGACAATGTTAACGTGGTGCGGTTTTCCGATTATATGCGCACCCTCAGCGCCGCCACCCAGTTTATCGTCATCACCCACCGGCGCGGCACCATGGAGGGGTCTGATATTCTCTATGGCGCCACCATGCAGGAGAAGGGCGTGACCAAGCTGCTGTCGCTGAATATCTCGGAGGTTGAGAAGCAGATTGCGGTCAGACCTACCTAACAACGACCCTTCGCAGGGGCGCGTCTGGCCCTGTGCCTGTACGCGGCGTGCCGAGGTCGTCACGCCCTACGAATCCCCCACCCCACCACCAACACCACCAAAGGAGGCCACACCATGGCTTTTTTCGACAAAATCCGCGAGGGCTTGCGCAAGACGAAGGAGTCGGCCGCCGGCGGACTCAACGCTGTGCTGGCCACCTTCCGCGCGGTGGACGATGACCTGCTGGACGATTTGGAGGATGCCCTCATCCTGTCCGACCTGGGCGCCGCCTTGGCGAGCGAGGCCGTGCAGGAGCTGCGCCGCCAGGCCAAGCTGCAAAATCTCCAAACCCGCGAGGCGGTCACCGATTGCCTCGCGGGCATTCTGGCCGAGCGCATGACGGCAAACACCGGCCTCTCGCTTGATAGCAAGCCGGCCCTCATTCTCGTCGTCGGCGTCAACGGCGTGGGCAAGACGACGACCATCGGCAAGCTGGGCCAGCAGCTGACCGGGCAGGGCAAAAAGGTGCTCTTTGCCGCCGGAGACACCTTCCGGGCGGCGGCGGGCGACCAGCTGAAAATCTGGGCCGAGCGCTGTGGCGCCGACATTGTGCGCCATCAGGAGGGGGCCGACCCCTCGGCGGTCATCTTCGACGCCATCGCGGCGGCCAAGGCCCGGGGCACCGATGTCATCATCTGCGACACGGCGGGGCGGCTGCACAACAAGGATAACCTCATGCGCGAGCTTGCCAAGATGAACAAGGTCATCCACCGTGAGCTTGAGGGCTGTGATATCGAGACCCTGCTGGTGCTCGACGCCACCACGGGACAGAACGCCATCAACCAGGCCGACGCCTTCAACGAGGTCACCGGCCTGACCGGTCTGGTGCTGACCAAGCTGGACGGTACGGCCAAGGGCGGCATCGTCATCAACATCTCGTCACGCCTCGGCGTGCCCGTCAAGTTCATTGGCGTGGGCGAAAAGGCCGACGATTTGCTGGAATTTGACGCGGTGGAGTTTACGAAGGCGTTTTTTGAGTGATAGAGGGCGAAGCAGGGTGGCAAGGAGACTAAGGTGTGGAACCGCCGCCCAAACCAAGAAATGCGCCCTTTGCATTTCTGTTTGGGCGGAGATGCAACACCTTAGACGACTGGCCGCCACCCCGGCCGCGACGCCTGACTAACCTAATCAATCAATTTTCCTTGTTAGCCCGCAATGACCGTGGAACAGGTCAAGTGCCCCATTACATCATCATTGAGGTATTTACCATGCAGCTTTTCGATTCCCATGCCCATTACGACGATCGGCGCTTCGACCAGGACCGCGATGCGCTGCTTCGCAGTCTGGCGAACCACAACGTCGCCTATGTGGCCAACATCGGCAGTGATTTGCCGTCCTCCCGCAAAAGCGTCGCCTTGGCCGAGCAGTACGATTTCATCTACGCCGCCGTGGGGGTGCATCCCCACAACGCCGACGAGATGGTGCCCGGCGACCTTGAGGCGCTGGAAACGCTTATGACCCACCCCAAGGTGCGGGCGTTGGGCGAAATCGGCCTTGACTACCACTACGATTTCTCGCCCCGCATGGCGCAGATGGAGCGCTTTGCCCAGCAGCTCGAGCTGGCCGAGCGCCTTAAATGCCCGGTAGTCATCCACGAGCGGGAGGCCACGAGGGACTGCCTGGACATCCTCCGGCGCTATGACATCGCAAAAGGGGTCTTCCACTGCTACAGCGGCAGCCTGGAGACGGCCAAAACCCTCATTGACTGGGGCTGGCACCTCTCGTTTACCGGGGTGATTACCTTTTCCAACGCCAAAAAGGCCCGGGAGGTCATCGCCTGGATGCCCGCCGAGCGGCTCATGATTGAGACCGACTGCCCCTATCTGACCCCCGAGCCCTTCCGGGGCAAGCGCAATGAGTCGACCAAGCTCATCCACACCCTGCGGGCCGTGGCCGACATCCGGGGCATCTCTGAGGAAGAGGCCGCCCGCCTGACCACCGACAACGCCCTGCGATTCTATGACATCGTAGGTTGAAATAGAGAATAGCGCTTACATTCTGTTATATTAAGGTGGCATATTACTTTGAGCAATCAATCTGAGCATCTGGGCGCCCCCCAGATTGACCCGACGGCCAAGCTGTGGACGGCCAACTTTTTCATCATCATCTTTGGCTCGGCGGTGGCTCTGCTGGCCAGCGCCCTGGGCGGCTTTGGCATTGGCGTCATGGCTCTGGGCGAGACCGGCTCGCCCTTCCTCTACACCTTGGTGCTGGTGGCCAACAAGGCCCCCAAGATGATTATGCCCCTGCTGGCCGGGCCGTATCTCGACCGGTTCTCCCGCAAGAGGGCCATGGTGGTGATGCACTTCCTCTCGTCGGGCATCTACCTTGGAATGTTTGCTTTGCTGGCGGCGGGATTTTACAGCTATTGGCTCTTTGTGGTGCTCACCTTCATCGCCGGGTCGGTCAACGGCATCTACCTAGTGGCCCATGAGAGTCTCTATCCCACGCTGGTGGCCCGGCAGTTTTACCGCAAGGCCTACGCCGTGTCCAGCATCCTCGACACGTTGCAGATGGTGGCCGCCCCCATGGCCCTGGCCCTCTACGAGGCCACCAGCACCGTGGGCCCGGTTTTTGCCATCGGGGCCGGCACCTTCGCCGCGGCCGGGCTGCTGACCACCCGCATTCGCAGCGTCGAGAACCATCTGAGCGCCCAGCCCCAGGCGGACAGCCGGAAGAGCGGCTTCAGCCTCAAGCGCTACATGGAGGATTTCAAGCTGGGGGTCGAATATATAAAGGGCGAGCCGGGACTGATGGCCCTCACCCTCTATTTCTTCTTCAACATCATGGCCATGGGGGTGGATACCCTGGCCATGCCCTACTTCCAGAGTATGCCGCTGCTGGGCTCGGCGGTCTATTCGGCGGTGATGGTCGGCATGGCCATCGGACGCATGTGCGGCAGCCTGAGCCAGTTTATCTTCAAATTTTCACAAAACAAGAAGTTCAACATCGCTCTTTTTGTCTACATCTCGGTGGCCTTCATCCAGTGCAGCTACCTCTTCCTGCCGCGGGCCTGGATGATGGTGGCCGCCATGTCGATTTTCGGATGCCTGGCCGGCATCTCCTTCAACATCCGGGTCACGAGCACCCAGGCCTACATCCCCGACAGCCACCGGGGGCGCTTTAACGGCGTGTTCATCATGATGACCAACATGGGCCAGGTGATTGGCCAGCTGGTGGCCGGCGCTCTGGCCGAGATTCTCCCCATCCGCGGTGTCTATGTCGGCGCCCTGTGCGTGCAGATGCTGGCCGTTTACTTTACCATTGGGCGCCAGCGGAAGCACGTGAGCAAGATTTATAACGCGGATTTGTAGTTCTGGATCGTGGGTTTATCGCCGCAGGCGAAGCCCACGCCCACCCCCCGACCCCCTCCATTTGGGGGGCAGGACCCAGCGCCGCCTTTGGCGGCGTCCTCCGCCACAGCCGCGAAGGGGAATTCATTTCCCCGTGAGCGGCATACCCAATAAACCCTTCGACAAAAATCCGCAGATTTTTGTCGAGCGTCAGCCTAAAAGGAGACCTTCGTATGCCGCCCAAGCTTTGGACGAAAAACTTCACCATTATCACCGTCGGCTCGCTGGTGTCCATTATGGGCAATGTGGTGGCCGGCTTTGCCATCAGCTTGATGGTGCTTGACTATACCCAGTCGGTTTTTCTCTTCACCTTTTATATTGTCATCTACAACCTGCCCAAGCTGGTGATGCCGCTGATTATGGGCCCGTATCTCGACCGGTTTTCGCGAAAACGGGTGATTTACAGCCTGGATTTCCTCTCGTCGGCCCTCTATCTTGGGATGTTTGTGCTCACCTATCTGGGATGGTTCAGCTACGGGCCGTTTTTGCTCATCTGCGCGCTGATTGGGGCCATCGACAGCACCTACTTGGTGGCCTACGACAGCCTCTACCCCACTTTGGTGGACAAGGAAAACTTCCGCCAGGCCTACTCCATCGCCAGTATGCTGAGCAACCTTTCGGTGCTGGTGGGGCCCATCGCCGCCTTTGCCTATGAAAAGCTGGGCAGCTCGAGCCCGCTCTTTCTCTTCAACGCCGGGGTATTTTTGGTGTCCGCCATCTTCAAAACCCGCATCGACGCCCGGGAGAGCCACATCACCGGCGCGGCCATGCAGTTCAGCCTGAGCAGCTGGATTCAGGACTTCAAGGCCGGCCTGCGGTACATCAAGGCCGAGCCGGGGCTGCTGGTCATCACCAGCTATTTCTTCTTTGTCTATATTGGCGACGGCGCCACGGCGCTGACCATGCCCTACTTCAAGGCGACGCCCGGATTGGGCGTCATGGCCTACACCCTGGTGCTGTCGGGCGGCGTCATCGGGCGGATTTTGGGCGCCGGCATCCAGTACCGATTCAAGTTCCCCAGCCAGCGCAAGCTGGACATCGCCCGGTGGGTTTACCTGATTACCACAGTGCTTACGGGGGTTTACCTCTTTATGCCCACGCCGCTGACCATGGCGGTGACCCAGGTTTTCATCGGGCTCATGGGGGTGACCTCCTACAACATTCGCATCGCCAGCACCCAGACCTATGTGCCCAACAGCCACCGGGCGCGGTTCAACGGCAGCTTCCAGATGGTGACCAATCTGGGCCTCATTTTGGGCCAGCTGGTGTGCGGCGCGCTGGGGGATTTTTTGCCCATCCGCGGCATTTTCCTCACCATCATGGGCATTCAGCTGACGGCCTATGTCTTCACCATGGGGAGTAAGGGGAAGCTGGTGCGGCCGATTTATAATATGGATATGTAGGGAAAAAGAGTGTCATCCTGAGCGCAGCGAAGGATCTTTCCCCTCGACGAAGGGCAAGATTCTTCGGCCTGCGGCCTCAGAATGACACTTCTTTTTGTCTTGAATAAATAAGGGGGCGACGGGCAGACACAAGGTCTGCCCCTACGAAAGGCCGCCCCTCCATTTTTATGGGGCGGGTTTATTTTACCTCAAACAGCTCAATCACTTCGCCATCGGGGCCCAGGACAAAGGCATTGCTGGCCGGCATGGTGCCGCCCAGGCGCACATCCTTGGGCTCGGCGCGGGAAACCGCGCCGGCCTCCATGGCCTTGGCGTAGGCCGCTCCGGCGTCATCTGTCCGCAGGGCGATGTGGGCCCAGCGGGCATTGCTCTCGGCCTCCTCCACCCCACGGGGGATGAGCTCGATGACGGCATTGCCGCCCAAATCCACCATGCGGATGAGCTTGCCGGTGTCGCCCATGGGGAAGCTGAAGGTCTCGGTGCCGCCCAGGCCCTCGGTGTAAAAGCGCAGGCTGGCTTCCATATCCCGCACCAGCAGGCCGATGTGATGGTATCCGATGAATGTCATAGTGTATTCCTCCTCGTTGTGTTGACAGGATGTCGGGGCTTGCTGTAATATAGTGTACACCGTTGCCATCTGATAAACAAGGGCATTATTTATAAGGGGTTTATTGAACGAGTTTTTAATTAGGGGGAGGGGTTGCCCTTCGGGCAACCCCTCCCCCTAAAACCCCCTAAAGAGCCAACATTTACCTAAACCGGAGGACACACCCATGAAAACCGCCGCACTGGACTATCTCTCCCGTGACCCCTTGGCCCACGCCGATATGCTTTTGCCCATCCGTCGGGGCAGCGCCGACATTCTGGCCGCCGGGCCCGAGGGGGTGCTGCTTTATGAGACCATCGGCGAGGTGCACATGCTGGCCGCCACCGGCGAGGCCGAGGCCTTACGGCTGCTCGATATGCCGGAGCGGCCCGCCCTGCTCGCCATCCACAGCGAAACGGCGGCCCACAAGGCCGCCCAGCGGTTTGGGCTGGGCATCCACCTCACCGTCCACCAGGCCGTGTGGACGCAGGAGGCGCCGCCCCCGCTGCCTGAAACCGGGCTCGATATCCGGCTGTTGGACAGCTCGTGGGCCGAGCGGGTGAACGAGCTCTACTCCCACGACATGGGTCTCGATTACATGAAGGCCCGCCTTGTGCGCGGCGAGCTGTGGGGCGCCTTTGAGGGCGAGGCCCTCGCGGGCTTCATCGGCCGCCACGCCGAGGGCTCCATGGGGATGCTCGAGGTGCTGCCTGACTTCCGGCGCCGAGGCATCGGGCGCGCTCTGGCTGCCTTCCTCATCGGTGAAACACTGAAAAAAGGGCTGACGCCCTTCTCGCAGTTCCAGCTGACAAACCACGCCTCCCGGCAGCTAAACCAGAGCTTGGGGATGCACATTTGCCCGGAGATTATTTATTGGTTGTGGTGAGGGGGTATCCTTGCTTGCCTCCGGCGGCTCAAGGGGTATTTTTGAAAAAATACCCCTTGGAATCCCAAAAACTTTTGGAAATTGCGCTACGCACAATTTCTGAATAATAAATTCTAAAAATCATGTGAAACACGCTTGCTTTTCGCCCAAGGCGAAAAGCGTCAAGTTGTGCTTCACACAACATTGCATTTATAAGTAAGTTTTTGCTCAAGCTTTTTTCCAAAAAGCTTGTCGGGGTGTGGGGCGACGCCCCACGGTCTACACCTCAAACCAAAAGCGATGGATGAGGTTGCCGTCCGGCTCCATCCGGGTGTCCTCAAAGCGGCCTCCGGCCTTGCGCAGCAGGGCCTCGCTGGCCGCATTGTCGTGGTCACAGGTGACTAAAACCCGTGTCATCCCGGCCCGGCCGCAGGCGGCGATGCCGAGAGCCAACAGTTGGCTGGCATAGCCCTTGCGGCGCTCGGAGGGGCGGATGCCGCTGCCGATGTGTCCGTCGAAGTCGAGCACCTTGGGGCTGTCGCCCAGGCGCAGACGCATGAGGCCGATGAGGCGATTGTCGCACTCACGGAGGGCGAGGAAGACGCCCGAGGGCACATCCCACTCGGGGTCGCGCCACAGGCCGGCGTGCTCCCGCTGACAGCGGTCAAGCCAGCTTGCATAATCCACAAAATCCCCCAGGCCGCCGTTGAGCTTATGCTCTCCGGCGGCCTTGTGCTCGGCAATATAATCCAAAATCGCGGCCTCGTGCTCGGGGCCGGGCTGCACCAAAATGAGGGAGTCTGTCATCTAAAACCACCCGATTTGCTTCATGAGGAAGGTCCACAGGAAGATGGAGACGCAGGAGAGCGCCGACGTCGACATGACAATGCCGCCGGCCAGCTCGGCGTCGCCGCCCATCTGGGCCGCCATGGTGTAGGAATTGATGGCCGCCGGCGAGGCGAACACGGCCATGACGGTGGCCAGCTCGACGCCACGGATGCCAAAGAGCAGCGCCGCCGCCGGCAGGGTCACCGCCGGGACGATGACAAGCCGGGCCAAAGTCGTCATGGTGATGGCCTTCCAGTTGCGGCTCATGCCCTTGGCCTCAATCGCCGCGCCCAGGGCCAGCAGGCCGATGGGCATGGCCGTCTTGGCCAAATCAACCGCCGCGGTCTCGACAATCCCCGGCAGCGTGAGCCCGGTGAGCCAGAAGACGATGCCGAGCACCGTGCCGATGATGAGGGGATTCTTGGCGATGGAGAGCAGCACCTGCCCCACGGTCACCTTGCCGCCCCGGAAGTTTTCCAAAGTGAACACGGCCAGCACGTTGAAAATGGGCACCACCACCGTGGCCGCCACGCTGACAATGGCCGTCTCCTCGGGGGGGAAGAGGGCGAGCACGATGGGCAGGCCCAAAATGACGAAATTGCTGCGGAAAATGCCGTGGATGACGGCCCCGCGGCGGGGGTTTTCCTTGACCGTCTTGACCGTGATGGCGAAGGTGATGCCATACACCACCACGATGGCCCCGGCCAGGTAGGCCAGCAGCTTGGGGTCGAGCTTGACGCCCCCCTCCTGATGGGTGGCGACGTAGATGTTGTTGAACAGGAGCGCCGGGCAGAAAATCCAATAGACCAGCTTGTTGAGCACCTCGATGCCGCCGCTTGGGATGACCTTGACCCTCCGGCACAGCACGCCGGCGGCAATGATGAGGAACATGGGGGCGATGGCGTTGAAGGAGATGATGAGATTTTCCATGGCGCGCCTTCTTTGCGGTTATTTGTGGCCCTTGAGGATGGGCGAGAGCTTTTTGTACACCAAGGTCACCACCACGGTCACCACCAAAAACTTGACGACGGTGAAGGGCAGGTTAAACCAGATGAGAGCATCCCACAGGCTGTTCACGTTGGGGTTGAGGGCCTGATAGGCGCCCAACACAGCCGGCTCGGGGGCCATAATCTGGAAGTAGACCGGGTAGACGATGAAATAGTTGGTGACCACACCGATAAGTCCGGCGACCACGGCGCCGGCGGCGGCACCGAGCAAGGCACCCTTGCGGCTCTTGCTCTTTTGATAGATAAACCCCGCCGTAAAGACGAATATCGACCCCAGCAGGAAGTTGGAGAGGGTGCCCACCCCGGCGGTGTCGGTAATCATCAGGTGCAGCACATTCTTGACCAGGCAGCACACGACACCCCACACCGGCCCCAGGGCGAAGGCTCCTAAGAGGGCCGGTAAATCGGAAAAATCGAACTTGATGAACCCCGGCATGACGGGCACCGAAAAATCCAGGAACATGAGGACGAACCCCAGCGCTCCCAAAAGCGCCGCCACCACCATATTGCGCACTCTGCCTCTTTTCACATCTGTCTCCTTGGGGCCTCGCCCCAGGCATGGCTTTGATTTTTGAAAAGAAAAAAGCCTGACATCTGCGCGCAATGCCCCACATCCGGAGTAGGAGCTGAGACGCACGGATATCAGGGCGGTGTCCCCATTCCTCGCGAAATGAGGGTCTTTTCAGACCATACCTTCTTCCATCCAGACTTACGGCGCGAGGGTTCGCCGATTACTGTCGGTATCGGAATCTCACCGATTCGGCGCGCTATGATGCGCGTTCGCGGACTTTGTTTTGCAGCCAAAGAAAAACCGAAGGTTTTTCGCTTTTTTCATGCCTTTGGCGAAAAAACAACACCGCCGGTAGGGAGTTTCACCCTGCCCTGAAGGACTTGGAGCGTTGCCGCTCCGAGAGATATCATACACCGATGATTGGGTTTTGTAAAGAGTTTATTGGAGAAGCCTCGGCGACCCACCTCCCTAAAGGGAGGGAGAATTATTAGTTCTTGGGGGAGGCCCATTGCCTGCGGCAATGGGCCTCCCCCAAGCCCCCTCTTTTTTAAGAGCGGAGACCAACACCCCTCCTGCAACCACCCTTCCGGCTGGCGCGTCCAACAGATACCCGCTGTTTTTCCTTGTGTTTTCCGCAAAAAACCGTTATAGTAGATATGTACTGCCCCACACTATGCCATAAGGAGCCGCAACATGAGTGACAGGACTTTGCTGAGCCGCATTGTGGACAACATTGAACAGGTGATTATAGACAAGCGCTACGCCATCGAGCTGACCCTGGTCTCGCTGCTGTGCCGGGGCCATGTGCTCATCGAGGATGTGCCCGGCGTGGGCAAGACCTCGCTGGCCTCCAGCCTGGCCAAATCGCTGAGCTGCTCGTTCAAGCGCATTCAGTTCACCCCAGACATCATGCCCAGCGACATCACCGGTTTCTCCCTCTACAGCCCCAAGACGGGGGACTTTGAATACCGCCCTGGCTCCATCTTCAGCCATGTCATTTTGGCCGACGAAATCAACCGCACCTCGCCCAAGACCCAGTCGAGCCTGCTGGAATCCATGGAGGAGCGGCAGGTGACGGTAGACGGCATCACCTACCGCCTCGCCGAGCCCTTCATCGTGCTGGCCACCCAGAATCCCATCGACTATCTGGGCACCTATCCCCTGCCCGAGGCCCAAATGGATCGTTTCTTCATGCGCATCGCCCTGGGCTACCCCAGCAAGAGCGAGGAAATGCGCATGATTACCCGGTTTAGGGCCGAGAGTCCCCTCAAAACCCTGGGCCCGGTGGCCACCGGCGAGGACATCGTCGCTTTGCAGCACGCCGCCCAGGAGGTTCATGTGGACGAGCGTGTCAGCGAGTACGTGGTGAGCCTGGTGCGGCACACGAGAGACAATCACTTTGTCTCCCTGGGCGGCAGCCCCCGGGCATCCATCGCCCTCTACAAGGCGGCCCAGGCCTGGGCCTTCTATCAGGGCCGCGACTATGTGATGCCCGACGATGTCATCCAGATGGTGAGCCATGTGCTCGAGCACCGCATCATCATCACCCAGGAGGGCAAGCTTAAGAAGGTGGCCGCCCGCAATGTCATCGAGCAGGCGTTGGCGCAAACCAAGGTTCCCGTGGTCTAAAATCATCACTTCGAGGTCGGAAACTTGCGTAGAAACAGACGATTTTATATCCTGATACTCCTCATGGGCGTGGCCGCGGCCATCGCCCTGGGGAGCTCTGCGTCTTTTTTGGCCCTCTACACCATTTTGCTGCTACCGGTGCTCGCGCTGGTCACCTTGCTGCTCTACCCCGCCCTCGTCCATGTGTGGCCCACCTGCAAGCAGCGCTATGTGTTTAGGGATGACAACCCGACCCTCTCCCTGCGCTTTCGCAACATGAATGTGCTGGCCTATCCCGATGTGGAGGTCACCTTGTGGGATCCCCATGTGGAGTACCGCCCCGAGGACCCCGAGGACAGCCTGCAGCTCTCCCTGCCCGCCCTGGGGCACATCGACCGGCAGTTCACCCTGCGCTTCCCCTATCGCGGCGTCTATGATGTGGGGGTTAAGGAGGTGCGGGCCGTCGACTTCCTCGGCCTGTTCCGCTTGCGCTTCAAGGGCTCGCGGCCCCAGCGCATCACGGTATTCCCCAAGCTCATCGAGGGCTTTCAGCTGCCCCTGAGCCATCGTCAGGTGGACGAGGGCGATGTGGGCCACGACCATTTTGCCGACCAGACCATCGATGTCTCCGACGTGCGCAAGCACGACCCCGGCGACGATTATCGCCGCGTGCACTGGAAGCTGACGGCCAAGCGGGGCGAGTTTATCGTGAAAAACTTCCGCACCCCCGGCCTGCCCCGGACGGTGGTGCTCCTCGACACGGCCCAGGGCATCCAGACCGGCCGCATGAAGCTGGGGTATGACGATTTAATGGTCTCCCTGGCGGCCAGCGCCCTCGATTGCTGCATCAAGAACCGCCAGGCGGCGCGGCTCATCTATGGCGAGAGCACGGGCAGCTTCCTCGACGTGCTGCACCCCGATGAGATGGAGCCGGCCCTCGAGCTGCTGGCCGTACTGCCGCTAGACGGCCCCCCCACCCGGCTGGCCAGCAGCTTGCACGCCTTGCTTATCTCCCGCCAGAGCTTTGCCGATTTGGCCGTGTTCGCCGGCACCATCGACGAGGCCCTGTGTGATTTGCTCAAGGCCGCCTTCCAGGCCGGCCACGATGTCTTCTTCCACTATGTCTACTCGGTGGCCGCACCGTCCAAGGAGGCCTATGCTTTGCTGGATGGGTTGGCGGCTTATGGGATTAACGTGGAGATAATTAAGTAGGATGCCCCTATTCCCCTCCCTGGAGGGGTGGACGCCGTAGGCGGACGGGGTGGTTCTATCGGAATAATTTTGCCCGCGAAGGAAGGGTGAATCGGCGTGCCGAGGTCGTCACGCCCTACGGCGCACAGCGATTCTTTCGGAAGATATTGCCTACCGCTGGAACCACCCCGTCATTGCGCCCTACGGGGTCGCAATGCCACCCCTCCCAGGAGGGGAATTAAGACCACCGACGAAAGGTACCCTCATGTCCTTACTCGACAAGCTGAAAAACAACCTATTCTATCTGCTGGCCGGAGGGATTTACACCTTCGCCCTGGCGTCAGCTTGCCTTTCGACCACCTACATCCAGCTGGAGCGCGGGCGGGTGATGACCCTATCCTTCGTGGCTGTGGCCCTCTTCTGCCTGTGGTTTTGGAACCGCTACACCGCCTGGGGCGGGCTCGGCCTGCTGCTGGGCGGCGGGCTCATCACCTGGCTCATCTTGCATTTGCACGATTACCAGTCCGACTGGTTCAAAAACCTGGTTTTCTTCGGCGGGTCGGTGGTGCGCCACATCCAGGGGCTGACGCCCTATCACGAGGACTTTGCCGTGCTGGGCGTTTTCATCATCTTCGGCTTTGCTCTTCTCTCGGCGGCGGCCATCCGCAGCGGCGCGGGGTTTTACGCCCTCAGCCTCATCGGCTTCGGGGTTTTCGGCGCGCTGTCTTATCTGGAATACGCCATCGACCCTTTTCATCTGCTGTGCGTGCTCTTCCTCTTTGTCACCCTCTTTGCGAGAAGGCTGAGCCGCGAGGCGGCGCGGGCCGGAGGCGATTTGGCCATCAATTTCAGCGGGCTTGTGCTGCTGCCCCTCTGCCTGGTGCTGGTGTGGACAGCGGGCAAGCTGCCCCAGCCCGAGGCGGCCAACACAAAGAGTGTCCGGGACAATGTTTTCATCAACCTTTCGGCCCTGGATGAGTTTTTCTACGGCACGATGTCGCCCAAGTATTTCAACTTCTCCACCACCGGGTTTTCAGGGGCAGGCGGCCTGCTGGGCGGCAATGTGCGGGCCAACGAGCGCTACGTGATGGAGGTCTATGTCCGTCCGGGCCTGTGGCCCTACTTGGCCGGCGCCTATAAGGACACCTATCAGGGTGACCGCTGGGGCTGGTCGCATCCCGCCGCCGATTTGCCGGTGTACGGTGAGGGTTCCTCCTTCTCGGGCTGGGCCTTCATCGGCCAGAACGGCCTGATTCTGGGCAACCCGGCCCCTGAGAATTTGCCGCCCAGCGACGAGTTCCTATTCCTCTCCCAGTCACCCTACACCGTTCTGGCCTTCCCCGGACGGACGACCCGGGCTGTCTTTGCCCCCAACAGTACCATCCTGGCCCAGACCTGGCCCAGCGGCCTTGAGGCCACGACATCCGGCAGCCCCGAGCACGGCATTCCGCCTGTCTGGCGGCCTGTGGTGGAGGACGAGACCTTTTCCCCCGCCGACCTGACCCGCACCGATACCGGCGCCCTCGAGTTCAAAGCGCTGCTCACCGGTCAGTCGGCCTATCAGACGCTCTTCATTCCGGTGACGCTCAGCGAGGCTTATCTGCGCAATGCGAACATCGGTAACATCCCTTGGGGTGACGGCACAGTGGCCGCCATGGCCCCCTATCTGGCCCTGCCCGAGGCCCTGCCCCAGCGGGTGCGCGACCTGGCCCAGGCCATCGTGGATGAGTCCGGGGCCCAAAACGACTACACCAAGATGAAGGCGCTGGAGGAATACCTCCACCGCTTCCCCTATACGCTGGAGCCCGGCGCAGTGCCGGTGGGGGCCGATTTTGTCGACTATTTCCTCTTCGAGGGCCAGGAGGGCTATTGCACCTATTACGCCACCGCTTTGGCCGTGCTGGGCCGCTGCGTCGGCATCCCCACCCGCTACGCCGAGGGGTATACTTTGCCCACCGAGCAAAACGAGAACGGCGGCCTGGATGTGACCAACGCCAACGCCCACGCCTGGTGCGAGGCCATCATCCCCGGCTACGGCTGGATTGGCTTCGAGGCCACGGCCCCCTACAGCTTCGCCTTCTACCATGGCGGGCAGCAAGCGCCGACCCACGATGCCTTCGACCCCGAGCAATATCCGGGCCGGAACGATGATTTCATCGACGACCCCCTCATGGCCGATGTGCGCAACCGCGAGGATCGCCAGCCCACCGGCACCACCGAGCCTGTGGACGAGACTGATGAACCCTCGGGCTCCCGCATGGGGTGGTTTGTGCTCACGTTGGCCGGCCTCATTCTCATCGCCGGCGGCGTGGTGGCCCTGCGCTTCCACCTCTATCAGCAGCGCATGGACAAGCTCTCTTCGCTGCCCAACCGCGAGGCCGCCCTGGACTACTACCGCCGCATCGTTGCCCTGCTGCGGGCCCGTGGGGCGCCCATTCAGGAGGGCGAGACGGCGGCCGCCTACGGCGCGC
>JGI994J12354_10001989_pt1 | contig 20432 bp, 22 predicted proteins | sample IntmicLarv3ML3BL_FD_12354 | JGI IMG/M metagenome (IMG submission 12354)
GTCGAATCACCTTCCTTGTCGGGCATCACAGCATACTCGCGCTTCTCCGCATTGTCGGCAGACTTAAATATATCCACAACAACAATCTCGCGCGCCGCATCGTCCGCCGTAAGCTCATGGTTTGCAATCCGCACCATATCGTCGTGTACAGGGTCGCCGTCGCAGTAGTCGAAGTTATACGCAATAGCGGTCGAATACCCTGTGATATCCGACCTCTCGTTATCCTCGTCCACATACTTGCGCTTATACTCCTTCGGGTTTTTCGATATCGACATATCCGTAAAATGCGTCATCCTGTGGTATATAACGCCGTCACCGTCAGGCACACCGTAAAACGCAACCCTTCCGCTTCTTTTAATCAATGCTGTATCCATCAATCATCATCCTTTCGTGTTAAATAATGTTTTTCTATGCATTCCTCACATAATACGTCATCCTGCAAGGCACCGCATACCGCGCCATACCCGCCGCACCTGACGCATTCGCCGTATACGCGCTGTCCTTCGCCGCTATCCCGTCCGCCTGCCCTGCATCCATCTGCGGAAACACACCGTTTTCACCGCACTTGCCAACCCACGCCGCAATATTCTCGCAAAGCAAAGCCATATCAAGGTTCGCCTGCGTGTCCACCCCATACTGCGCGCATATCACAATATCAAAATCGCAATACCTGCGCATCGCCCCGTCGGCATACCACGTCAAAACAGCGTCAGACACAATTTCCACAGAAGCGGAAATATCGCCGCAAGCCGAAACGTTTCCGCTTAAAAACCCCGCGCCCACAATCTCAATCCCCGCCTCGCGCAAGTGCGGACATCCGCACACAAACGCGCGAATATGTTCTAATATACTTTTCACGTTATTCCTCCAAAAACCAATTGTTAATTGTTAACTGTTAACCTATAATGTTGCAAAGCACATCCGTGGCGGTTGTCCCGCACCTCTGCAACAGTCAGCGCACCTTTCGGCGGCGACGTATCTTCGGATTTACCCAACACAATCTTGTCGCCAACAGCAATATCAAGCACACTAAGCGTAGGTATGCGAATTGTCAGCTCGGTCTCGCAAACTATACCGCCGTTGCGAATCTCGCCTTGCTCCGTACCATAAACACTCGCCGTCCTAACGCCAATCCGCCGCCATCCCTCGCGCATCAGCGCCGCATCAGGCTCCATATGCCATATCGTTACAGCTCCATTTCCAATCATAGGAATCACCCCCTGTTATTCTTTATCGTCAAAAAGTCGGTTCGAAAAACCTCACGGCTCTGCCGTGAGCTTTTTGCAACAAATAAGAGTCGAGTGATTTTTCCGACTCTTATCCTATGCCTTTATACAACATCTGCGCAGGCAAATACATCGCCGCTGTGGCATACACCGCCGCCCAAACATCGCTATGCGGCGCATAAGTAACAGCGTAGCCGTCGTTATGCTCGCTAACCATTCCGCCATGCGAAACCCCAACAGCCAAATCCTCCGCCACAGCGCAAACCGCGTTTTTGATATCATCGCTAACCTCGTCTGCGTCAAGCGAAGTAATCGCGCCAAACGTAATATGGTTCACAAAAGCCCAAGCCTTGCGCGCCAAACCACCAAATACCGCCTCGTCGGTAATAAGGTAGCCGCCGAAATCCTCTGTATAGTATTCATAATCCAAGATATCCATCGTTCTAACCATAAAATTTTCCCTTTCGTTATAAACGGGCGACCACACAGGGTCGCCCCTACGCCAATAATTTAATGCGTCCCTACAACTACACGTTCGACAAATAAACCCCCGCCAGCTTGTTCACATACGCATTGTTCAGCCCATACACACGGTAGCCAAACTTCCAAGCGTCGGCGGTCTGGTTGGACTCGGGCGATATCACCTTCGGCTCCTGATGCTTCGTAAACTGCATAACCGCCGGACGATGCACAATCATAAAATTGATATTCTTCGCGCCGCTCGCCTTCGCGAATCCGCCCGCTTCCTGCCCCGCAGTGGAGCCGTCCTTGAGGTCAACAGCCGTATAAAAACGCGACTGCGGCACTTTATTGATAGAAGCAAACTGTTCAAGCACAGCCTTCGCCGCCGCGGCCTCGCTCGAAACCGCAAGATAGTAAAGCGTCGGAGTGATAAACAAATGTCTGTCCTCCTCCGGCACTTCGTCGGCATCCATCTTCGCCATCGCGTCGGCAATCGCCTTAAGCAGCGCCTCACCGTCGCTAAACGCCCCCGCCGTCGCCTTCGATATCCCCGGCGCAGACGCATACTTCGCAAAACGCACCGCGTCCATCTCCGGCGCAACCTTTGTGCGTATAAACTCGCCTGCTAGCTTGCCAAAAGCAACGCCCGCAGTCTCCTCATCGTCCATCGCGTCAACAGAGAACATACGTCCGCGCTCGTAGTTAAACGGCACAGTCTCGTTTGTAAGCGTAACCGAACCGTTCACATACCCGTCGTTGCGCGAATAGTCGCCCAGCCCGTCCATATCCAGCTTCGGTATCACAATCTCGTTCGCATTCGCGCCCGATTTCGCAAGCGTGCTGTCGCTTTCAAGCACAGCCGTCTTAGCCGCTGCTTTGTAAACATCGTCTAAAAGCGGTACATAATTTTTAAAAGTTTGAATTGAATTTGCCATAATATCAGTCTCCTTTTTATTTTGTATTTTTTTGTTGTTTTTGTCCGCGGAACAAAAATACGTCATCCCGCAAAATATCAGCAAGCCCACGGGCGACCGGGGACGGTCGCCCCTACCGCAACCCCATCGCCGCGCGAATCATGCTCTCTCTGGTGTCGCGCATACCTGCCGACGCCGATTTTTCCACAGCGACCATACGCGGCGCATCGGTGTCAAACAAATACGCGCAGTCCGACTTCATCGCCACAACCTGCGCGTCCAGCCCAACCAAACCGTCTTCGCCGAAGCTAAGCGCGTCCATATCCAAAAGAGCCTTCGCCGCGTTAATATTGCGCGCCCTCGCTCCCCGAAGCGCCTGCTCAACAGCAGCATCAATCCTCATCTTCGTCATCTGCTCGCCATACTCCGCCGCACTGCGCTCAATCTCAGCCTCAAGCTCCGCAATACGGTTCTGCGCCTCGCCAAGCTGCTGTTTGGCGCTTTCCAGCTCGTCAAAAACCGCCGAACTATCCGCTCCCATCCCCTGGCGAATACGCTCAATATCCGCCCCATGCTCCCGCATAACAGCCTCAATCGCATCGTCCGCCAAACCGAATTCCACAAGAAAATCACGTCTCATAATATAATCATTCCTCTCCATTTTGAATATGCTCAACCTTGACCTCTTCAGCCTTTTCGCCAAAATACCACTGCCGCATCTCGCTCTTATCCATAACCCCGGCGGCAACCATCGCCATGCGCTCCTCAAACTCAGCGCCGCGGTCAACCATCACACTGTCGTCAAACTCGAAGCTCGCAGTATACCCGCCCGCCGGCGCAAGATTGTAAATATCACACCAGATGTCCATAACACGCAAACACTTGCGCAAAGCCGCCTCAAGCGCACACTGCGTATCAAGCACAGTGGCGTACGAACGCTGGCGCATCGCCCGAAGCTCCGTAGCGGTGCGCACATTCGACTGCGCGCGTGAAAATGTCCCCCGCGCCAATCCGCAAACATCCTCAATCTTTGTAAGGATAACGTCAAGTGCGTCAATAATGCTCTTTTCGCGAAGCGCAGGCGTAAAGTCTTCAAACAAATCCTCCTGCGACGCAAGCGTGCGGTAGAGCCGCTTGTCCGGCAATGCAATATTGCCGCTGTTGTCGCGCCGAAACGCCGTGTCTGAAACATACAGCGCCCTCTCGCCGCTCTCCATCTCCCAAAGCATACGCGAATACTGCCTGTCTGCCTGCTCAATCAACCCCACAGCCCGCGCAAACGCCGATATTCCAAGCGGCGACTCTGTATCCACGTTGTTTGCAAGCGGATACTTAAAGTAAGCAAACATCGGCTCACGCACATTTTCAAGCTCCACCGCCTCTTCCAGCGAAGCCCACTCGGGCACAGTGCTAAGCGGTACACTCCGCCCAAGCGAAGAACCGCTAATCTCATACGCCGCGTTGGCGATACGATACCCGCCCTCGCTCGGCATATGCGATTCCATACGCACATAGCTCTTGCCACCAACATCAGCGCTGTCGAGAAACACACCGCCCGTAATACTGCCGCCGCCATCTGTGCTAAGCGGTATAAACGAATCAGCGTGAACAAAATCAACATATACGCCGCCACCGCGCACAAAAGGCTTCAGCACAATCCCGCCAAGCGCCACCCCATACTCCGCCTGCCTGCGTAATGCGGGCATCACGCGGTTAAACTGCACGCTTAAAAACTCCGCCCTAGCGTAATCGCCGCCGTCGATATCCGCGCTAATACGCACCTTCATATCCACAGTAGCAAGCCGCGCAATCTCGGAAGCAATCGCCGCGCAAAGCCCCAGCGAGTGCACTTTGCCGTCAATCCACGGCGCGTTGTCCGCATACATACCGCGCCATTCTGCGATAGCGTCGCTCATCAAATCCACCGACGCAGTATCAGCAGCGGCATTACGTCCGCCCGAGCCAAACAGCTCAATCACACGCTTCGCAATACTCTTGATATTCTCAAAAGACATACATCACCCATCCTTTCCAATACTAACATCAAACGGCAATACAAAGTACATTCCCGCCCGACAGTATAAACTCGCAAACCGCAATCCATATCAACACCACCGGTACCAAGCGGCGTAAATTCGGATACAAAAAAGGCACACAACCGCAATACGGTTATGCGCCTCTCCCTGGTTTGCAATAGCAATTCGCGCTGTCCGGAAAGCATACGCTCGCATAGGCTTTCCATCTCTTGTGCTATTTTGCTATGATACTATAATAACACATCGAAACACACGAATTTGGACATTTTGAAAAGTTTTTTGTTTTTTTCGAAAAGAGTGAAAGAGAGTTTTAAGTTATTCCGCGTTATTTTCCCCCCACATTTGACAAATCCCACAAAAAAGTATAATATAATCATATCATTCACACCACCGCAAAGGAGCCATCCGCTTAATATGCTTTCAACATTTTGGTTTATATTCTCCACAGTAATCCTGCCGGTATTTTTGCAAATATGCATCGGCTTCGCGGTCCAGCGCAAGCTCAGGTTCGACCTCCGCACGCTCTCGCAAATCCAGCTGTATGTTATGCTTCCCGCCATGCTGTTTATCAAAATATACCAAAGCGACATAGCGGGCGCGCTCGCAAGCCGCATCATACTAAGCAGTGTGGCAATCTACCTGATAATGACGGCAATCGGTCTCGCGGCTGCGCGGATACTCCACTTTAAAAAGCCCATGTGCAGTGCGTTCACCAACACAGTGAGCATGTATAACAGCGGCAACTACTGTATCCCGCTTATGCAGCTGCTCTATAACGCCAATCCGTTCGTTATGTCGGTGCAAGCTATCATCATGACCGTGCAAAACGTCATAGTAAGCACCGTCGGCATATTCGCGGCAAGCGCAGGCTCCAATTCAAACACAAACGCTTCCGATGGCATAAAAAAAGCGCTAAAAAGTGTGCTGAAAATCCCCATGATACACGCGGCGGCAATCGCAGTAATACTCAAACTGTGCGCAGTGCCGGTATGGGAGCCCATCGTAAGCACCGTAGATATCATAAGCAGCGGCATCGTACCCGTCGCGCTCTTCACCCTTGGCACACAACTCGCGCAAGTCAAAATATCGTTTGGCGACTACCGCATCTACATATCAAACTTTATAAAGCTGATTATCGCGCCCATAGTAGCATTCGCGGTAATCCCACTGTTTGGCATAACCGGCATAACCGCGCAAATCGTTATGATTACAGCCTCCGCACCCACAGCGGTAAACGTGCTTATCCTGTCTATACAATACAACAACGAACCCGAATATATCGGCAAAACGGTATTTTCGTCCACAGTTCTAAGCTGTATAACCGTAACAGCGGTAATATATATTTCGCAGATTGTTTTTGCGTAACCTTCACACAAACAAGAAAATCCAACACCCGAAAGGATGCATATAATATGGAAAACACACGCGACACCATCAATATCCTCGGCGTTAATATCGACATGGTAACAATGGCGCAGACGCAAGCGAAAATGGAGACGTTTTTGCAGTCAAACGCACCGCACAGCGTATTCACCCCCAACTCCGAGTTTATCCATCGCGCCTACAAAGAGCGCAAGCAAGAGAGCTCCTTCGCACACCTCCTAAACTCCGCCGACCTAACCATCCCCGACGGCATCGGCGTTGTATATGCATCTAAAATACTCAAAAAACCGCTCACCGAACGCGTCGCGGGCTACGACCTCGTATGCGCCACGCTCGAATATATGGCAACCTATGGCGGCAAGGTGTTCCTGTTTGGAAGCAGGCCCGGTGTGGCGGAAACAGCGGCGGAAAATATAGCAAAAACATATCCCGGTCTGGTAATAGCAGGCACACGCGACGGCTATTTCAAAGACGAAGACAACGAAGAAATCATAGCACAGATCAACGCCTCCGGCGCAGATATGGTGCTGGTATGCCTCGGCGCATATAAGCAGGAGCAGTGGATAATTCGGCACAAAGACAAAACCTGCGCAAAGGTACTCGTGGGAGCGGGCGGCACCCTCGACGGGCTGGCAGGCACAGTTGAACGCGCACCCGAAGCATGGCGCAGCAAGGGCTTAGAATGGCTATACCGTCTGAAAAAAGAGCCAAAACGCTTCTGGCGCATGACAGCACTACCCCGCTTTGGGCTGCTGGTGCTGTTTAAAGGGAAACGGTATAAAAAGCCGAAGAAATAATGCGTAACATCATGCTACTGACAACTGCAACCTCATAACTGACGACTTCGCAGAAAGGACACATCACCATGCCAATTATCGCGATAGACGGTGTAGACGGCTCCGGTAAAGAAACGCAATCAAAGCTGTTGTTCCAAAAACTTCAAGACAAAGGTCTAAACCCGCTTATGATGAGTTTTCCCGACTATAAAAGCGAATCCTCCGCGCTGGTACGCATGTATCTAAACGGCGATTTTGGCGCATCCGCCTCCGATGTAAACGCAAAAACAGCATCGACCTTCTTCGCGCTGGATCGATTCGCCTCTTACCGCCGCAGCTGGAAAACCGCCCACGACGAAGGCAGGATCATCATCGCAGACAGATACACCACATCAAATATGATACATCAAGCGTCCAAGATTGCAGATACGCAGGAGAAAGATGAATTTCTGGATTGGCTCTGCGACTTCGAATACAATATCCTCGGCTTGCCAAAGCCGGACAGCGTAATCTTCTTAGATATGCCGCCTGAATACGGCGCAAAGCACTGCAAAGACCGCGCAAACAAGGCGGACGGAAGCGATGCAAAAGACATCCACGAGCGCGATACCGCATATATCGCAGATAGCTACAACAACGCAAAATATATAGCGGCAAAATACGGCTGGCATACCATAAATTGCATCGATACCGGCAAAAATGACGTTATCCGCACTATTGCCGATATCAGCGGCGAGGTTTACGAGCTGGTGTTGTGTAAATTAGGCTACACAAACGGTTAGAAAGTATAAAATTCCTCAAATTCGCAAAATAATATGAAATAATCCGCAAAATAGGCTTGACAATTGCCCCGCAAATCATTATAATAGTGTAGTTGCTGCTAATAAAATAATATGGAGAGATGGCTGAGCTGGTCTAAGGCGCACGATTGGAAATCGTGTGAACGCTAATACCGTTCCGAGGGTTCGAATCCCTCTCTCTCCGCCATCAAGAAAGACAAAGTTTTAGTATAAAAATAACAGTCCAATTCGGACTGTTATTTTTATGTCAACTCCTTATTTTACAATGGTTTCACGGTTCCGTTCTCAATTCCTCTTTGCGCTCCCATCGGTCAATTCGGCGGTAGCGCGGTCATATTGTTCGTTCCCCCTTTTACCTATGCACCTATGGACTATAAAATTCAACGGCTAATCGTTATCCGTTAAAAGATATAAAATAGTCGTTAAATTTTACACCACATGTGTTATGTTATACACTTTACTTTTTATTGAACGCCGTCACATTTCATTCGAGATAATACTCTTGATAAGAGAGAACTGCCGACCTCATTCAACGCATCACCCAGCCCTTCTTTTTCTTCCGCCGGCTCCGCTCTGAGTCCGGCAACAACCTGCACATCTAAAACATCAAATTCAAGCATTTGAAACATTTCCTTTGTGTAATCAAAATATGTTCTGAATTTTTCAATATCAGGATTTCCTTGGTCAAACACAAGAAGAAGTTTTTTCTTCTGAATACTTCCCTCTTTAAAATGCGGCGAAAACCGAGGAGAAAAGTGTGCGAACAATCTGTCTGTAAATATTTTTGCTTGACCGCTCATCTGCCCCATATAAACAGGTGAGCCGAGAAGCAGGGCGTCGGCTTCCTTGATTTTTTCGTACAATTTTTGCATATCATCGTTTATAACACACTCCATACCGCCTTTTTTGCAGCCGAGACAGCCGCAGCACGGCTTGATATCAAGTTCAGCGGAATGAAACATCTCCGTTTCGGCTCCGTTTTTCTTTGCCACATCTAATATTTTACTTATAATCCACGCGGTATTGCCGTTTTTGCGCGGGCTTGCGTTAAATCCCATTAGTTTCATATTCCTTACCTCCCATTATCTGTTCTTCTCGCTTCTTGAAAATATAAATGTACCAACTATTAAGAAAATAACCGTAAGTGCCGCAATTGCAATCAAGGTAACAAGCGGGTTAAACATAACCACGCTATCATATTCCGGCGTGCCGTGATACACCACCGCACGAGCAAGGTCAAGGCAGTATGTCATGGGCATACAACGCGAGAGCCACAGCAAAACTCCGCTTGCATTGTTAATCGGAATAATCGCGCCCGACAAAAACATCTGCGGCATGGTGATAAGCGAAATGGCGATGTTTGCGGTTCGGTTATTTTTAATCAAAGCGATAATGATCAGCGCCAGCGCGCCGGCAGAAAGGCACATCAGCGGCGACAGCAGCAAAATAAGCAATATTTGCGTAATGCTTAATGTATAACCCATAAACAGCCCAACAACAATTGTGCCAATCGTGCCGACAATTGCGCCAAATGATGAGCCGAAAATCTTACCGATTACGATAGAATATCTCGAAACAGGCGATACCATCATCTCTTGCGTGAAATCGGTGGTGTGGTCTTCAACCAATGAACCCATACCCATTGTGGTTGTCATAAACAGCATATTTACAATCATGCCAACCAGCATAAACTGTCCATAGTTAAACGAAAGCCCGCTCGACATGTTTTGCGAAAGACTGCCACCCAGCATACCCATCATAACAATCGGCATAGCCAAGCTCATAATGATGGACATCGGCGTTTTAAAAAACAGTGTAATATCCCGAGCCATAATGGTTATGGCGGCGTTTATCTCTCTTAAAAATTTCGATTTTTTTCTCGGCATTTGCGATACAAGTTCACTCATGCTGCACTACCTCCCGTCCTCATTAAATATTCGATATAAGCGTCCTCCAGCGATGGTTCTTCCAGCTTTAAGACCGAAAGCTTTGTCTTCAGATTTGCTATAATTTCCTGTGCGGTTATGTCTTGATACGGAACGATGATATTCCCATCAATTCGGTGCATTAGCCCCATGCCGGAAAGCTCTTTTATCAACGCGCCGCGGTCATCTGCGTCAACAATCAGCTCTTGCTTCAACAAGCTTTTTTTCATCTCGTCGGGCGAACCATTGATAGCGATTTGCCCTTGATTGATAATACAAACTTTGTCAACATGCTCCGCCTCGTCAATATAATGTGTTGTTAAAAACACCGTCGTTCCGCTCTCTCTGCGTACTTGGTTGATATATTCCCACAAAGTGCGCCTGCTAACGGCATCTAACCCTTGTGTTGGCTCATCCAAAAACAGGATTTTGGGCGTATGAATCAGACTGCGGATGATTTCCAGTTTGCGTTGCATCCCGCCCGACAACTTTTTAATCGGCTTACAAAGTGCGCCTTGAATACCAACAATCTCCGCCAAATCCATCACACGATTTCTGTATGCGGCGGGCATCATTTTAAAAGTGGGGCGATAGGAATACATGCCATACAAACAGGCATGAAAACGAATGTTTTCCTCTGCCGAAAGCTGCGGGTCAAGGCTGGGCTGTTGAAAAATAATTCCCACATTTTCCCGCACATGTTTTGCTTCTTTTTCCACATCAAATCCCGCAATCTTCACATTCCCCGATGTCTTAGAAAGAGTTGTCGTCAAAATTGAAATGGTCGTGGTTTTCCCGGCTCCGTTCGGGCCGAGAAACGCAAAGAACTCACCTTCGTCCACCGCAAAGTCAACGCCCTTAACCGCAGGCGTTTTCGCGCGGTCATACTGCTTAATCAGCCCGTTTACTTCTATCATATTATTCATGCGTGTACCTCCTTAAATTTTTTGATTAGTTGGTCAGCAAGATATCCCAAACCATACATCATTAATGCAATCAGTGACATAAAACAACCTCCGTTCAATTTACAAACACAGTATATGCCTGCAAATTAAACAGAGGTTAAATGCGAGTTAAACGGAATGTAAACGGACAATAAAGGTTGTACCCTTGCCGGGTTCACTGTTTAGCGTGATGATTCCATCGTGCAGTTCTACAATCTTTTTGCAAAGGGAAAGTCCTAAGCCATTGCCGCCCAGAGACCTGTCGCGAGCTTTATCGACTTTATAGAATCGCTCAAAAATATGCATTTGGTCAGTTGGCAGGATTCCTATGCCGGTATCTTTAATTCTACATTCTATTATACCATCGCTGTCTGTAAGGGAAATTTCGATTTTGCCGTTCTCCGGCGTGAATTTAATGGCGTTGTGCAGAAGGTTAATCCATATCCGACCAAGCAGCTCTTCATCAGCATTCACCGTAATTTTATCCAGCTCCACTTCAATGGTTATATGTTTATCCGACCATTGCGGTTCCAGCATCAAAACAGCGTTGCTGATTTGTTTATCAAGCCTAAACTCCTGCTTCACAAGAGGAGCTGTTTCGGCTTCCAAATGTGAAAGCTTAAGCAAATTGTCGCTCAATCGTGACAACCGCTTGCTTTCGGTTTCAATGATATCAAGGTAGTGGATTCGCTCCGATTCCGTCAGCGAAGCGGATTTCAAAAGTGTCGCAAATCCGCCTATTGAGGTCAGCGGCGATTGAATTTCATGAGATACATTCGAAATAAAATCCTGCCGCTGATTTTCCAACGCACCAAGCTCCGCCGCCATCTTGTTGACGCTTTCCGCCACCTCATAAAACGGATCGTGATCATATGTTTCGACAAATACATTGAAATCTCCATGTGCGATTTTACCAAGCGCTTCCACCATTTGGTTAAACAGCGTCATTCTTCCGTCGTTATGTCCTTTTAAAATGACCTTTGACATAACCTTTGCAATACCGCTAAATAATAGCGTTGCAAAAACACCTGCAATCATATACGCAAGAAAAGGCGATGGTGTGCCAAAAAGCCGAAAAATAAATTGTGACATAGCATATCCTGCCGAAAAGCAGATAATAAAAATGATAAAAATCATCACAAAATTCATTGCCATATGACGGCGGTTTTCGTATTTCATTTCAGCACCTCTAAACGATAGCCAAGACCACGAATAGTCGTAATCTTGAATGCATATTCATCGGCAGAAAATCGTTCCCGCAGGCGATTTATATGAACGTCAAGCGTTCTTTCGTTACCTTCAAAATCATAGCCCCAAATGTCCTCAATTAGTTGGTCCCGCAATCGCGTTCTTCCTGCATGTTCTCCTAACTTATATAGAAGCTCAAACTCTTTCATGGGAATATCTTCTGATCTACCACCCGTGCTTACGCTGTAACTGTCCTTATCAAGGGTAAGCTTTCCGATTATGATTTGTTTGGACGCGTGAATATGGTAACGCTTTAACAGCGCCCGCACACGCACAATCAGCTCCGCACCTTCAAACGGCTTTGTAAGATAATCATCGCATCCCAAATCAAAGCCCTTGACCTTTTGGCTCACATCGTTTTTTGCCGTAAGCATCAGAATAGGCAGATTTTCATAGTATTTCCGCGCTGCTTTGCAAAATTCAAATCCGTCCATATTCGGCATCATAATGTCAAGCACACACAGGTCGATTCTCTCTTCACCAAGTTTTTTGAGCGCCTCGCGTCCGTCGGCTGCCTCACAAATGCTATAACTCTCATTTCTAAGCAATGTAGCAACCAGCTCGCGGATATAGATATCGTCGTCGACAACCAATATTTTATTCATAAGCTCACTTCCTTGCAGCTTATTATACAACAGGAATGTAAACAGAAGTTAAACGAGTTTTTTAGCGTGATTAAAGCATTGAAATCGAAATTCCCGGATAGGAATTTTCAATAGCACTTCACCTGTTAAAGCTTTGTTCAATCGACATTTCCCTGATATTATCAAGATATCTATATATATCGTCGGGCTTATATAATTTTTTGCCGGACCCATCTTTTGCCTTTTGCAGTGCGCAAGCAACAAGTGCATATTCGTTTTCCAATGAAGTATCAAAAATGCCTAAATCATCGGTGTTAATGGATATAAACATTCTTGCGTTATTGTCTGAATCAGATAATAATGCATCATTAAATTTCAATATTGGGTGGCTATCATATTTTTCAAATGTTCCGATTAATATATTAGATGACGGATTGCATTCGATTCCAATTCCAAGATCGGCAATTTCAAATCTCATTTTTTCTTGCACAAGAGTAACAGCGCCAATATATTCGTCGGAAATGTTTAGCTCTACTATCTCGGCGCCATCTTTTTTAACTTCAGGGTTATAGTGGTAATGGTGCATAAGCTTATATGCCCTAATATTATGCATTCTCGTATTATTCAACAAACTGTCTTCCGGCATATTTTTATCATATAGGAAGTAATTGAATTCAGTCAGCTCTGCAGCGCTGTTCAAATTTTTCGTATATTTTTCCGTATTATTGCAATCAAAATAAAGTTTAGGATTGTCACCCCTAAGCGAATAAGCCGCTAAATAGCAGGCAAGGTCAATATATGTGTCTCTTTCCTGAAACATAAGATTTTTTTGATATATACGCAGCATATTCTCGGAATATATATTATTCAATTCTTGGAAAATAGGCATGTGTGAATACCCATATTTTATCAATTTCCCCATAAGCCACGCCGCATTGTCAAGCAAATCTTGCCGTGAAAGTATAACTCGATTTCTCTTTAATCTATACCAGCTTTTCGGTTCTATACCCAGCGCCAACCCATGTCCAATTCTATCCCCGCGGCTCATTCCGGCAAACCTTATAGCCTCATCTATATATCTTAATCCGTCAGCAACATCCAAAAAATCTTCTCCTGCATGAAAAGTAATTTTAAGCGGCGGCGGCAATTCAGATAATTTATTATAGCTTTTCTTTATAGACACTTGATGTGATTTTAAAAATCTGAACGCTTGAGCAAAAACTTCCGGTCTGCAACCAATTTCGTTACCGCACGCGTCAATTCCAAACAACCGATAGGCAGCGCTGCTTTGCTCTTCTCTAAGCCGTGCTATCGCCAACGCCTGGCACTTCAACCTTTCCCGGTAATCTTGATGTCGGCATGAAACGTCCGGCAGCTCTTGCAAGGTATCTGTCGTTTTAGGGAAATGGGCTACATAAAAAAGCCGTTTTTTAAAACGAGGTTTTTTATTTACCATACTATCAAACGAGTTTATCTGCTCTTGTATTTTTTCGCAAGTCATTTTAGGGACAAATCTCGCTTCTATGGATTTAATATGCGCAGATTTTAAATTAGAGTTTAATGCAAAAGAAATCAACGCATGCTCAAACGCGCTATAGCCCTTGATAAATATACCCTTTCTGTCTTGGTAATCCTCAAAGTTTGCAAATCCAACCCTTTTGTTGCTTTGAATCAATTCTCCTCTAAATTTAACGGCTATGAGCAAGTAAAGATAAAACAAATCGGCAAAACCAACGATTCGGCTGTCTTTTTCATATATCGCCCGAAACATCAAATATAGAAAATTGCGCTCGCCTGTAAAAATCCGATACTCCTCGTTGTCGATTGCAGCTATAGGAATCGTGTAATCTAACGTTGAAGCGTTCATTTTTTTGCAAGCCTCAATCTCCTCTTGCAGACTCCCGACCATGGATTCACATATTAGCGTGTCCCCTTCTAAAAAGTCATTTTCGCACGAAAAAGGAATATCATTCAATTTGGCAAATAGAAACGCTCGTATATAGCAGGCCTTAACAATCAGCGAATACCAGAAACCGCCCTGAGTAACACCCTCGCTATTAAAGCCTAAGGGATTATTTTCAAAATCGGCTTCTTCAAAGGTCTTTCGGCGGTTTACAATATTATTCATCAAGCAAACCCACGACAGCATAAACGCCGGAGTAGACCCTTTTATATGGAAATGGTTTTCGGAAACACCTTTTTTCAGCATGTTATGAAGTCTTGTATTATCGGTGTCAATAAAAGCTTGATAATCAAATTTTCTGTTGCAATTGTTATACACAGAGTCTTTGTCCGCTAAAAACGCGCTCACAAATATCTCCGGACCTACATAATGAGAGGTGTTCCGAAATCTTAAAATTTCATCAAATTTCAAAAGTGGTGTTCCGCGTTGTTCGGTCATCGTCTCTTTTGCGAAGTCGCTCAATAACTTAAAAATTTTGCACTCATCATTGTCAAAATATTTTTCAAGAAAAAGCTTTATACACCCCACCTCATCCGATGAAATAAAGGGGTAGTGCGTCTTCATGTTTATACAAAATTCAGACAAGAGACCGGATATAAAACTGTTTCCATTACAATCTGACATCAGACTTATGATTTTTTGCGGAGACATCTTGCTGAAAATGATATCAATCGCATCCCTAAAAAATTTATCCATTTCCCATCACCTTGTTCCATTTAGCGAATTCATTTTTATTCAATAATTTGCTCATTAATTCATTGAATCTTTCGTTTGCAGCTGCATTTTTCAGCGCATCTTTTATCGAATCCTCGCTTCTTAAGTTTCTCGCGTAAAATCTGCCGAGTCGAGTATCAACGCTAAAAGCCCCCCCCTTCGTGTATTCTTTTGTGATTATCTCATTAGCTAATAAGATTTCCCTAATCTCAGTAGAAACCGAGATGCCATCAACGATTTTTCCGTATATTTCTTTCATTTCTATTTCGGGAGTTTTGTCTGAGACAGGTACTGCGTCAAGCACTTCTGCTATAAAATCGCCAATCTCCTCCTTCGGAGTATAGTCTTTAGAGTTGGCATCGACGCTATACAATTCCAAGAAATATTTAAAGTCCCCCAACATAGATTCTCTTAAAGAACCTTGAATAAAGTCTTTGAAAAAGTCGTTGAAGCTGCGCTCAATTGTCTTAATTATAGCGGTCATGTAGTCTATGCCGGTAATTCCTCTTTCATTCTTCCTTAACAAATCAAATTTTCTTCTGAATGACAAGAAAAATTTATCAATAAAATCCATCGACCAGATCGGCAGAATAGCTATGCTGTTTTTTTCGTTATAATCTATTACCTCGTTTCGCTCCTTCAATAATTCAATATCCAAAAGGTTTGTAATGAAGCATAATATATTAAACGAAAAGTTTTTTACAGTTCCGGGCGTAGGCACATACCTGTAATTTGCTTCATATTGAAATGCTTTCTCGTCCGCTTTGGCAAAATGCAGAATAAATGCGTTGACAATTAGATTGGTTTTATGTGCTTCATAAATCTTCATATCGTTGATATTTTTATTGTTTCCATAGCCCTCCGGCAGCAAATCAATATATTTTTCATTGTGCAGCGAAGCTCCCATTATACTTCTTACCGTGCTGTAATCACCGTTTACAAACCAAAGGTTTAATATACGCAGGGAATAAATGATTTTGATTCCGGAAATCAATTTTTTTACCGCATAGGTGGTCCTTCTTGCCAATACAGAGCGCAAAGCATATAAAACATCGCCCATAGAAACATCAACCGCACGTTTTTTATCCAATACGTCTCTGTCGATTTGGCTTTCGATTGCGCTCATAACTCCCGTAATCCCCATGCTATTCGCATTGTTGCTGTCGGTGCCAAGCAACGCGAATATTATAAACTTATTAATTGTCAAGCTGTCTTGCCGCATTAGCTCTTTTAGTATCTTTACATAGTTATCAGGCAAATCGACACTTATGTAGTTGTTTGTAATATATTCGCCGAAAAGTTCCAAATTATGCTTAAGCGTCCCTCTGGCTGGTTCAGGCAAAGCTACACCTTCGCTACCTTCAGCATACAAGTTCACGTCATTCAACCCATTAAGTAAATTATTAAAATATTGAATTTCGCGCAAATTAACAGGTACTATTTCGTGGCTTTGAACATCATTTTTCAAAAGCAAAAGTCCTGTCTTTTGGTAAATCAACTTTAGAAAATAGTCCACAAAATCAGACTCGTTTTCCGAATCCTTTATCTTAACTTGCTGCAGACCGTCAGCATTGAGTTCCGGCAAATTATGACGCCTCGACAGTGGAATAAGCTTGGTAACATACTTATATGCCATATTGTAAGTACTGTCATCAAAATGCTTACTGTCAACAAGAATTTTATTGTCTTTTATAAACTCCTGTTGAACAGCTTGTGTAAATTGATGTATTTTTATAGCCATAAGAACAATTATGCGTTTGCAGCAAAAATATTTTCTGATTTCTTCGGAAATCTTAAAACAATGCTTTGCATTCATATCTAAGTCATCAATTGAGATAACAAGATAAGATGCGGCGTCATTTTTCTTAAATACGAATTCCAAATATGTATCAATTAACTCTTCAAATTGATTTTTGATCGTTGTGCTTTTCGCTAATAAATCTAAAGTTCCTATGTTATCGCCTTCGAAAATCTCTTTTTTGCTGCGATATAGAACTCTAATTGATTTTGAAACGGCAGAAAACTTGTCCAACAAATTTTTCCTTTTGTCATTCTCTGCCCTTTTCAATTTGTCATAAATACTCTGATACATAGTCGCAACAACTATTTCTAAAATACTTTCATCTTCAGAAAATTTAGTTGGTTCTATCATATCTAAGCACTTATAGCATATGCTTTTTCCGGCAATATCCTCCAAAAATTCAACATCGGAAAAATCGACATCTCTAATTTTATCTAACGCATTCGCAAAGCTTATCATTGCCGAAGTTTTGCCTGCACCTCGATCGCCTGTGAAAGCAATTACATGATTATAGTCATCAACATTTCTATAAAACTTGTGCGAGTCCTCTTTTTTTTCATCAATAATGCTTCTTATACTGCCAGCCGCGTCTTCATACACATGTTTGAATAACGAATCTTTCATTTCGCCAGGTTCTTCAATTTTTATTTTTGCCGCGCTTTGATTTAATAAAGATATTTCAAGCATAATTATTTCTCCTCTTCGTGAAAATTACGATAATTCCATGGTTCTCTTTTCTTGGAATTATATATATTATACAGCATATTCTTCTGCTTTTCAAGAAACAATAACTCATTAAGAACGTTTTTGTGAGTATACGAACTATTCGTATACGAACTATTTTATAAAAAAACTTGACATATCAATGCATTTGGTGTAGAATACTATCGCTTGCAATATGCCGCAATGCATATTTTAGAGCAAATATCCTTACTCTGTTGCTATCAGCAGGGTCAAAGTCCATAAGGAGGTGTAAAGAATGACAGAAATCATCAACAAGTATGAAACCATTTTCATTGTAAATCCTGATCTTGATGAAGATGCAACAAACGCGGTGGTTGAAAAGTTTAAGTCGCTGATTGAATCCGCAGGCAGTATCGACAGTGTCGATATTTGGGGCAAAAGAAAGCTTGCATACGAGATCAAAGACAAAACCGAAGGTTACTACGTTTTGGTTAACTTCTCGGCTAAGGGCGATTTCCCGGCTGAGCTAGACCGTATCTACAGAATTACCGAAGATGTTATCAGACACAATATCATCAGGAAATAGTTCGGTATATCCGGGCAAACACAACACAATGCTTCAAAAAGCAAAAGTGCGTGAAAGGATGGACCAATATGAATAAAGTTGTTTTGATGGGCAGACTCACAAAAGATCCCGAATTGCGTTCTACAGGCAGCGGCACCAGCGTGTGCAGCTTCTCTATCGCCGTTAACAGACGATTTGTTAAAGCGGGCGAAGAACGGCAAGCGGATTTTATCAATTGTGTTGCTTGGCGGCAAACTGCAGAATTTATTTGCAAATACTTTGCAAAAGGACGCATGATCGCCGTTTCAGGTTCTATCCAAACCCGAACATGGGACGACAAAGAAGGCAAACGCCAATACACCACCGAAGTTGTGGTTGAGGACGCCTACTTTGCAGACAGCGCACCTGCCGGCTCAAATACAGGCGCACAGCGTTCGCAGTGGAATGATTCATCCATGAACCAATCCGCACCAACGCTCGATTCGCTTCCCGAACCCGGCGATTTTATGCCCGGCGGATTAGATGACGATTTACCGTTTTAATTTAGTTAGATAGGAGGAAATGAAAATGGCAGAAAGACAAGAAAGATCAGACAGACCTGCTCGCGGTCCAAGAAAGGCAAAGAGAAAGGTTTGTATTTTTTGCGCAGATAAGATTACCGAGATAGATTACAAGGATACATTTAAGCTAAGAAAGTTTATATCCGAAAAATCTAAGATTGTGCCAAGAAGAATCAGCGGCAATTGTGCAAAACATCAAAGAGATGTAACAGAAGCAATCAAAAAGGCTAGACACATAGCATTGCTACCGTTCACATCCGATTGATAAATACGCAATAATTTGAACTATTAAAAACCCTGCCAATCGGCTATGCATATTCGTGCATTAGCCGTTCGGCAGGGTTTTGTTTTGCATGTCGTTTAATATGCTGTATAATGCCATAGGTTTTTTAGGCTTTTCCGCGAATGGTCAGATGTGCCATTATAGAAATTTCATTAATCTGTCGGAACTCTATATGGCTGAGCTTTTAAAACCAAAACAGTCTGTCACACTTTAGATTATAAAATCTCATGTTGAGGCACTCACCCAAGGGTATCCAACGGGAACGGTTGGCGGACTTTTGGTTCTTTTCTTCCGCAAGAAAAGAATGCCTCCCCGGCAGGGGTTTATAGTCCGGACAAAGGCATTAACTAAAATTAACCAACAAAAGCCCATACTCACCACCATGCTATAGCTGTACACACTGCCACTATATTCAAAAACAGCGCAATCGGCACAAATATCCGAAACTTCGCCTTGCTTGTCTTATGATTAAACACAATCATACCCATTGTCGCGCCAAATCCTCCGAGTAAAATCGCCGCAAAAATAAGCACTGCCTCCGATATCCGCCACTTTTGCTTCGACGCCTTCCGTTTATCAATTCCGTACAATAAAAAAACAGCTATATTCCACGCAAACATAATACACGCTATCATCACTTTCTCCATAAGCAACCCTCTTTCATATAAATTATATTTCTCTCATAGTATATCGCACTATCGCAAAAACGCACGCCGCGTATTCACACATTCATCGACAAAAATTCACAAAAAATTTTCTTTGAAAGCCGCGTTCAATAGTGGTATAATAACATTAATATAATAAAATTGCAAACAAAACTATACACAAAAAAATATACAGAAACGAGGCGATACTATGCAGCAAGTACCTAATGTTCTGATTGTAGACGACGATATCAATATCTGCGAAGTCATACGGCTATGCCTGGAAAAAGAGGGCTACAAAACACATATCGCAACCGACGGTGTTAAGGCTGTCGAAAAGTTTAAGAGCGAGGCTCCCAACCTCGTATTACTGGACATCATGCTGCCCAAGGTAGACGGCTGGCAGGTCTGCAAGGAAATACGCCGTGTGAGCAATATCCCAATCATCATGCTCACAGCCAAGGGCGACACCTTCGACAAGGTGCTCGGGCTGGAGCTTGGCGCCGACGACTATATGGTAAAGCCGTTTGAAAGCAAAGAGCTTATCGCTCGTATAAAGGCGGTATTGCGCCGTTTCGACACCCCAACAGCGGATGTAGACAAAGAGATGGTATACCCGAATCTTATTATAAACCTGTCGAACTACGAGCTGAAGCTGGGCGGCAAGATTATAGATATCCCGCCGAAGGAGCTTGAGCTTCTGTATTTTCTGTGTTCCAACCCAAACAGGGTATTTACACGCGAACAGCTGCTCGAAGAGGTCTGGGGCTTCGACTACTTCGGAGATTCGCGCACAGTGGACGTACATATCAAGCGCCTGCGCGAGAAGCTTGAAGGTCACGAAAACAATTGGCAGCTAAAAACCGTTTGGGGCGTTGGATATAAATTTGAGGTGCGGTAGGTAAATTGTAAATCAGAGG
>JGI994J12354_10001990_pt1 | contig 20432 bp, 15 predicted proteins | sample IntmicLarv3ML3BL_FD_12354 | JGI IMG/M metagenome (IMG submission 12354)
ATTTTTACGAGCCTAGCAAAGGGTTTTACGCTTTGATGCGAGTATCGTATGAAGAATCGACATTGTACTATCTGCATATACAGTGCGATCATTTATGTTAATACGACAAGCGTTGATGAAGGTTTATGCAATCCTAAAAAACGCAGAAGTATTGTTTTGAGGTGAAAATTTTTATGTCTTTAGGATAGGCAATGATGATGGAATTATCTTGAGAATTATGGGAATAATCGAAACATTAGAATGGAGGGATTCATGTTTGCATATGGCCATTTCGGACGATAACAAAACTGTAGAAATCTGGTTAACGCAAAATGAAAATAGCGATGAACATATGAGGATTTCTTTGCATCTAATATGTGCGAAATACAGTAAAATGAAGTATGTTGTCGTTATCTACCGTTCGGGCGGCGATAATGTCGATACGGGATTGGAACGGTTGTTGTTGAGCAACGCTAAGCTACCTTTGGTTGCTCTTGCTTCAGACTTGTGATACACTGTTATCTATGATGGCTATAGTAAGAAAGGGTGGCTGGGGTGTCGAATGTCTATGGTGAGCAGCGGGTAGTGAGCGTTGCGGATAAGGACATGGCAATGTCGTATAGGATTGCTGCGTATGAAAGAATATCGATTGACCTCGAACCGGAAGGTGAGAACACGAGCATTGAGAATCAGAAAAGTTTGATTGAAAAGTATGTTCGTGAATCTTTTCCCCAAAGCTCAGTTGAGCATTTTAGTGACAGAGATCGTTCGGGCTATACATTTGGTCAGCGCGAAGAATATCAACGAATGAGAAAGCAACTTTCGAATGGTAAGTTTGACATTCTCATTATCAACGACTTTTCCCGCTTTTCTAGGCGAAATGGAGCGGGGTTGGTTGAGCTTGAAGAATTGCGTGATATGGGCATTCGCATTGTCGCCATTAGCAATGGTGTGGATTATCCGACGAATGATGACTGGTTGAAAATACAGATTCATTTTTTTGTTAACGAGATGCCTGTCACCGAAAGCTCAAAAAAGGTCCGCAATGTTATCAGTATGCGGCAGAAAAAAGGCGAATGGGTATGCGCGGTACCGTATGGGTATGTTTTTGTGGACACAAAGAAAATGCGCTATGAGGTTGATCCGGTTGCGGCAGAGATCGTGCGCTTGGTATTTGACTTGTATGCGAAGGGATATGGCTATAAGCGCATAGCGCATCAGCTTACAGACATGCACATACTTACACCACGTCTCCTTGAAAAGCAAAGAAAAGAACAAAGGGGAGAAGAGTATCGCGCTGTGGCGAAACAGGATTGGTCAATCGTAACGATCCAGAAAATGTTGATAAATGATTTTTACATTGGTACTTTGCGTCAGCGAAAGTATGCGAGGAAAAAAATCAATGGTATTGATGTACGTCTAGACGAATCCGATCATCAAGTGTTTGAAAACGCACATGAACCAATCATTGACAGTAAGACATGGTTTATTGTACAGTCTATGGTCGAGCGAAGATCAAAGAGTAATACCCATTATCGAGGAATAAAGAAGAATCCTAATATATATTCGGGATTGGTTTATTGTGGAGATTGTGGGTCGTACATGATTACGCACTCGGCGGCTCAGTTGAAACAGCGGTATATTTGTGGAAACTACCATAAACATGGCTTGAGAAAATGCACGTCGCATCACACGCGCGTGGATACTCTTGATGGGATTTTCAAAAGTTATATTCAAAATTTGATGAACAATTCCACGCATATCCTTGCTCGTTTACAGAAAGCTCTTGATGATTACGACCATCAAGGCAATACAGCAGACGATGCCGCAGAACGTATCAAAGAATTTATTGTGAATGTTGAAAATGAGATAAGAGTTACAAAACGGCAAAAAATCCGTGAGATCATGAAGAATCCAAGTGAAGAAGAATTACTGGAAGAGGTATATAAGGATATAGAACAGGAGCTTGTCAATAAGTTGCGGGGGTTACAGGCGCAACTGGACATGGCGCAAGGGAATCAAGTTGAAGTCTCAAAAATGGAACGTTATACCAGAACCGTGACGGATGTCTTCCAGTCAATTTTAGATAAGCAACAATATGAACGTACAGATATTGAATTGATGTTTGATAAGATCGTTGTCTACGATGATCGTATTGACATCAAACTCAAGCATGACGTTGATATGCTATTCAACTATCATCAGGAGGAGAGTACGGGGAGTTATGTACAATCGGCAAAGAATCAGAATGATAAAACATTTTCTATCAATGTTATCAATGAAGGTGACCCTTGCCGTATTGAATGAGACCAGGACAAATTACCGATAGGCTAACCTGTGACAGTTGGTCAAGAAGGAGAAGTGATGTAATGAAAAAATGTATTGCCATATTGCTAACCTTGATGATGCTGCTTGCCACCGGCTGCGACGATGAGACGGCCTCAGATTTTGCGGCAGAAGATGCGTTTGCACATTCCCAAGCGGCGAATGGCAGTAACCACGGCGAGGGCTNGGATCGGCGCGATTACCGTGTNGCAACAAGGGGTAACGGCGAGGATGTTGTCACGCTGATGCTGTATATGTGCGGCAGTGATTTAGAAACGAACGGCGGTTGCGCGTCTGCCGATTTGAACGAGATAGTATACGCGGACATTTCCGATAACGTCAATATTATCATTGAGACAGGCGGCGCTCTTGAGTGGCAAAACTCCATGATTCCAAACGACACCAATGTGCGCTGGCAGGCTACAAACGAAGGACTTAACGAGCTGGAGGATGTGGGGCTGCACGACATGACCGACCCGGACAGCCTGAGCGATTTCATCCAGTTTTGCGCTGCCGAATACCCGGCCGACCGGTATATGCTGGTTTTATGGGATCATGGCGGCGGAACAACAGGCGGCTATGCCGTTGACGAAAACTTTCCGAAAAGCGATTGCATGAGCATTACCGAAATCAATTCGGCGCTGGCAGAGGCGGGCGTTGTGTTCGATTTTATCGGCTTCGATGCCTGCCTGATGGCAACGGTGGAAACCGCTTTTATGCTTGACCAGTATGCCGATTTCATGGTTGCTTCCCAGCGTGTGGAACCGAGCGACGGCTGGTACTACACTCCGTGGGTAACAGCGTTGAGTGAGAATACCTCCATCGAAACGTCGGAGCTTGGTCAAATCATCGCTGATAGCTTTATCGAGCACAACGAGAATGGCTACTATGGTCATGAACTGACCTTGTCGGTGCTTGACCTAACCTACATAAACGGACTTTATGAAAAACTCTATCATTATTTTGACGAAACAGAGAACGCGCTTATAAACGACCAGGCATTTATGCAGATCAGTCAGGCTCGCTACGACAGCCGAGCTATGGCGGACAACTGCGATCTGGTGGATATTCAGTATCTGGTGCAGAATCTGGAGATCGCCGAGTCGCAAGATGTCCTTGATATGCTTAACCGGTGTGTGACATATAATGCAGCCACCATTGACAACTACAACGGTCTTTGCCTGTACTTTCCCTACTCTGATTTACATATGGTAGGCGAAGCCTTGCCCATCTTCGATGCCATCGGTATCGGCGACAGCTACCAGAGCTTCATCACCAGCTTTGCCAGCGTTATGGCAGGCGGCCAGATTTACGCGGGCGGCGGCAGTCACCCCTACGCCGGTTCGGAGGGATATTCGGGAGAATATACCGGTTGGATGCAGCAGGATTTGGTTGACGATTTTGAAGGCTATTACGACGAGAACAGCTATTCTGATGAGTTCCCGGTTGTGGAAAAGGGCGATTACTTTGTGCTGCAATTGCCGGAGGACGTATGGGAATTGATGACTGCGTATGAGTTGTCAGTTTTTATGGAGATTGGCGAAGGTGAATGGCTTGACCTTGGCAGCGATAATGTTTACGAGTTTGACGATGACGGCGACTTGATTGTGGATTTTGACTATACATGGGTATCGCTGAATGGAGAAATCGTCTGCTTCTATGCCGAAGAGGAACAGGAGAGCGGCGATTACTGGATGAGCTATGGCTACACACCCTGCCTGATAAACGGACGAGATGCGGAGCTTGTCATTGTATGGGACAGCGACAATCCCGATGGATTTGTACCCGGCTACCGCTATCAATACGAGGGTTCCGTTACCCAAAAGGGCATTATCCCCTTATCGATCGGTGATCGTATTGAACTCCTGTGTGATTACTACACCGATGAGGGTGGCTATGAGGAATCCTTTGTGTATGACGAGTTTACGGTCAATGGGGAAATCAGTGTCAGCTATGAAGATATAGGCGAAGCAAATTGCGAAATATATTATGTTTTGTATGACATCTATGGGAATAGCTATTGGACTGAATCTATCTATTTTGAATAAGCTTGATGCTCGCGGGTCGCAGGCGGGAATATTGGATTAAAAACGAAAAAAATACCCCCGAAAGCCTGTAATTCTATCGTTCATTTATGCGAGAAGCGCCATTTGGGCTGTTTATTTGGTATCATTTTAGCAAATGACGGCGAGAAATAAATTGCAGAGCAGAAAGCGTAAACGGCTTTCTGCTTTCGCCGTTTATTGGAGAAATGTCGGAAAAATGAGAGATGTACTAAAGCAACTTGGGAACAATGAATGGAGAGGCGTGGTATAGAAAGTATGAGTTGCAGTATAGATTTACGTGAGCAGGTATTGGCGTATCGGAATGCAGGACACACGCTCGAGGATACACGGGACACGTCAAAATCGCAGTATCGACAATCCGGGAATGGGAAGCCGACTGAAACGAATGGGGTCATTGGAGGCGGACACCCCGGGGAGAGTACACAAGAAGATTGACCCAGAAAAGCTGAAGAAATATCTGTCTGCGGCTACAAAAAACAACTTCCTTGCATGGCTAGACACTCCGCGCATCACAACGCTTCTGGTTGCTTTCTTTGTCAACGTCCTGATATATGTGCTGCCATTTATGGAAAATGCAAAAAATATCAATGAGCCCATTGGCCTGCTAGAGCCATTCATAGCAATCGACACCCTAATCATACGCACACCCTTCACCCGTCGAAACTCGACGGAGACACCATCGGAAAGAAGATCGGCATTGGCACGACGCAGCAGCCGCGTCAGCGTATTGGGCTGAAGCATTCCATATTTGCCTTCATGCTGGAGCACTGATAAAAGCTCCGCCCCTGTGCCATGAAATCGGCGATGATCCTCGAAATAAGAGACGATATCCTTCACCTCCTGCTCATCTTTTCGCTCTGCGCAGTCAACACGGGAGAGAAATCGCCACACGCTGTTGTCATGGTCGAATTCGAGCAAAAGCTGCATATCCTCGATGTCGCGGCCTGTAACATGGAGCTTCGCTTTGTTGTCCAGTCGGTTGTCCTTTTCCAGTACATAGATGCTGTCCACCGCACTGATGATACCTGTTGAGCCTGAAACCATGTTGAACGGATCGTTGTCCGGCATCTTTCGCAGGTGGTGGATGAGCAGAATGGCGATGCGGTGTTTGTCCGCTATCGCTTTAATCTTGCGGATTTCCGCATAGTCGTTGGCATAGTTGGCCTTGTCCGCCGCATTGTCGCGGATGCGCTGAAAGGTATCTACGACGATCAGACCCGTATCGGGATAATCGCATATGAACCGCTTGATTTGCTCGCAGAATCCGTTGGTGAGATTGTTGGATTCGGTTCCGAAGTAGGCTTGCTCGCTGCCATCCTCCGTGATGCAGGATAACCGCCCGTGCAGTCGGTCGAGTGTGTCTTCCAGCGAGAGATAGAGAGCCGTGCATTTGCGCGTAGGAAACTCCCACACAGGCTCGCCCTTCGACACTTGATTGCAAAGCCAGAGGGCGAGCCATGATTTACCGATCTTTGGACTTCCCGCCAGCATGTGGAGACCTATAGGCATGATCCGAGCGATGACAAAGTGAAGGGGCTCAACTTCCAATTCAGATAGAGCCTTGCCGTTAATGACGCGCAAAGGAGCGATGTCTTGAACCATGTAATTCCTCCAAATAAAAAGCGGACAGCCTCAGCCATCCGCATAGAAAAATATTCTGTGTCCTAACCGTACTTTTCGAAAAACAGTGCAGGCGTGAATATTTCGGGGCGTTCCAACGGAATGTCCGTGAAATCCTTATTGCCTGTAATGAACACGTCTACATCGTCCGTAATCGCCGTATACAACACGGGATAATCCTTCTCATCCCGAATCTCAAACAGACCCGGCATCGGCTCTTTCGGAGTATACACAAGCTCATAGGGCAAGCGGCTCAGCAACGCATCTACCGCACGCATCTTATGCGGGAATTTGTGCCGCGTGACTTGCATCAATTCCTCCACGACGTAGGAGGACAGAAGCAACTGGTGCTTCTCGATGATGATTTCCATAAGCGTATTCATTCGCGCACTTGGGAAAAGAAGCGCAGAGATCAAGATATTGGTATCAATCATGACCCGCATGACTTTCCTCCCACATCTCGCGGCGGACGTCCTTGACTAAATTCACGACATCCTGCTCATTGTCGATCCCTATGCGTTCCGCCTCACCCTTGAACGCTTCCTGCGCTTCTCGCAGGGCGAGCAATCCGGCGTTTTCCATGATGATCCGGCCATTTTCTTCAACGAAAACAACTTTATCTCCGTCTCGCACGCCCAATTTCTTACGAATCTCAACGGGAATTGTGATCTGCCCGCGCGTTGTGATTTTTGCTAGTTCCATGCAAAGACCTCCATTCTGCATTGCATTGAATATACGTATTTCCTTGATTCCAGTTTACCTCAAATAGTGCGGCTTATCAAGTGGTCGCACGCAAAAGAACTGCGTTTCCGCCGTCCTTCTGGAATATGTATGGCCCGTATGCCCGAAAACCCGCTGAAATGAATGTACCGCTAAGTTTGGCCCTCCTCGCTTGGCCTCCATGGAACGTCAATATGATGGATCGCAACGAGAAGTCGTTATACCGATAGGTAATCCTTTGATGCTATCGCCGGATTTTCCCCCGGTTCACACCGTGCATGAAAGTTTCCCTTCACACGGCGTTTTATCATTGACAATGTTGTTAATCAACCGTATGATTTTCAACTTCGTTATCTAAGGTATCGAAGGTAAATGTTTCGCAACCGGCATCTTGCCGTAGTTTGTTGTATTTGTCCCTTTGCTTTTTGGTGAGCCGATACGCTTTCATGATTTCCGTGATTGTCTCAAGGTCTTTCGCATGAATAGCCCGGTGTATCCGTTCACAGACGATTATCAAATTGCTATATCCATCGCTACCACCGAGTTTTCGGGGTGTAATGTGGTGACAATGAACATCGTTGATTGCAAGAATATTAGAGGTTATAGCACATTTTCCATTTTGCGCTACAAATAGGGATATGCGATTGTCGTTGTATTCGATGCTCTCACTTTTCGTAGGGTTTCGCATAAGCGAATGAACCATTGATATATCAACCCTTTCAAGTGATTTGTGGATTTCCTTTCGTCCTTCCACGGTGTACTTGTTTACAACTTTTTTCTTGTGTACAGGAGGATGGTGCTGGACATATCCAATTGGCACAACAATATTGCTATTGATATAGCGCACCTCCTTGCTCTTTCCGTACTTGTCTTTCACATATTTCCCCGATATTTGCTTTTTACAACGACGTTTTACGCGTTTCCGCAATCTTACCTTGATACTCGCCTTAATCTCATATGCCAGCGGTTGAAAGTCGGCATTTACAGAGGTAGCCATACAATAATATTGGTGTATTCCCATTACATAGCTGTTGTAATGATTGATTCGTTTGTATTCGGCCCGCCCGTCCTTAGCGAACTGAATGTTCTTTATGTGTTCTTTGACTGTGTTTTTGATTTTCGCGAGCGCCTTATCCGAAACATGCGACACAACAACATACTTATCTCTCAAGTCCTTGGTTTTCCTGTCTTTCCCTTTCTTATGGAGTTTGATGCGAAAACCCAGAAAATTGGAGTATTGATGCTTCAGGTTGATAATCTTAGACTTTTCAGGACTGATCTCCAGTCCCAGTCGTTCTTTCAGCCACAGTTTTGTCGCCGCAAATGATTTCACTGCATCACTATGCTTCTTACAAACTATCTTGAAATCATCAGCATATCTCACAATGTAGCACTTTTTTTGGCTGGTCACTCGCAGACCACGGTACTTTTTCGAGTTGTCTTTCGTTCCGTTGGCATGGACTTTCCCATAAAACTCATGCCGCGTCGGCAGGTTTTCCCACTGGCTGGTAATCCACCAGTCCAATTCATTCAACACGATATTGGAGAGGAGCGGCGATATGACGCCTCCTTGTGGAGTCCCGATTTCGGGAAAGCCGATACCCGCGACTTCTGCTTTCATCATTGCAGAGATGATGCTTAGTAGCTTTTTCTCTCGTATGCCCATTGCCCACATCTGTTTGAGCAATTTTCCATGATCGACGTTATCGAAGAAGCCTTTAATGTCAATATCAATGACAATGTGCAAATTGGATACTTGCATCCGTTTTTCCAACTGCGCTAAGGCATTTTCGGCTCCGCGGTTTGGTCTGAAACCGTTGCTCCTATCATGAAATTTCGCTTCGCAAATGGGTTCAAGCACTTGCAAGGAAGCTTGTTAGTCTGTCCATGATGCTCGGAATACCCAAAGGTCGATATTTCCCTTCTCCTTTGGGTATTTCAACGCGCCTTACCGCTCGCGGAGAGTACCATTCGAGCTTATCACGTACAACCTTTATCATTTGTTTATCTGACAATTTCGACAGGTCAGCTATGGTCTTGTTGTCTACACCAGGAGTTTTGCTCCCTCTGTTTTTTCTGAGATTCCTGTAAGCAAGCAGCATATTTTCGTCCATTTGTACCAAGCTAACAAGGTCTTTGAAAATATATCCCTTCAAGCTTTTCCGTACAAATCATCGAAGGTTTCCTGCATATCGTAGTATTCGTTGTTGCGAAGTTTCTGACGTTTTAATACCTTTTTCGTCGAAGCTGCCAAAGTTGGCGATTGCCTTTTTTAGTCATACTCGAACCTTTGGTGATCATACATTTGATCAGTGACTTTGCCATTGACTAGAGCCTATCCCTCCACAGCCTTATTCTTGCTGCTTCATAGGTACTGTGGCTCCGCTTTCCGCCGGATAAAGCAAGTTATGTTGATATTGGTTCACCCATTGGGCTTTACGGATATTCACTATCCATTACAACTTTCCTTGCACCGCCGGGCATGTATTTGCCCTTTTGGCAGCGTTCCGACCTTACCACGTTCCGATACTCCTATCTGTCCATATGCCTTTAGGTCAATCCTATAAGCCTGTATGCTGGACAGCGCCTGTAACGCTGTAGGGAATTTCATAACGTCCAATTTTACTTTACCCCACATACCCTATCAGATGATAGTTACAGCCTTTCGACTGTATCACGCTCTAGACTTGTACATTCGGATTTATGTCAGCTGGTATCTCTCCAGCATTCTAACCATGGGCATTTTGTAGACTACCGGCATATAGGCTGCACGACTTGCCTCCAAACCGCTTTCCACAGCAAGCATTTCACGCCTGTTGCGGACAGCTCTCTGCTGACTTCAACGAGCTTCGTACATATGCGCAATACAACGCATACGCACGTCGTAGTATCATAGCAGGCGTCTCTGGGCGTTACCCCGTCATTCCACCTGTCGGAGTATCAGTTCTCCAAAGTCATATATACTTTTCGCTTTTCAGGCTCCTTTCAACCCTGTAATAGATTTTTTTCGACTTTGTGCACAACCTTTTCAGTTGTGAACGTGTCGCACGGACGTTGGTACCGGCCCCCATCTTGTCTGTAGAGCCTATGAGCACACGAACATCGCCGCTGCGAACACGTCCGAACAGTTCCGCCTTCTGCGCGTCGGTCTTGGCGTCGTGGATGAACATGATCTCATGCTCCGGCACGCCACGCGCAATAAGCTTCTCCCGAAGATCATCATAGACGTTGGCATTGGCCTGATATCATTGAAACGCTAGCAGATAAAATAATCCGACGAGGCACGCCCGAATATCTACGTAGCGACAATGGGTCTGAATTTGTCGCAACGAAGCTTCGCGGGTGGTTGTCGGATGTAGGAATCATTGCAACCTGCATCGAGCCAGAAAGTCCATGGGAGAATAGGTATTGCGAGAGTTTCGATGTCCGCATGCGGGACGAATTTCTGAACGCCGAACTCTTTGTCAGCCATTATGAGGCGAAAGTCTTGACCGACCGATGGATACGCTATTACAATACGGTTAGGCCGCATTCGAGCTTAGGCGGAAAACCGCCGGCTCTGCAATCGGTCGTTCCTTTGGTTGCATGATATAGCATACCCCGGAGGCTCGCGCGCCCCAAGGGGTATACAAGCGGCAAATCGCCTTTGGCTGGTGCCTGCCTTCGGGGTATGGGGTATCCATGCACTCAATGCTAGAACTTTGCCACTGTTCCTGTGGCAGTTACTAACTTTCTTCGTGGATCAGTATTTGGGGGCAGACCATTGTGCAGAGTATCGGGAAGAACGAGTATCGGGAAAATATGTACGCGTCGGCGGATGAACAGATTGTTGTCCTGACGTCTTACAGTTATTCAACTTGGCAAAGTGCATAAGGATCGCAAGATTAGGCGCGATAGATGTAGTAGATGGGATGGTGAAAAGGACTATCCGAGAGAAGTCTTCTGTTACCGATGTAGTCCCAGTAAACAACAATGATTCTGATAGCGAAACAGTAAGGTGCAACCTCTCATGATTTACCATCCTGTATCCAGGATAAATATTCACTTTTGTTTCAAAAGGGAGAATTCGCATGCGCAAAACCGGAGAAGGCTTCTTTGTGCACATAGGCAGGATCAATATACGCCCCAAGCTGATTATTCTGTATTTCGTCGTCGGGATCATACCGTGCTTGCTGATCAGCTTGTTTTTATCCTCAAATACGCGTGGCACAATCATAAAGCAACGTGCAGAAATTCTGAGCCTTGACAACCGACGGATTCGAGACACACTGGTTATGATAACAAATCAATGCATACGAATATCCGAACCAATCCTGTTTGACGCCCATACGAAACGGCTCATCACAACGGTATATACAGGCGCTCAGGATGTATCCGACGCCTACAGGACATATAGTCTGCTCAACAACATGCTGATCTATTACCCTGCGTTATCGGGCATCCAAATCTATGTCACCAACGAGACCATGCTTACGCGCGGTTCATTTGTTGTCGCTGACGAAACGATACGCTCGTCGAATTGGTTTCGCGAGGCCGTCAATAGCAAGGGCGAATATTTCTGGATGACCAATCCGGGAATCGATCACCTGGGCGGCCTGAAGCTCGTTCGTAAAATTCCTCTTGTGAATGATGATGTGCACGCCGTCATGGTGATTAGCGTCAGCGACGACAATCTCAATCTGCTTATTGGGAACGGAAAACCCTTGTATGCCCTCCACTTTAACGAAACAGAGCAATTCTATCACACAGCGCTCTCTCCTCTGGCACTCCCACCGGATTCCTTCAAAGGAACCGAGAACATATACGATATCGTTTTAGGCAGGCGAAAAGCTCTGGTATGCACCAGCTCGATAACGCTCTTCAACAGCAAGGATACGATTCAAATCACGTCGGTAGATACTTTGGCATACAGCGACGCGGGTGATACGATGCGCGTGATGATGCTTCCTGTTCTTGCCGTTTTGTTGGTGCCCTTGCTGCTCATCATCTGGTATACATCTGATTTCAGCAACCGCTTGTATGTCGTACGCGACCAGATGCGCAGCATTGCAGAAGGCAAGCTGCAAAGCATCAGCGCCTTGAAGGGCAACGACGAATTGGCAGAGCTGTTCGACGATATGCAGCGGACCATCCGAAAGATGCAAGAGTTAAACGAGGAAGTCTATGAACGGGAGGTTGCGCAGCAAAAGCTGATTAGCTACCAGAAGGCGATCGAGTTTAAAATGCTCTCCAGTCAGATCAACCCGCATTTTTTGCTCAACACGCTGGAGTCTATCCGTATGAAAGCGGTGTTACTCGATCAGGAAGAGATCGCCAACATTATGGAACGGCTGGGTGCCCTGATGCGCTATGTGCTAAACGCGAATGTCCATATGGTAACGCTGGATTCTGAAATCGAAAATATTTATCATTATTTGGAGATCCAGCGGTTTCGTTTTGGCCCCCGCCTAAACTATACTATCCGTGTTGCGGAAGATATCGATGCTGGAAAGTACATGCTTTTGCCACTACTGCTTCAGCCAATTGTCGAAAATGCACTACTTCATGGTATCGAACGTCAAATCGAAGGCGGCTGGGTCATGGTGAATATTTGGCATGAAGACCACTATTTGTTGATTAGCGTCATAGATAGTGGCGCAGGGGTAGATGAGTGCGCACGTATCCGATTGGTGGAGCGTATGGAAAACCCAAGAGAAATGAGTCACGAGGGCATTGGTTTATCGAACACACACCAGCGCATGAGGCTACAATATGGTGAAGCATATGGGATTGAACTATACAGCAAGCCCAATGAAGGCACCAAAGTGATCTTGCGTTTGCCATGGGAGGTGACGTGATGAGAATGATGATTATCGACGACGAGCCACTCGTACGCCAAGGCCTTCAGAAGCTCATACCGTGGGAGGTGCATGGCGTAAGCATATGCGCGGAGGCATCCAACGGCGAGGAAGGTTTGAGCATCTTGTTAGCACAAAAACCCGATCTTGTCATATTGGATATCCGTATGCCAGGGCTAGATGGCGTAGAGGTTGCACAACAAGCAAGAGGAGCGGGATATGACGGCAAATTTATCGTTTTGAGCGGTTATGCTGATTTTTCCTATGCGCAGCATGCTATCGCATTCGGGGCCAGTGAGTTCCTGCTAAAGCCTGTTAGCAAAAATGCGTTGCTAAATGCTGTACAGCGAGCGGCGCATACGCTAGAAGATGAACGTGTCATGCGTGCATATGCTGGAGGGGATCTATCCGACACGAAACGCAAATTGCTACGCAATATCCTAGAAGACGGTATACCATGCAACAAGAATAACGCTGAACTCCTGGGCATAGACACAAATGCAAATGGATATGAGGTTGCGCTAGTGGTCGGCAACCAGGAAACATACGCTTCCATGGATCAGTACATCCATCAGATCGTCGGCTCGGGAGTCCATACGGCCGCCATCGGAAACTGCATCGCAGCATTTATACAAGGGAGATCGGCGATTCATTCATTCCGGCAATTAATCGAAAAGCTTCACTCTCTGGACGAAACCGCCATCTTCTTGGTGAGTAATATTGAGGATACGTTTGATGATACTATTCCCGCCTCTTTGTACACGCGTGTAAGCATTTTGCTTGAGCAATTGTTTTGCATACGGAAGCAGTCAGTTTATGTATATCATGAAATTGACAAGTTTGTGATATACAAATCCGAGCCGCCGGTGGAAGCCGTATGGAGTGATCGCATCTGCGCAAGTATATGCTCAGGTAATGGTGGAAGCCTCAGCAGCATCCTTGATGCGCTCGTCGCCGATCTCGCCGCCTCTGAGCTTGGCCAAGAGGCCATTATACGCTACATGCAAAAGGTGCATCTGCATGTCATCGCTTATTTGCGAAGCCATCGTCTGCTGGGCATAGCGGAGCAGCCTATCGATCTGCCACGTGCGGATACGCTTTACGAGATGCGCGAGCTAATGGAAGCGATCCTCGGCAGTGTATTTTTCTCCATACACGACCGAGAACCTGATGATGTCGCCAAGCTATTATGCCGATATATCGAAACGCAATATCACCAACCCATCACGATGAAAACGCTCGCGAAGCTGTTTGGCTACAATACCGCCTATCTTGGCAAGCTCCTAAAGCAAAGGACAGGATGTACTTTTAGCGCATACCTTGACAAGGTAAGGTGTGCGCACGCGAAGGAACTTTTGATGCGCGGCGCTTCTGTTTCGCACACAGCGGAAGCGTGCGGGTACAGTACCTCGGAGCATTTTGCGAGTAATTTCAAAAAGCACATAGGAGTGACTCCGTCGGTTTACCGTTCGCAGACCGGTAGCGGCACGTAGCGGCAGCTCAGGCATGAAAGACCGCTATGGCTTTGAAAAACATGGGCGAAGCAAACGCGGTTGTATCAAGTTCGTCGGCGCGAATTCATAGCGATAACACAAGCAAACGGTGCAGTATAATGCGATAAGTTGGGCCTTCTTCAGGTTCTTCTTTTCGATGTACTGTGCCGTTTGCCGTTGGGTTTCTACGCTTGCCTTCTGCCCATGGGCAAGAGAGAGGAATTGCATGTGAATCGGATGTGTTATGCGGGAACGTCACTAATCCATGCAGATTTTATCACTATTATCAAGGTTGTACGCGCAAAGAGTGCGCGTATAATTAATAAAAATAGCGTAATTTTATCAGAAAAAGTTAAGTGGAGAGGTTAGCATGGAGAGAAAAGCAATGATTCCCCGTCGCGCTGATATGAAAATGAACGTTCGCAAACGAGCAGGCTATATGATGTTTCTGATTGTTTCGCCGTTCATTCTGCTCGTGTTTTTGTTTCATTATCTTCCATTATACGGATGGTTGTATGCGTTGTTCGATTACCGTCCTCCTTTTCAACTCCTTGATACGCCGTTTGTCGGTTTGAAGTGGTTTCGAACACTGTTGGAAACCGATGTTAAGCGCAAACTTCTTCTCCAAGTCATGACGAATACGTTTGCGATGAGCGGGCTTGGGATTGCCACATCCTGGCTACCCATGGCATTCGCGATCCTGCTTAACGAAATTCGAGGTAAAACGTACAAAAAACTGGTTCAAACACTGACGACCATACCACATTTTATCAGCTGGGTACTGGTCTATTCACTTGCTTTCGCGCTCTTCTCCAACTCCGGCATGGTCAACACGCTGTTGTTGAAATTGGGCCTCATCGAAAGGCCCATAATGTACTTACAGATGGGAAACAGCACTTGGCTTACCATGTGGCTGTGGAATACTTGGAAAGGGCTTGGTTGGTCGGCCATAATGTATATCGCTTCTATTGCCGCAATTGACCAGGAATTGTACGAAGCCGCTTACGTGGATGGTGCAGGACGTTTCAGAGTTATATGGCATATAACAATCCCCGGTCTGATCCCTACATTCACAGTGCTACTGCTGATTAACGTCGCCAATTTCCTAAATAACGGTATGGAACAGTATTACATCTTCCAGAATGCGTTTAACATGGACCGAATACAGGTTTTGGATCTGTTTGTTTATAACCTTGGGTTCAGTGGTGGCAGCTATTCGCTTGCAACAGCGATTAGCATTCTCAAGAGCGTGGTTAGTGTGGCGCTGTTGTTTACTGTAAACCAAATATCAAAATCCTTGCGTGGGGAGGCGATCATTTGACCATATATTTATACAAAAAAGAGAGGGAGAGTCGATATGGCGATCGTAAATGCGTTTCGAAGACATTCGATAGCTGATAACCTCTTCATGGTGCTACTCTATATCCTGTTTGGAATCATTACACTATTATGTATATACCCGTTTTATTATCTTTTTATCAATAGCATTAGCGCCAATGATGCCAGCGCCAGCGGAAAAGTAATCTTCTACCCGATGAACATCCACTTTAAGAATTACCTGGACATTGTGCAGATTCCGGGACTGGCACAGTCGGCGTTTATCAGCGTCGCCCGGACAACGGTTGGCACCTTTGGAACCTTGCTAGGGAGTACGTTGTTAGGGTTCATGTTTACGCAGCAAAAGATGTGGGGACGAAAATTCTGGTACCGCATTGTGGTCGCCCCGATGTATTTCAGCGCCGGACTGATCCCTTGGTACATCACAATGCTGAACCTCGGACTACTAAATAATTTTCTTGTGTATATATTGCCAGCAATCGTGCAGCCATTCTATATCATCTTGATCAAAACGTATGTTGAAGGCATTCCCGCCGAGATGCAGGAAGCAGCGGAAATTGATGGGGCACATGTCTTGCGCATTTATGCGCAGATCATTTTACCTGTGTCGCTTCCCATCATTGCAACGGTAGCAATCTTCTCCGCTGTTGGCCAGTGGAATTCCTTTCAGGACACGCTGCTGCTGGTGACCAATCAAGATTTATACCCGTTGCAGTTCACGCTGTACCGATATATATCTCAGGCGTCCTCTCTTGCCGCGCTGATCAAGTCCAGCAGTGGGTCAGCTTTCATCAGCGACATGAAGACGATGCAGACGCCTATATCGGTGCGCATGACAGTATCTGTCGTTGTTGTCTTGCCAATACTGTTTGTATATCCGTTTTTTCAACGCTACTTTATCAAGGGCATTATGGTCGGTTCAGTAAAGGGATAGAATCTGCACCCACTCAGGGTTTGGATAAAACACTAAAGGAGGAATCCCCTTGTTGAGAAACCCGCAGAAACTCATCAGCATTGCCGCTGTTCTCGCGCTGCTGCTAGCCCTGGTGGCATGCAGCCCGAGTAGTACCGGCAGCACCCCTCCGCCGGCGAGCAATACCACAACTGCAAGCAGTAAGACACCGGAAACGAACTCCACCGAGGCCGCGTCTGATGAGCTCATCAAGATTGACGTGTACAACATCACCGCCAACTACCAGGGCGTACAAGGCGGATGGTGGGGCAAGCTTATGAAGGATAAGTTTAACGTCGAGTTTAACATCATCGCCCCGAACGTATCAGGGAACGCCGAAACGTTATACCAAACGCGCACGGCCGCAGGAAATCTCGGAGATTTACTTTTGATAGCGCCAGATCAGATGCTTGACTGCTTACAGGTCGGGTTGATCATGGACATTACCGACTTGGTGCAGGACTCCCAATACTTGAAAGAATTCGACATCGCTATCGACAATATGAAAGAATATTTGAACACCGACAGGACATACTGCATTCCCAACCGTGTTTCGTTTTCTAACCCTATGGCTCCGCTTACGACCGGCCTGAATCCCTTCCCCGGTAATTTTCTGCGCTGGGATTACTATATGGAGATTGGCGCGCCGGAAATCAACAACATGGATGATTTGCTCGATGTCGTCGAACAGATGGTGCAGGCTCATCCCACCACGGAAAACGGAGATCCCGTATATGGCTTCTCTATTTTCAAGGATTGGGATCAAGGCGGAGTGCGCCTGGTTTCAGAGTATATGTTTATGTACGGGTATCAATGGGGGCCGGGAATGTATTGGACGCAGTGCTACGTCAACAATGATGCCAGCGATCATTCCCTTTTCACGGATGAGGACGGGTTATACAAAGAATCGCTACGCTTTTTTAACCAAGCGCACAGGAGGGGCCTGCTGGATCCCGACTCGCCTACCCAGAACTATGATATGGTTCGTTCAAAGGTGATGGAAGGGCGCGTAATGCAAAAATGGTGGAACTGGATGGGCGGTTCGATACATGATGTCTTCAATGTTGATGCCGATATCCCCTATGCGTATGTACCCATCAGCAATCAACAGCTCGTCACGGAAGGCTTTAGTCCCTACGGCGTAGAATGTATCGCTTTGGGCGTTGGCTGTAAGAATCCCGAACGAGTCATAAAATTCCTTGACTATTACGCTTCTCCACAAGGCCAGTTGGACCAAACACATATCGAGGGGCTCACGTATGAAATGGTTGACGGAAGACCCGTGCTGACGGAATTCGGCCTGAAAGCAACAGCGGAAGGGCTTACTGTTCCGGAAGAATACGGTGGGGGAACCTACTTTGACGGTATGAGCAAGGTGGCGCAGGCATTTAGAAATGATAATGATATTTGCCCGGTGGTTGGCGAGCCCTACAACTCAGCATTGTGGCAATCCACGATCGAAAGAAATGCTAACCTCTATACCAAGCAATGGACCGAGAAATATGGTACAAATACACCCGTAGAGTACGTGCTACAAAACAATCTCATCAAAGTGGCCCCCGGCTGCAGTTATAAGCCGGGCACCGAATCGCCTGATATCGCTGTAATGCGGTCACAGTGCACAAAGCTTGTCGTCGATACCTCCTGGAAAATGCTTTACGCGAATTCCGACGAGGAGTTTGAGGCATTGTGGCAGGATATGCAGGAGCAGCTTCCGGGGTTTGGTTACGAAGAGGTAACCCGAGTTACTCTAGAAATGGTGAAAGAAATTGAGGCGTCGCGAGCGGAAACTATAGCGGCTTTCAATAAGTAAAATGAAGCATCCTATGTAGGTGAATAAAGGTGGCACGGAAGGTATACAGTTTGTCTTCCGTGTCATCCTGCAAAAGACGGATTGGGGGGGCATATTGATGGAAGCAATTGCAATAACGAAAGAAAACCATATCCAGTTCGAAGCCGGAAATGTCACACTGAGGTTCGACCGGAACACAGGCGCATGGATATATTTAGGTTATGAAGGCAAGCCGATCCTGGATGGAGATTGTGGACTAGCGCCGGTTACATTGACCGTAGGCGGCACGTCTACTTTGACAAGCACGCAACATCATATGGCCAATGTACGAGATACCGTCCCCATTGGCAGCGACTTGAAGCTCATCTCCTACTCCGTCGCAGATATTGGCGAGCCATCAATAACGTTAGTCTTCGAAGGTCAAGGATGGCATATCGAAGAACGCTTCCGCAATAATGCCGCGCATGGCCGGATAGAGCGTAGCTTCACAATCACCAATCATACCCAGGATGAAGTCCTGTTGCGCTACATTACCTCCCGGATGCCTATAGTGGCAGATGAGAGGAACTGTACGCTTGAAATGCCCGGGTATCTTGATGTTCTCCATCAAAAGTGTTCGGGGCTACCTTTTGGAAGCTTTGATCTACTGAACGTCGCGCCTGAGTCACAGGAGCCGTCGTTCAGGTCGGGATTGATTGCCGCCGTATTGCCGGAAATGCATATGAACTCATGGATGTATGGCGAGGAGATGATGACGTTTTGGCGGGTTTATCGGGGTGATCGAGGCGTATGGTTTGAGCAGCAATGGCAATGTCCCGCGCGTATTCTTCCAGGCTGTACACTGGAGATCGGTGCGCAGTATGTCAGCGTTGGAGAAGGAGATTTCACAGCCAATCTTTCCTTTATGCAGGATTTCTGGGACGAGATGGGTGTCGCGCTGAAACAGCCAACCTGTCAATGGGCAAAAGAGTCATTTGTCTACGAGGCTTTCATCGGTGAGAAATCCTTTCCACGAAGCGGTCTGCGCTATAGTCCGTATCCGACTGCGGAGGATTTGATGGAGGATCTGCCGCGTATCCGCGATTTAGGCTTTACCATATTGGAGCTTATGCCTCATTTCCCTTTCCCCAACTACTCTGTACACGATTACTATGATGTCGATGTGCAGTATGGCCCCAAGGAGTCCATCCAACAACTCATTCAGGAAGCGCATAGCCTTGGTATGCATGTTTTCTTGGATGTTGTCATGCATGGTGTTACGGACAAAACATTGAATCCGAATGCCATCTATGAGCGCCATCCCTTGCGGGATGAGCATCCTGAATTCTTCATTTATACCGAGGACGGACGCCATGCAAAAACGTACACATGGTCATTCGACCAAAGAAATACAGGTTACCGGGAATATATGAAGGATGTCTTTTGCTACTATATAGAGGAGTTGGATGCAGACGGGTTTCGTGTGGATGCGATACATTGGAATTTTTTCCCAAATTGGAAGGAGGATTTGCCTTACCCAGCGTATAAAACAATGTGTGCCAGCTTTGGCATGTTTGCAGGTGTGCGTGATGCGGTACTCGCAATCAAGCCAGAAGTCACGTTTTATACGGAAACATTCGGGCCGCTAATGGCAAACTCGTTTGACTTGTTCTATAACTACGACGAGGTATGGCTATATGAATGTTTGATTCCCATTGCATTGAGCAACCTACCGATGATGTACTCACCTCTGTCTCATCGCGCTGAGTTGCCCGCTGTTGACGCCCGTGGCGCAGCAGAGTGGATGGACATGCGCCATAAGGCGCTACCACGCGATATTGTGAGGGTACATCATGTAGACTCGCACGACTCGCACGAGTGGCTGAGGATGGGTCTATTCCGCCGCGAATACTTCGGGCTGCGTCAAACACTTGCTCTATTTGCCTACTGTTGCTTTGTGGATGGCGCGGTGATGAATTTCGTGGGTGGTGAGAAGGGTTTGGAAAAAGAATATGCGGAGCTGATGCGTATGCGCAGGGAATGCAAAGCGCTGCTGTTAGGGTCATGTGACTATATTGCGGTCAGAAGTGACAACAGGAAACTGTTTGTACCGTTGCGTGTGAAGGACGACGAGGTGATGATACCGATTATCAACTTCAGCGATACGGCATCAAATGGATCATTGGATCTGTCCGCGCTAAACTCCCGAAACGGTCAAAGCTATCTGCTTACAGAACGGTTTTCTGCCCAAGAAATCTTGCTGGACGTGGAGGGGCTTTCGCATTTTGATGTAGAACTTGAACCATACGCGTATCAATTATGGCAGGTGAC